>Ga0207421_10000978_pt1 | contig 37129 bp, 33 predicted proteins | sample SodLakKL_010_SED_4_FD_187542 | JGI IMG/M metagenome (GOLD analysis project Ga0207421, IMG submission 187542) | Alkaline sediment microbial communities from Lake Tanatar, Kulunda Steppe, Russia - 8KL_010_SED (SPAdes) (version 2) | ecosystem: Environmental > Aquatic > Non-marine Saline and...
CTATTTAACCGTTGACAGTAGGCTGCTGAGGTGTTATTCTTTTTTTTGTCGGATACCCGAGTTGTTTGGTCGGAATTCAAAAGGAGCGCAAAATTTAAAGTTGAGATTATCGGCAAAAGTCGAGTACGGTGTTAGGGCTATGGCCATCCTCGCCTATCATTATCAGAACGGCCCCCTGCCTTTAAGGGAGGTTGCGGAACAGGAAAATATTTCCCTTAATTTCCTGGAGCAGTTTTTTCCGGACCTCAGGCGTAATGGGTTGATTTTAAGTGTGCGTGGTTCGCGAGGCGGATACATGCTTTCCCGGCCGCCGGCTGAAATAAAAATCGGCGATATTGTGCGGGCTGTAGAGGGGCCGATTACACCGGTAGATTGTCTTGCTGAAAGCAGCGAGGATCCTTGCTGCAGCCGCAAGGAAGGCTGCCTGACCAGGCAGGTTTGGGAAAAATTGAGAGACAAGATCAATGATGTCTTAGATGATGTCTCTCTTGATGAACTGGTTGATGTTAAGCCGACCGGTATAAGACCACATGAGGGAGGAAGATAATATGGAAAGTCGGCTGGTTTACATGGATCATGGTGCGACTACTCCGGTTAGGAAAGAAGTTTTTGATTATATGGCGCCATTTTTGCAGGAGCGTTACGGCAACCCATCCAGCCTGCATACGCCGGGCAGGGAGGTGCGCCAGGCGGTGGAAGAAGCCAGGGAAAAAACAGCAGACGCCCTGGGCGCCAATTCCGATGAGCTATATATTACCGCCGGGGGCACGGAATCGAATAATATCGCCCTGCGGGGGTTGGCCAAAAAAAGAGGCAAACCGGGTCACATAATTACCTCTTCTATTGAACATCACGCTGTTCTCGATGTCTGCAAGGACCTGGAAAAAGAAGGGCACCGGGTTACTTACCTGTCGGTAGATCGCTACGGAAGGGTCGATCCCGCTGCTGTTCAGGATGCCCTCGAGGAAGATACGTTCATTATTTCGATCATGGCCGCCAATAACGAGATCGGAACCCTGCAGCCGGTTCGAGAAATCGGGGCCCTGGCCAGGGGAAAAGGCGTTTATTTTCATACAGATGCCGTCCAGGTGGTCGGACAGCTGCCTGTTGATGTTAATGAGTTGAATGTTGACCTTCTTTCCCTGTCGGCCCATAAACTTAACGGGCCCAAAGGGGTCGGAGCCCTTTATATGAGAAAGGGAGTGAAAATTGATCCCCTTTATCGCGGTGGGAGCCAGGAAAGAAAGCTGCGGCCGGGCACAGAAAATGTCCCCGGCATTATCGGCCAGGGCAAGGCCATTGAGCTGGCTGTCTCGGAAATCCCTGAAAAGAAAAAGAGGCTGGAACATTTAAGGGATCGCCTCATAAAAGGGCTAATTAATATTGGTGAGGTTTCTTTGAACGGCCATCCCGAAGAGCGCCTGCCCGGCAATGTCAATGTCAGTTTTAAATATATTGAGGGAGAATCAGTCCTCTTGAGCCTGGACATGGAAGGCATAGCCGCTTCCAGTGGATCGGCCTGTTCCTCAGGTTCCCTGGAACCGTCCCACGTCCTATCGGCAATCGGTCTTGACCATTCCACAGCCCATGGTTCTGTGCGTTTTAGCCTTGGTTACGGCAACAATGAAGAAGATATAGATTATGTGCTGGAAAAAACGCCCCCCATTGTAGAGAGGCTGCGCAGCATGTCTCCGACATACCGTTCCCGTTAGGGGCTTACGGGGCTCAGCAGAAAGGAGCGTTACAGGATGTATAGCGAAAAAGTAATGGATCATTTTACCAACCCCCGCAATGTCGGAGAACTTGCCAATGCCGATGCGGTAGGGGAGACCGGCAGCTTTAAATGCGGCGATACGATGAAGCTTTACCTTAAGGTCAAAGATGAGCGAATCGAAGATATCAGGTTCCAGACTTTCGGCTGCGGAGCGGCCATTGCCAGCAGCAGCATGCTGACGGAAATGGTAAAAGGCAAGACCATCGATGAGGCAGCCCGGGTAACCAACCAGGATGTTGCCGATGAGCTCGGCGGGCTGCCACCCATGAAACTGCACTGCTCAAACCTGGCGGCAGACGCCCTGCAGAATGCTATTGCCGATTATAAGAGCAAGCAGCGGTCCGTATAATCCGGTTAATCGAGCTGGCGGTAAACCCTTTTCAGCTTGACAAACCCCTCCCGGAAATGATATTTTTTTAGTAGCTTTAGCACTCTTATTCAATGAGTGCTAAAGATAAAAGCGGGGGGATCAATAATGACTGCTGTATTAAACGAAAGAAAAGAGCATATCCTCAGGGCTGTAGTTGTTAATTACATCAAAACAGCCGAGCCTGTAGGTTCACGTTCAGTAGCCCGTTTTTATCCTGGAGGGTTAAGCTCAGCCACCATTAGAAATGAAATGGCTGATCTCGAGGAAATGGGTTACCTGATCCAGCCTCACACTTCAGCCGGCAGGATTCCTTCCCAGCTCGGTTATCGGTATTATGTTGATAACTTGATGGATTTGAACGAGCTGAGCGAGGATGTGGCGGAAAAGATCAGCAGCACCCTGAGTGCGGGGAAAATGCGTGAAATAGAGCAGATTATCATGAATTCCACTAAAGTTTTGTCATCTGCTACCAACCAGACTTCCCTGATTATGGGTCCGCAGTTCAAGAAAAGCGCTTTCCGCCAGCTGCGAATACTGCCCCTGGATGATAAAAAAGGCCTGGTAGTTTTAATTACCGATACCGGCTATATTAAAAACAAGGTTATTGACTTCCAGCATCATCTAAGCCAGTCCGAACTGCAGCAGGTTGTTTCCTATTTAAACCAAAAATTGTACGGGTTGACTATTGACCAGGTAACAACCTCCTTAATTAATGAACTGAAAAGGGATCTCTTCCGGCGCCTGGAAATCCTGGAACAGGCCTTCATTCTGCTTGAAGAAAGCCTCAAGGAAGAAAAGCAGATCCGGGTCTTCCTCGGAGGGACAACCAATATCCTCAACCAGCCTGAGTTCAAAGATGTGGACAAGATCCGCAGGATGCTGAACTTGTTCGAGCAGGAGCCGCTGCTGTTTAAGATCCTTGAAGACAACTCCAGTGAAGATGACATCGTGGTCAGGATAGGCTCTGAAAATGAATTTGAAGATATTCAAGAATGTACCCTGATCACCGGCACATACCGCATCCATGACAAGACCCTCGGTACTGTTGGCGTGCTCGGGCCGACCAGGATGGATTACAGCAGGGTTATCAGTGTTATGAGGCGGCTGGTGGATCAACTTAATAAGGCCCTCAGCAGCTCCTGATTGAAAAAGGCAGGTTCATAGCGGCTCCAGTTTTTCTCTCCACATGGCAATAGGGTTGCCATTGATTACTTTATGAGCGGGTGATTCTTTATGGGCAGGAAAAAAAGAACTGAACAACAGGACAAAAACCATTCAGAACAAGAAGGGACAGTTGAAGAGCAATTTGCAGATCAGGCCGAAAATGAAACCGGAGAAGAAAGAGAAGAAGCAGAAGGAGAAAATTGGGAGCAGGAACGGGAAGAGTTAATGGACCGGCTGAAGCGCAAGCAGGCTGAAATGGAAAACCTGCGCCGGATCAGCAAAAAAGAGCAGGCGGAAGCGAGGGAATATGCCCTTCATGATTTTTTAAGCAGGCTCCTGCCGGTGCTGGACAATTTGGAAAGGGCCCTGGAATCGGCCCGTTCAGATGATAATATACCGGAAGCGCATCTTGACGGCCTGAAGATGATCTACAGGCAGATGATTCAGATCCTGGAGCAGGAGGGGGTTAGCGCTATTGAAGCCGAAGGAACTCCTTTCGATCCGCACTGCCACCACGCTGTGATGGAGGTTGAAAGCGACCAGCAGGAACCGGGCAATGTAGTTGAGGAAATGCAAAAAGGTTACTGGCACCGCGAACGGGTTCTCAGGCCGGCTATGGTAAAAGTATGCCGGGAATAAATCGCAGTAATCAATATAACTAAATTGGGAGGAAAGCAGACATGGCAAAAGTTGTAGGTATTGATTTAGGCACAACCAACTCGGCAGTAGCCGCTTTAATCGGTAATGAGCCGGAAATAATAGCCAATGCCGAGGGCAGCAGAGTCACACCCTCTGTTGTGGCTTTTACTAAGGACGGGCAGAGGCTGCTGGGCCAGGTTGCCAAAAGGCAGGCTGTTACCAATCCTGAGCGGACCATTGTTTCCATCAAACGTGAAATGGGAACCGATCACAAGGTAAAAATTGACGATAAGGAATATACCCCCCAGGAAATATCAGCCATGGTTTTACAAAAACTTAAAGCTGATGCTGAGAGTTACCTGGGCGAAACGGTTACACAGGCTGTGATTACCGTTCCCGCCTATTTCACTGACAGTCAGCGCCAGGCTACTAAAGATGCGGGGACCATTGCCGGGATGGAAGTTTTGAGAATTATTAATGAACCTACTGCCGCAGCCCTTGCCTACGGTTTGGACAAAACGGGAGAAGACCAGAAGATACTGGTTTTTGATCTCGGCGGCGGAACTTTTGATGTGTCGGTTCTTGAACTGGGCGATGATGTGGTGGAAGTTAAGGCCAGCAGTGGCAATAACCGCCTGGGCGGTGATGATTTTGATCAGCGTATTGTCGATTACATTGCCGGCGAATTTGAAAAAGATCATGGCATCGATTTACGGCAGGACAAGATGGCCCTCCAGCGCCTGATGGAAGGCGCTGAGAAGGCCAAAGTGGAGCTTTCTGCCGTGACTTCCACGGACATTAACCTGCCCTTTATAACCGCCACCCAGGAAGGGCCAAAACATCTGAACATCACCCTGACCAGGGCCAAGTTCGATGAACTGACCGGCTCCCTGGTAGAAAAAACGATGGGACCGACCAGGCAGGCTTTATCTGACGCCGGACTGAGCGCCGGCGATATTGACAAAGTGATCCTGGTAGGCGGTTCGACCAGGATTCCAGCCGTACAGGATGCCATCCGCAACCTGCTTGGCAAAGAACCGCATAAAGGGGTCAACCCTGATGAAGTGGTAGCGATGGGAGCAGCTTACCAGGCGGCGGTCCTGGGAGGAGAAGCAAAGGACGTCCTCCTCCTCGACGTAACGCCCCTGTCCCTGGGCATTGAAACCCTGGGAGGAGTTTTTACCAGGATCATTGAGCGTAACACCACCATTCCAACCGAGAAAAAACAAATCTTTTCTACCGCCGCCGATAACCAGACCAGTGTCGATATCCATGTTTTGCAGGGAGAAAGGGCAATGGCTACCGACAATAAGACCCTGGGCCGGTTTATGCTTGATGGCATACCCCCGGCGCCGCGGGGCATGCCCCAGATCGAGGTCAGCTTTAATATCGATGCCAACGGCATTGTTAACGTCTCGGCCAAGGATTTAGCCACGAACCGTGAACAAAAAATTACTTTAACAGCTTCCAGCGGCCTGGAGAAAGATCAGATTAATGAAATGGTCAATGAAGCCGAAAAGTTTGCCGAAGAAGACAGCAGGCGCAAGGAACTGGCCGAGGCCCGCAACCAGGCCGATACCCTGGCCTACAGCGCCGAAAAAGCGTTGAACGATCTTGGTGACAAGGTTGAACCGGAGCGGGCGGAAGAAATAAAAAAAGCGGCGGAGGAGCTTCGGGAAGCGGCCCGGGGAGAAGATGCGGGCCTGATCAAAGAAGCAACAGAAAAAATGAACAGCTATATGCACGAACTATCGTCGAAGCTTTATGAACAGCAGGCTGAAGCGGAGGAGCCGGACCATTCCGGTGACGGCGGCCATAGTAGTGAAAAAGATGCTGACGACGATGTTATAGACGCCGAATATGATGACCCTGATCAGGAGGGCGAGGAAAAGCAGGAGAGTTAAAACCGGTTCATATAACTGCTGCGTGGGACCGGTTTTTTGGCGGTCGCCCGAGAGGTTGCCCTGAAAAAGATCTGATCTTAAAATAGATTCCAGGTTACAGTTTGCATTAGGCAGGAGACCGGGGTTAATGCTATACTGTAAAGACGAACCCGGGCCTCTAAAACCCGGCTGAATAAGCTAACCTATAAAACATGCGGTATCTGCCGGATGTTATGAAAAATTACCAGGGTGAAAAGGATGATGTTTTGCTATGAGTAAAAAAGACTATTATGAAGTTTTGGGATTGGATCGCAACGCCAGTGAAGCAGAGATAAAAAAAGCCTACCGGCGCCTGGCCAAACAGTACCATCCCGATCTTAACAAGGATGATCCCGAAGCCGAAAATAAGTTTAAAGAAATGAAAGAAGCCTATGACGTCTTAAGCGATCCCCAGAAAAAAGCCCGATACGATCGTTTCGGACATGAAGCCGGCGCGCCGGGTGGATTTGATGGTTTCGGCGGGGCCGGTTTTGGGGGCATTGATGAAATTTTTGAACAGTTTTTTGGCGGAATGGGCGGCATGGGGGGCCGCCGCCGGCAGCGCGGTCCCGAACAGGGAGACCATTTACGTTATGATATGGAAATAACCCTGGAAGAAGCATTTTACGGTGGAGATAAGGTGATTACCATTCCGCGCACTGAAACCTGTCCGGAATGCGACGGCAAGAGGGCCAAATCTGCCGATGGAGCCGAAACCTGCCCCTCCTGCGGGGGAAGCGGTCAGCAGCAGTATACCCGCAGCACTCCTTTTGGACGTTTTGTGAGTATGCAGGTTTGCAGCAACTGTCGGGGTGAAGGAACCATTATCAGCGATCCCTGTCCCACCTGCAGCGCCCAGGGCCGGGTTGTGGAAGAAAGAAAAATCGAGATAAAAATACCGCCCGGCGTGGAAGACGGATCGCGCCTCCGCGTCAGCGGGGGTGGCGAAGCGGGCATGCGCGGCGGGCCGTCCGGTGACCTTTATGTTGTCTTCAGGGTTCGCCCCCACAAGGTATTTCAAAGAAAAGGCAGCGATCTATGGCTTGAAGAAACTCTGAGTATCAGCCAGGCTGCCCTGGGTGTGGAAAAGGAAATTTCCACCCTCGATGGCACAGCCAATCTTACCATACCCGGAGGCACCCAGCATGGGGCAACTTTTCGCTTGAAAGGACACGGGATGCCCCGCCTGCGCGGTTCAGGCCGGGGAGATCTGCATGTAAAAGTGAAGGTAAATGTCCCCAAACGCCTTTCTCAGCGTCAGAAAGAGCTTCTCGAAGAGTTTGCCTACCTGAACGGAGAGGAAGTAGGGGTTGAGAGCAAGGGCTTTTTCGACCGGATGAAGGATGCATTTGGCGGCGGGTAAGCATCTCGTGGCCGGAGGTGTAGATGCGCTATTTTTTCTTGGAAGGGCAGCGATTGGCCGGGGGGCTTGAGGTGGAGCTTGATGAGCAGGATCTCACCCATGCTTACCGTGTCCTGCGCTTAAAACCAGGAGACAGCGTGGCTGTAGCCGATGCCCTTGGCACGGTTTTTAGCGGGAGGGTAACTGTATCTGAGCCTAAAAAAGTCCGGGTTTGTCTTCACGATGAACTATCTTCAGCGGAATCCCCATTAAATATTGCTTTATACCACTCGCTGTCCAAGGGCGAAAAAATGGACCTGGTCATCCGGCAGGCCGTGGAACTGGGTGTTAGAAGGATTGTCCCGGTCGTCACCACCAGGAGCGTTCCAGAACTGGACAGCAGCAAGGAAAAAAAGAAAAATCAGCGCTGGCAGAATATAGCGCGTTCCGCTGCCGCCCAGTGCCGGCGGGCATACCTGCCCCGGGTTGAACGGGTCCGGTCATTAAATACTATCCTGCCGGAGTTTGGCCGGCACCGGACCCTGGTCCCCTGGGAAGAAGAATCAGGCGGATCCCTGGAGGGTTTTTTAAAACAGCCCTGTCCGGAAGATAAGGCTGTTTTATTATTTATCGGACCCGAGGGAGGTTTTGATGCCGGCGAAATAAGGGCTGCCAGGGATGCGGGGGCCCAGATAGTTCACCTGGGGCCCAGGATTTTGCGGACGGAAACGGCAGCTACAGCCGCGCTGGCCATGATCCAGGCAGCCTGGGGCGATCTCGGCCAAGAAAGGGAAAGACAGTGAATAAAAAAGCGGCGTTTTACACACTCGGCTGCAAAGTTAATTATTGCGAAACGGAAGCCCTGCAGACTCTTTTTGAAGAGGCCGGTTACAGGATCATCGATTTTGATAAGCGGGCCGATGTATATGTGATTAACACCTGTACGGTAACCGCCAGCAGTGATCATAAATCCCGCAAGGCGATCCGCCGGGCCAGGAAGCGTTCTCCCGATGCGATCGTGGTTGCTACAGGCTGCTATGCCCAGGGCGATCCCAATAAAATTAAAGAGATGGAGCAGGCGGACCTGATTATCGGCAACCGGGAGCGCGAAAAATTGCCCCAGATCCTGGAGAATTTACAGCCCGGCGCTGCTCTGGACCTGGTCGTTCCTCACTCTGCCGGCAGCCGGTTTGAAATGCTGCCCCCGGTGAAAACAAGGCGCCGGACCAGGGGTTTCTTGAAAGTCCAGGAAGGTTGTAACCAGGCCTGCAGCTACTGTGTGGTGCCTTCAGTCAGGGGCCCCCTGCGCAGCCTTGAACCTGGAGAGGCCGTGCTGCGAGCCCGGAACCTGGTGGCTTCCGGCTGCCGGGAGATTGTGCTGACCGGTATTCACCTGGGCCTTTACGGGGCCGATCTTGACAACGTTTCCCTGCCTTTTCTTTTACAAGAACTGGGAAAAATCCCGGGTCTGCTCAGGCTTCGCCTTAGTTCCCTGGAGCCTTCGGATATAAACTCCGAGCTTGTCGAACAAATAACAGGTTCCTGGCAGGTCTGCCCGCACCTGCACATACCCCTGCAGAGCGGGGATGGAGAGCTCCTTCGGTTGATGAACCGGCCTTACGAACCGGTGGAGTACCTTTACCTGGCCAAATGGTTAAAGCAGGAAATACCCGGTTTGGCTTTAAGCACCGATGTTATCGTCGGGTTTCCGGGAGAAACGGAGAAACACCACCGCCGCAGTTTGAAGCTGATAAATGAGATCGGCTTCAGCCGGCTGCATGTTTTTAAGTATTCACCCCGGCCCGGCACCCCGGCCGCCCGCTTTTCCGGGCAGGTCCCAAAGGAGATCAAAGACAGGCGCAGTAAAGAAATGATGGCTTTGGGCGAACAGATGGCTTCTGAATACCGCCATGGTTTTTTGGGAACCGTCCAGCCGGTGCTGGTAGAAAAAGTAGTGCCCTATTCCCACGCGGAAGGTTTTACTCCTCATTACCTGCGGGTAAAAATAAACATGGACATAAAAGGCCTGCACTGGCGCGGCAAACTGGTCAATGCCCGCCTGGAAAAAGATGAAGGCCCTGAAATCAGGGCCATCCGGGTAAAAAAGAACTGAAGAGCGCTTAAATAGCCGCTGTATTTACGGATCAAGGTTTATTCATTTCTATCTAACGGATTAAGGTTGTTGATAAAATGCGCCAGGTCTTTCATTTTTCCCTGATAACTGCTAACCGGTGCTTTGTCAGTGCGATGGAGGATTAAATCTTCGACCAGGAAGGTATCCATGCCGGCTTCCGAGGCGCTTAGATCTTCAAGGGTATCATTGCCGGCCATCAGGCACTTTTCGGGCTGTATGCCGAGGGCCCCGGCGATCTCTAAATAATAAGCCCGGTTCGGCTTGCAAAAATGCATGTTTTCCATGGTAGTGATCAGGTCAAATATATGGGAAGAAAAGCCGCTCCAGGAGAGGCGCTGCAAAATGGCCGTGGCCGGGAAAATAGGGTTGGTAGCAAGGACCAATCTCAAGTTTTTCCTCCGGGCGTTTTCAATAACCGCAGCAGCATCGGGATGGACTTTTCCCCAGCAGCTGAGGCGCGGGAAATCATTCCGGTAGAATGAATCGATAACAGGCCGGATTTGTTCCCGGCTCTTCCCAATTCTCCCGCAGAACTCTTCGTAAAATACGGTTTCGTTTCTTTTTCCGCCGTCATTGTTTTCAACCATGGTCTTTGTAGCCGCAAACAGATGCCTCGTAAAATTTTCACGGCTTAAAAAATCTGTAAATTTACCGGACAGGGCTTCGATATAGGCCGGAATAAATTTTTCAATATCCAGGTCAAGCAGGGTCCCGTCCAAATCAAGGAGCAGGGCTTCGTAGTCTCGGTTTTCAACTCCGGGCATTACTGCTGATCACCCTGGCTTTCATCGGCAATATTCATTAACTCTTCATCATATATTACACCGGTGGCTTCGCCGATAATTTTCTGCACATCCTGCAGCAGCACAATGGCCCTGTACTCTGCTTCAATAAACCTTTTTGCCACCATGTTCATATTTACAACATCCATTAATTTTTGCAGCCTTTGTTCCTGCTGCTCGGATACCTCGATACCGGAAAGTCTTTGTCTTTGCAGTTCCATTTGTTTGCCGCGCAGATCGAGGACCATTGTTTTTGCCGTTTCATCAGCTTTTAGTTCTTCCTGGGCTTTTTTAAGCTCTTTAAATTCTTCCGATTCTTTCAATGCTCTTGACAGCCTGTGAGCAGCATCATAGGGATTCATCGGATTTAGTCTCCTTTCTGTATTCATAGAATTTGTTAAAACATCAACCCGGGAATCTTTTCAATCAATAACCAACCTTTTTCGGGTTATTTAGGCGCGAACCGGGTGGCGCCTGCCGATTGCGGCAATAATTTCTTTTGCCGCCGTTTTGATATTTGTGGTGTCTATGGTTTCGCTGAAACTGGAATATTCTGGTCTGGCATCGTTATAAAAATGATCGTAATAATCTTTACACAATAATTCTGCAACAGCGTAGTAATTTCCTTTTTTCAGCATGGTTGTCAGCATCTCCGTCTTTCTTTTCCCCAGGCGGCGCTCCAGCGCTTTAATTGAAGTAAAAAGCTGCCGGTAGGTATTTTCGCTGAGCGGTATTTGAATATACATATCTACAATCCGCCTGACCCTAACTGGCAGAGGCGCCTGTAAAAGAAAATGATCGCCCTGCTTCATAGCATTTACTAAAAAATGGGGAAGATAAATGTTGCCTATCCTCTGCCCTTCTCCTTCGGTAACCAGGTAAGATTTACCCCTGTTTTTTTCAAGCTGCCGCAGTAGCAGGGCGTCGAAATCTTTTTGGGAACGCGGTTTTTCAAAACCGATCGCCCCGAATACGGAGCCACGGTGCCTGGCTATTCCTTCAAGATCCAGGACCGGTACTCCCCGGTTTTCCAGTTCTTTTAAGACCAGTGTTTTTCCTACTCCTGTCAGGCCGTGAAGGACATAGAACCGGTTCCGGGGACGGTAATATTTCAGGCATTCATTAATGTATCGGCGATAAGCCTTGTAACCGCCTTTCAGCCTGCAGGCCTGCACACCGGCCAATGATAAAACCTGGTAAAGGCTCAAGCTGCGCATCCCGCCTTTTTTACAGTAAAGCAGGGGTATATGATCGCCGCAGGTTTCGGTAACCTGCCTGACCAGGGCCGGAAGCCTGGGCGCGACCATTTCCAGGGCGGCCTGCCGGGCTTCGTGCTCGCCCATTTGGTGGAAAATGATACTTAACTGCGCATGCTCGACATCGTCAAAGAGGGGGATATTGACGGCTCCCGGGATCGAAGCCTCCCCGTATTCAGATGACGAGCGGACATCAACAAATAACAGGCCCCTTTGGGCCAGGGCTTCCCGGATTTCTATTTCCATAATGCCTTCCCTTCATCTTAGAACTAAGATCAAGCGGCGATCTTAATAACAATCCCATCATAGCATAGAACCGCCTTTTTAAAAATAAAACTGGTCCAGGCTTAGCGGACTGGTCCCACCTGCAGTCGAAGCAGGCCGCCGGCATGATCCGTTACGGCGGTGAGGCGCTTTATGGACCCACTAAACCGGTTTTGCCAAAGGGCGGAAATGAAATGCCACCCACGCCGGTTTTTTTGCAAAAAATTTTTGCCGGAAAAAGGTAATAAAGGTTTACTTAGCGAACTAAACAGTAACATGGCTTTAAGGGATAATGGTTTGCTTCTCAAGGCATTTAGGCTGTGTTATAATAGCGGACAGGAGGAATCAGCATGGCAGCAGATTGTGTTTTTTGCAAGATCATTAACCGCGAGTTAGATGCGGATATTGTCTATGAAGACGAGAAAGCGGTAGCTTTCAAAGATATCAACCCCGCTGCTCCCGTCCATATCTTGATTGTCCCCCGCAAGCATATTCCCACCCTTTTGGATGTGGGAAAAGATGATGAAGGTTTGGTTGGCCACCTGCATTCTGTAGCCAATGAAATCGCCAGGGCTTTTAAGATTGACAATAAAGGATACCGGATCGTGATTAATTGCGGTGCTGATGCCGGTCAGATTGTTTTTCATCTTCACCTCCACCTCCTGGGAGGAAGACCTTTGCTGCAAACCATAGCCAAGGGCAGGGGCGTCTAGAATCGAAGCTGCCAAAGGATCCTGGCATTGGTTTTAAGGAGAGGGGGGAAGAATTATGGCAGAAGTTAAAATAGGCAAAAATGAAACCTTGGATAAAGCTTTGAAGAGGTTTAAAAAGCAGTGTGCCCGTGCGGGGGTTATTTCTGAAGCCCGCAGGCGGGAACATTATGAAAAGCCGAGTGTGCGCCGGAAAAAGAAAGCCGATGCTGCGCGGAAAAGGCGCCGTTAATACGATAGGGAGGCACTTCTATGGCAGAGGCAGAAAAATCGCTTTCGGAGAAGCTGATAGAAGAACAGAAGGAAGCGCAAAAAGCCAGGGACAAGTTTCGGCTGTCGGTAATCCGTATGCTGCGGTCGGAATTGCAAAACAGCGCCATTGCCAAGAATGCTCCTCTTGATGCTGAAGAAGAGCTGGCAGTCCTGACCCGGGAAGTAAAAAAACGCCAGGAATCACTCGATGATTACCGTAAGGCCAACCGGCAGCAACTGCTTGAAGACCTGGAACGCGAGATTGAAATACTCAAGAAGTATTTACCCGAGCAGCTTTCTGAAGCAGAGCTGGAAACTATGGTCCAGGAAGCCATTGCCGCTACCGGGGCCGAAACAAAGCGGGAAATTGGCAAAGTTATGGGTATGCTTATGCCCCGGGTTAAGGGTAAAGCCGATGGCAATGTCGTCCGCCGGCTGGTTGAGGAAAAACTGCAATAACAGCAATAAAGCCCGGCTTGACAGGCCGGGCTTTTAAACCATGGGAGGCAGGCCTTTGTCGGCACAAAAAAGAGTTTATTTCTGGCTGGTTTGCCTGTTCTGCGGGCTGCTTATTTTTTTGCCTTCCGGCAGGGGAACCGCAGATAATGAAACAGTGGCCGTTATTAAGATCAGCGGGACTATAGATCCCGGCACCAATAGCTATGTTGCCCATGCCTTCGAAGAAGCCGGGGCGATTGGTGCGCAAGCTGTAATCCTGGAGCTCGATACTCCCGGCGGTTTTATTAATTCCGCCGAGTCAATCAGGCGGATCATGGACGATTCCGATCTGCCGGTATATGCTTTCGTGCGCCCCAACGCCATCTCGGCGGGAGCATACCTGGCCCTGGCCGCAGATGAGATCTATATGGTGCCGGGCAGCACAATGGGGGCTGCAGAACCCAGTTACCTGGGAGTTGGCGAAGTCGATGAAAAAATGCTCTCGGTTTGGGATAAAGAGATGGCCGGCATGGCTGAACGCCGGGACAGGGATCCGCGGATAGCTTCAGCCATGGTGCGCCGGGATATTGCGATAGAAGGGCTGGTGGAAGAAGGGGTTTTGCTGACCCTGACTGCCGGAGAAGCCCTGGAGGTTGGATACAGCGAAGGCACGGTCGACGATCAGTCTTCATTACTGGATGCGGTGGGCCTTGAGAACGCAGAGTGGCGGTTGATAGAGCAGCGTACCGCCGACAGCGTGGTTCGCTGGACCACCAATCCCGTGGTGGGGACGATCCTCTTAATGATTGGGCTTGGCGGACTGGCCCTGGAGGTTATCACGGCCGGCTTCGGCGCGGCCGGGATCATCAGCCTGGCGGCATTTGCCCTTTATTTTGGAGGGAATATTGCGGCCGGAATGGCCGAATACTGGGTATTGCTCTTGTTTGCCTTCGGCGTAGGGATGATGCTTATCGAAGCGGTAATGCCCGGATTCGGTGTTTTCGGCATCGCCGGCTTTATTGCCACCATATTTTCCATAGTACTGGCCGCAGTTTCGGTGCAAACCGGTATGTTAATGCTCTTAATTTCTATTGTGCTGGCTGCAGTGTTTACCTTTGTTGCTTTCCGCTTTTTTGCCCGCCGGGGAGCTCTGCGCCATATCATTTTATCTGAACAAGAAACAGCCGACCTGGGCTATGTAGCCCCGCTCGATCAGAAAGATTTAACCGGTAAAAAAGGCGTGGCTGTTACTTCGCTGCGCCCTTCCGGCGCAGCTGAAATAGACGGCAAGAGGATTGATGTAGTCAGCGACGGTTCCTATATTGCCAAAGATGAACCGATTAAGGTTGATAGAGTAGAAGGTGTGCGGGTGATTGTCCGCAGCCTGAAAGAAGATAAAAATGAAGGTAACTAGGATTTAGTTTTGCAGATTATTTTTTAAGCAAATCATAAACAGGAGGCTTTACTATGGAAGGATTACTTGAAGGCATAATTCCCCTGCTTGCGCTTATTATAGTTGTTGTCATATTTATTGCCGTGGTCTTTAGTTTTATTCCCCTGGGCTTATGGATTTCCGCCCTTGCCGCCCGGGTACCAGTAGGCATTTTTTCATTAATCGGCATGCGCCTGCGCCGGGTGATACCGGCCAAGATCGTGGCCCCCTTAATCAAGGCCACCAAGGCCGGTTTGGATTTGAGCGTCAACAAGCTGGAAGGGCACTTTTTGGCCGGAGGTAATGTTGACCGGGTAGTCAATGCCCTCATCGCCGCCCAGCGGGCCGAGATCCCCCTGCAGTTTGAAAGGGCCGCGGCTATTGACCTGGCCGGACGTGATGTCCTGGAAGCGGTGCAGATGAGCGTTAACCCCAAGGTTATAGAAACCCCGGTGGTAGCAGCCGTAGCGAAGGACGGTATTGAAGTTAAAGCCAGGGCCAAGGTTACGGTAAGAGCTAATATAGACCGCCTGGTTGGAGGGGCCGGTGAAGAAACCATTATTGCCCGGGTCGGGGAAGGGATTGTAACCACAATCGGTTCTTCCGATAATCATAAGGTAGTTTTAGAAAACCCGGACAAAATTTCCAATACGGTCCTGCAAAAGGGCCTCGACTCGGGAACAGCCTACGAGATCCTCTCTATTGACGTGGCCGATGTTGATGTTGGCAAGAATATCGGCGCTCAGCTCCAGACCGACCAGGCTGAAGCCGACAAGCGGATTGCCCAGGCCAAGGCGGAAGAAAGAAGAGCTATGGCTGTAGCCAAAGAACAGGAGATGATCGCTTCCGTCCAGGAAATGAGGGCCAAAGTTACCGAGGCCGAGGCGGAAGTGCCGAAAGCCCTGTCCCAGGCCTTACGGGAAGGCAACATGGGCGTAATGGACTACTACCAGTTAAAAAATGTAATGGCTGATACCGATATGCGAGAAAGCATTGGGAAGATGGGCCAGGAAGAACAGGAAGAAGACAACTAGTAGATTGCGGGAGGCTTTAATATGGAAGGGATTATTACTTTTATTGTGATAATCATCATTTTTAACCTGCTTAACCGGTTCTTAGGCGCCGCCAAAAGAACACAGCAAGCTTCAACCCGCCGCCGCAGGCCCTATGCTGCTGAGCAGTCCAGGCCGGCAAGGTCTGCCGGAAGAACTGTTGAAGAGCCCGCCTTTTTCCGATCAATCGGGAGGAGGGACAGGAGGGACGCCCCGACCGGTTATGAAGAAGAGGAAGCAGAGCAAGAGTGGGAAGAGGAAGAACCGGAAGCAGCAGTAGGCCCTGTGATCACAAGGAAGGTTAAAAAATCTTCTGCGCAAGCTCCTGCGCCAAATGGCCTGCGCAAAATATTGCAAGATAAAGATTCACTGGTTGCCGCCTTTATATTTCATGAAGCTATATCAGGACCTCCCGCTTCCCGGGGGAAAAGAAAAAGCCTTTTCACCAGGCTCAGGTAAGCGGAGGGATGGAAAATGGCCGCAAAGAAATACTGGGATGGATTAAAAGCCGGCGCCCCGGAAAACAGCGATCTTGCCATTATGGGCGTGCCTTTTGACGGAGCTGTGAGCGGGGGGCGTGGGGCGGCGGAAGCTCCCGGCCGGCTGAGGGAATTATCAAAAAAAATATCGCCCTTTTCAGAAGAAGGGCATGATCTGCGCGGCCTGATTGTTTACGACCGGGGCGACCTGGTTTTTGTCCATGATTGGGAAAGCTATTATGCAGAAGTAGAAGAGGCAGCATTCGCATTGTTGCAAAGCGGGAGCACTCCCCTGTTTTTGGGCGGTGACCACTCGGTAACCATTCCCTTATCGAAAGCTTTTGCCCGGTATTACCATCCTGAACCAGTAGGCATGGTGCACCTGGATGCGCACAGCGACCTGATGGATATGTATTGCGGCCAGAAATGGTCGCATGCCTGTCCTCAGAGGCGCTTCCTTGAACAGGAGAATACAAAGATCGAAAACCTGTTCCTGGTCGGGATCAGGGAATTCGAGGCGGAAGAAGTTGCTTTCTGGAAAGATAACCCGGAGCTGGGTCTTGTTACCGCCCGCCGTTACGCCCGCGACGGCCATAAAGCGGTGATGGAGGAAATGGTTTCGGCCTTGCGGGGCCTTTCCGCAGTCTATCTTTCCATTGATATTGATATCCTTGATCCCGCTTATGCTCCGGGAACCGGCACTCCCCAGGCCGGGGGCCTTACCACCCGGGAATTAATTACCCTGGTATCCGATACCATGCGCAGGCTGCCTGTAAAAGCAGTTGATCTGGTGGAGGTAGCTCCACCGCTTGATAGCTCCGATCTTACTTCGAGGGCGGCTTTGAAAGTCATCTACGAGATATTTGCCGCTTTAGTTTCCTTAAAAGGACAGTAAAATAAAGGAAAAGAACATGAACCCGGGCCTGCCCACAGGCTTCTGGAAATGGTTAAATGTTTATTTCCAACTATCTAAGTTTAACCACAAGTGATAAAATAAGATCTGTCGGGAACAGAAAGGAGAAAGATGCTTATTGGCCAATAACACTACATGCAGGACGATAACGCTTGCCAGCGGTGACGAGGCGGTTCAGCTGCTCGGAAAACAGGATCGTCATTTTAGCCTGGTTGAAGATAATTATAATGTCCGCCTGATCCCAAAAGGCCACGAACTGGTAATAGAGGGTGATGCCGAAGATGTTGAGGCCCTCTATGCCATGTTCCAGGAACTGCTGGACCATATTCGTAAAGGTCATTTGCTGACCAGGCGGGAATTTGAATATGCCCTCAAGTTAACCGGGCAGGGAGATGTAGGATCAATCCGTTCTCTGTTCAGTGACTTAATTTTGGTTACACCCCGGGGCAAGCAGATCCGGCCTAAAACAATAGGCCAAAAAAAATACCTGGAAGCGATTCGCTCCCATGATATTGTCCTGTCAATTGGCCCGGCCGGCACGGGTAAAACCTACCTGGCGCTGGCTATGGCGGTTGATGCCTTAAAAAGCAAGCAGGTGCAGCGTTTGATTTTGACCCGCCCGGCGGTGGAAGCAGGTGAACATCTGGGCTTTTTACCCGGTGATTTTCAAGAAAAAGTGGACCCGTACCTGCGCCCCATTTATGACGGGCTTTATGACTTGCTGGGGGTGGATGTTTTTCAGAAATACAGGGAAAAGGGCATTATTGAGATTGCCCCCCTGGCTTACATGCGCGGCAGGACCCTGGATGATTCATTTGTTATCCTTGATGAGGGACAGAATGCCACTTCGGAACAGATGAAAATGCTTTTAACCCGGCTCGGTTTTGGATCCAAAGCCGTTGTTACCGGGGATGTAACCCAGGTTGATCTGCCCGGCGGCAGGTATTCAGGCCTTGAAGAGGCTTCCCGGATCCTCTCCGGCATCGAAGGCATCGCCCTTATCTACCTGACTGAAAAGGATGTTGTCAGGCATCCCCTGGTGCAAAGCATTATCAAAGCTTATGAAGCATATAAGGGCTCTAAGGGAAGGGGTAGAGATGAAAAAGAAGACAAGGCTCGGTGACATATTTGACCGGTCGGTCTCGTTTAAAGATAACGTCCGCCTGCAAAAACTGGTTCTGGTTGCCGTTCTCTTTTTGACTGTATACCTGATTCTGATCTTTGTCAGTATGCCGGCGCGCCTGGACATATCGATAGGCAGGCCCAGCCCCGGGACTATTTATGCTCCCCGTGATGCCGAGGACTCTTATGCCACAGAGCAGCTGCGCGAAGAGGAGGCCCAAAAGGTATCTGAGGTTTATGATTATGATCCCCTGGTCCTGGAAGGGGCCCTGGCTGAAATAGATCACTTTTTTGATGAAGTTGTGGCCATAAACGAGAAGAATGATGAGCTGGAAAGAGCTGACAGGATAGAGATGATCCAGGAGCTTTTACCCGGTGATCTGACCGATGATACGGTGGCTTCTCTCCTGACCGGCGAAGAAAATTTAAGGGATTTACAGGAAAGGTTAAATAATACGGTCAGTGAAGTTTTCGAAGACGGGATCAGAGAAAATGAAACGGAAGCAGCCCGGAGGAGGCTGACCCAGGAAATTGCCCTCTATCCTTCCAGCGCCGACCAAAAAAGAGTTGCTGAAGAGCTGGTAAAACCGCTGGTAGAGGTCAACGAGTTTTACAACGAAGAAGCCACTGAAGAAAAACGGGAACAGGCCCGGGAAGAAGTTGAACCGGTAATTATCCTGCGCAATACCCTGATTGTGAGCGAAGGCGAACCGGTTACAGAACACCAGTATTCCCAGCTTGAAGATCTGGGGTTGATCAGAGGGCAGCGGGCCGATTATCCCGCTTATGTTGGCCTGTTTCTGCTTCTTGTTGTCGTTTTTGTCCTGGTGGGCATCTATATATCAATCTTTGCCAAAGAAGTGTTTTCCAGTCCCAGGCTGCTGCTGTTGATGGGGGTTGTGTTGGTGATTACCCTGATCTTTTGTGTGGCCGCCAACTACTTTTCCGGATACCTGATCCCGGTGGCTATCGGGGTTATTTTGCTGACGGTCATGTTCGGTTATAAGCTGGCCCTGATTATCAACCTGGTCCTGACCCTGACGGTAGGTTTAATTACCGGCGGTGATTTTTCTTATATGACCGTAGCCCTGACCGGCGGCCTGGTTTCCATCTATGCCGTTACCCGGCTGAGCCAGCGCAGTGACCTGGCCCGGGCCGGTTTCTTTGTCGCCGTGACCAATGCCGTGGTTATTATTTCCACGTACCTGTTTTTCGGTAATGTCAGCCTGGAATACGACTCGTTGATAAACTTCAGCTACAGTATGATGGCCGGGGTAGGCAACGGGATTTTTTCATCCGTGGTAGCCATAGGTTTTCTGCCGTACCTGGAAAATTACTTTGGAGTAACCACGCCGATTACCCTGCTGGAGCTCTCAAACCCCAATCACCCGCTTTTAAAAGAGATGTTATTAAAAGCGCCGGGCACTTATTATCACAGCATGATGGTTTCAAACCTGTCCGAATCGGCGGCCGAGACGGTCAATGCCGATTCTCTGCTGACCCGGGTGGGCGCTTATTATCATGACATCGGTAAATTAAAAAGGCCCTACTTTTTCTCAGAAAACCAGTTATCGGGCGACAACCCTCATTCCAGGCTTACACCCAACTTGAGTTCCCTGGTGATCGGGGCTCACCCCAAGGACGGCGTTGATATTGGCAAGAAGCACCGCCTCCCTGAACCGATCCTTGATATAGTGGCCCAGCATCACGGCAACAGCATGGTTTCATTTTTTTATCAAAAAGCCCTGGAAAGCGGTTCGCGGGAGCAAATATCCCCAGACAAATTCCGCTATGAGGGACCCAAGCCGCAGACCAAAGAGGCCGCCATTATTATGCTTGCAGACGCCGTGGAAGCAGGGGTGCGTTCTTTAAATAAGCCTTCCAGCAGCCGGGTGGAAACTATGGTCCGGCGGATGATCAAAGATAAGCTCGAAGACGGTCAGCTTGACCAATCTGATTTAACTTTAAAAGAGCTGGACCAGATCGCCGAATCATTTATCTATATTATGGCGGGGATTTATCATCAAAGGATTGAATATCCTGAAAAAACCCTCCAGGCGGAACTCAAAGGCGGCGCTTAGTCATAAAAAGGGGGCCTGTTTAAAGTGGGTGTTTATTTTAGCTGTCTTTACGAAGGCTATACTTTACCGGAACCTGTGGCCGCAGCGCTTATAGAAACTGCGGAAGATCTCCTAAAAGAGCACGGCCTTGCCGTTGGAGAAGTGGGGCTGATCCTGGTTGATGATCAATACATTCACTCCCTGAACAAAAAGTACCGGGATAAGGATGCTCCAACCGATGTGCTCTCTTTTTCATACCTGGAGCCGAATGGCAGTGATAGACCCCCAGAAGAAGAATTTGCTGTAGGCGATATTTATATCTCGGCAGACAGGGCCCGGGCGCAGGCCGTAGATGTCGGCCACAGCCTGGAAAGCGAAATTGCCCTGCTTGTCGTTCACGGCCTCCTTCACCTTTTGGGCTATGACCACGAGCAAGAAAAAGAGCAAGAAATTATGCAGGGCAAAGAACGGGCAATTTTAAGACGGCTTGATTTTTAAGCAGGCGGTGGGCGGAAATGCAAAAAGTGCTGCTTAGTTTAAAAAATGCTCTCAGGGGTTTAAAATACTGTTTTTGGACCCAACGGAATATAACAATACACACGGTTGTTGCAGTTCTAGTCCTGATCGCGGCTTTATATCTGCGGGTAAACCTGACCGGCATGCTTTTCCTGCTTACGGCGATCATGGCTGTAATGGTAACGGAGGTTTTGAATACCGCTCTTGAACAGGCGATCGACCTGTTTACCCTGGAGCGCAATCATTATGCCTATAAGGCCAAAGATATAGCGGCCGGAGCGGTGCTGCTGGCTTCACTGTTTGCGGTTATTATCGGACTGTGTGTCCTCGGCCCGCCCCTCTGGAAGTTGTTTGGGGAAAGATTTTTCTAATAAGCGGGCAGGCATTCTTTGATCTGATGACGCTGCCGGATCCGGCAATATTTTTTTAAAGGGGCCTCTCTGGCCAGTTTCCCGGCGGCAGCGTGAAAAAGAGGTGTAACTATGCAGCTGGAAAGTATGCTGGCCGCTGCGCGGGCGGCCAGGATCAGGGCTTATGCCCCCTATTCCGGATTTGCTGTGGGAGCTGCGCTCTTAACCGAAGGGGGTGCGATTATAACCGGGGCAAACACCGAGAACTCATCTTCGGGCATGACCGTTTGCGCTGAAAGAGTGGCTGTAATGACGGCAATCCATGCCGGCTATCGTTCTTTCCAAAAGATCGCCATTGCTGCCGATTGTTCTCCCCCTCCTGCTCCTTGCGGCGCCTGCAGGCAGGTTTTATGGGAACTGGCCGGCTCCTTGGAAGTGATCATGGGCAACCTTGATAATGAAGTGAACATTAAATCGCTCCAGGAACTCTACCCCGATCCTTTTGGCTCGGCCAGATGGTCTGATAACCCGGTTGGCGATTCCCTGTTTGAGGAAATGGAAGGCTGGCGTATTCCCGTGCCTTTTCATCCTGTAGGTTACCTGGCCAATGATTTTAAGGATCCCGGGAGTATTCCCGGCAATTACAAGGAGCTTTTATCCCGGGTGATCATATCCCCGGAATATGAAGAAGGCCTTTACCGGATCGAGGAAGAGAAGAAGATTAATATCATTGCTTACTTGCACCGGGCCAAAGGCTATACCCTGAAGGGAAGGCGCCCGGGCCGCGGCAATGAAACCTACGGCGTTTTTGTGTGCCGGGCGCCCTTGCGTCCCAACTGGATTGCTCAAAGTAAAGTGGAACTGGTGGACAGAAAACGAAACGTCCTTACAGTCAGGGGAGCGGATCTGATTGACGGAACGCCGGTCCTTGACTTGAAGACGATAATGCCGGGCGATTAACAGCCCGGGTATTTAATTTGCGCAGGCGGGAAGGTATATAATATGCACCGTTCAGGCTTTGTAGCTTTGATTGGCCGGCCCAATGTTGGGAAATCAACTTTAATCAATGCCCTGGTTAAAGAAAAAGTAGCTATTATATCCGGACGCCCCCAGACGACCAGGAATCAAATCCGGGCTGTCCTGACCAGGCCGGACGATCAAACTATATTTATAGATACACCCGGTTTACACAAGCCAAAACACAGGCTCGGCGCAACGATGGTCCAGAAAGCCCGCAATACAATGAACGAGGTGGACTTGATTTATTTCATTGTCGAAGGCAACCAGCCTCCGGGAGCGGGCGACCGTTACATCTCTGAAATCCTGATCAATGCCGACAGCCCCGTGTTTTTAGTTATGAATAAGGCCGATCTGGCAGCGGCGGAAAAGCTGGGTGAAAACCAGGACCTTTATAAAAAACTGTTTCCTTTTGAGGGGCATTTTTCTATTTCGGCCCTGAAGAGCCGCAACCTGGAGCATTTAATCGAGGCCACTGTATCTTACTTTGCGGAAGGGCCCCAGTATTATCCTCCCGACATGGTTACGGATCAACCGGAACGGTTTATTGCCTCGGAAATAATCAGGGAAAAACTGATCAACCTAACCAGGCAGGAAATCCCTTTCTCGGTGGCCGTGGTAATTGAAGAGATGAAAACCAGGGAAAAAGGCGAGTTGCTTGATATCTGGGCTGAGATTTATGTAGAAAGAAAATCGCAGGTAGGAATCATTGTTGGTAAAGGAGGGGCCATGCTTAAAGAGGTGGGGATCAGGGCCAGGGAGGAACTGGAAGCCCTTTTCGGGCAGCATATTTTTCTAGACCTGAGGGTTAAAGTAAAGCGGGAATGGCGCAACCGGGAAGAAGAACTGCGCCGCCTCGGTTACAGCGAATGATCGAATAAAGCTGGGGAGAGAACAATTTGGCCAACCGGATATTTAAAGATGAGGGCCTGGTCCTTCGCACCCGGGTCCTGGGTGAAGCAGATCGCCTGGTAACCTTGCTGACAAGGGGGGGCGGCAAGTTTGAAGCTGTAGCCCGGGGGGCCCGAAAAATGAAGAGTAAGCTGGCGGCAGGGGTCGATATTTTTACCCGCGGCGATTATACTTTCCACCGGGGCAAGACCTGGCCGCTGATAACCAGCCAAAATTCACTGGAAAGATTTTTGTGGTTCAGGGAGGACCCGGATCTCTACCCTTACGGCCTTTACCTGGCCGAACTGACCGACCGCCTGGTCGCTGGGGAAGAGTCCTGCCCGGAACTCTACTGCCTTTTACTTGACGGTTGGAGAATGCTGGGAAAAAGCGTAGACCGGGCTATGGTTTTAAGGGCCTTTGAGCTAAAAATGGCCCATTACCTTGGTTATAGTCCCGGTTTGCATCATTGTGCCGGATGCGGCACTGAAAACGTGAGGGGTTTCAGCCCCAGGGAAGGCAGCCTGTTATGTCCAGGCTGCCGTCCCCCTGATTATATTAACCTGGAATCGGGGACTGTTGCCCTGGCCCGCCGGCTGCTGGAATGTTCCTTTGGGCAGGTGGCGCTGATCAGGCCAAGCGCCAGGCAGAAAGAAGAACTGGGCCGCATGAACAGCAGCTTCCTTGCTTACCACCTCGATCCGGGCGAGTTAAAATCTAAACGATTGCTGAAAGAATGATCAAGAAAAAGGCACCAGGGGAAAAATTGCGCCCGGGTCACTGCGCGACCGCCGTCGGCTGCCCAGGCATTAAAAGCGGATCTGCCGGAAGGTTGCGTTGCCGCAGAAAAAAGCCGGGACAGATTACCTGATATAAGTGGTGGGAAGGAAAAGAATTATACTCAAATCAAGTTGCGCTGATGAAGGAGGAAGAGGATATGAATATAGGGATTATTATTTATTCGCAAACCGGAAACACCAGGGAAGCGGCCGGTCAGCTGCAGGAAAAACTGGCGGCAAAAGGCCACCGGGCCGACATAGAAGAAATTGAGATTAAGGGAAAAGTCCCTGCCCAGCCCGGCCAGTTTGAACTTTCCTCCAGCCCCGATCCGGGGAAATACGATGCCCTGGTGTTTGGTTCTCCGGTGCAGGCCTTTAATTTGCACCCGGTCATGAAGGCGTACCTGGATCAGCTTCCTCCTCTGGAGGACCGGGCTGTAGCCTGTTTTATCACAAAGCGCCTGCCTATCGTATGGACGGGAGGCACCCAGGCTATCGGCAAAATGAAAACCGCCTGCCATTCTAAAGGGGCGGTGGTAAAAGGCGCGGAAATAATATTTTGGTCCGGGAGAGAAAGCCGGGAAAAGGCCGTAGAGGCTGTTGAAAACCTGGCCGCATTATTTTAACCTCCGCCCCGGAGATCCGGGTCGGTTTTGCTGCTTTTTTCTTGTTTAAGGAAAATATGTCGCCGCCGGCAACAACCGGCTCCGGGTCTGTTTTTTGGCGTACCTTGACAATGAAGAAGTCAGTTGTTAGTATCTTTATATCATACAGGCATTCGGCAATGAGGGAAAGAAGTAACCGGATTAATCCTTCGAAAGACAGCGAGCCGGAAATGGTGGGAGCCCGGCAGGGTCTTCGGTGAATGGCGTTCCTGAGCCTTTTTTAATTAAGCGGGCCGGGCCCTGAAAAAGGCACGGCCAAATAGGGTGGAACCGCGGGAATACCTCCCGTCCCTATGGCTGCTTCAGCCACAGGGCAGGGAGGTTTTTTATATGTTAACAGTAAAGGAGGAGTTTTTTTGGATTTGCAAACGCTTATGATCAAGTTTCAAGATTACTGGGCCTCTCGAGGGTGCCTGATCTGGCAGCCTTATGACGTTGAAAAAGGGGCGGGCACCATGAACCCGGCCACTTTTCTCAAGTCTCTGGGGCCCGAGCCGTGGTCGGTGGCTTACGTCGAACCGTCAAGGAGGCCCGCTGACGGAAGGTACGGGGAAAACCCGAACCGCCTCTACCAGCACCTGCAGTACCAGGTTATTATTAAACCGACCCCTGCAGACATTCAACAGCAATATCTGGACAGCCTGGCCTCCCTGGGTCTGGATCCCCTGGAACACGATATCCGCTTTGTTGAAGACAACTGGGAAGCTCCGACGCTTGGCGCCTGGGGTCTGGGCTGGGAAGTATGGCTTGACGGTATGGAAATCACCCAGTTTACCTACTTCCAGCAGGTGGGTGGTTACGACGTGGAAGCGGTCCCGGTGGAGCTGACCTACGGCCTGGAAAGGATCGCCATGTACCTTCAGGATCGCGACAATGTTTTTGATCTGATCTGGACCGGCGATATCACCTATGGCGAGGTATACAAACGGGTGGAATGGGAGCAATCCAGCTACAGTTTCGATTACGCCGACCGGGAACTCTTATTTAAGCTGTTCGGATTATATGAAACCGAAGCGATGCGCCTGCTGGAATTGAACCTGGTTCATCCGGCCTATGATTATATTTTAAAATGTTCTCATACCTTCAACAACCTCGATGCCCGGGGAGCGATCAGTGTTACGGAAAGAGCGGCTTATATCGGCCGGGTCCGGACCCTGGCCCGGCTCTGCGCCGAGTGCTACCTGGAACAACGCGAAGCCGCCGGGTATCCCCTCATGGCAGGAGGTGGAATAAGATGACGGCAAAACAGGATTTGTTAATGGAAATCGGATGTGAAGAGATCCCCTCCCGGTTTTTACCGGGCGCTATGGAACAGCTGGAACAGGGAGCCGCTGCGCTGCTGCAAGAAAACAGGCTTGGCCATGGGGAAATAGAAACTTTTGCCACCCCCCGCCGCCTGGTTATCCTGATCAAGGAACTGGATCCCGAACAGGCCGACCTGGTTGAGAAAGTCAAAGGTCCCCCTGTTGACAGGGCTTATGATCACCAGGGCGAACCGACTAAGGCCCTGCAGGGGTTCATAAAAAGCCAGGGGATAACGATGGAGCAGGTAGAAGAAGAAATAATCAAAAACGCCCGCTACGTGGTAGCCCGCAAGGAGATTGCCGGCCGGCCTGTCGAGGAACTGCTCCCGGAACTGCTGCCGGGGCTGATCCGCAAATTATCTTTTCCAAGGCCGATGTACTGGCAGACTAAGGACATCCGTTTTGCCCGCCCAATCCGCTGGATCCTGGCTCTTTACGGCAGCAAGCCGGTTAATTTTCAGTTTGCCGGCCTGGCAGCAGGACCTGAAACTTACGGGCACCGCTTCCTGGCTCCCGGCCCCTTTGCGGTTGATGGAGTAAATGAATTCTTCAATTGCCTGGAAGAAAACTACGTCATCCTTGACCATAACCGCCGCCGGGAGATGATCCTGGAGCAGTTGAAAGAAAAGGCCGAAGAAAACGGCGGGGTGGCTTTAGTTGACGATGATTTACTCGAAGAAGTTACCTACCTGGTTGAGTATCCGGTAGCCGTGGACGGCTCATTTGACGAAGCGTACCTTGATCTGCCCCAGGAAGTGCCTATAACCACCATGCAGTATCATCAACGCTATTTTCCGATTGTGGAAAAAGAGAGCGGACGCCTTTTGCCGTCTTTTATCGGCATCAGCAACAACCGGTATCACCCCAATATCAGCAAAGGTTACAGCAAGGTATTACAGGCCCGGCTTGCGGACGGTCGTTTCTTTTTCAATGAAGACCGTAAAGAACCGCTCGAAAACTATGTTGAACAGCTTAAAAGCGTTGTTTTTCTTGAATCGCTGGGGACTCTGGATCAGAAAAGATCCCGCCTGGTGGAACTGGCCGGGAAATTGGGACAGGCGCTCGGCCTGCCGGCAGATAGAATTGAAAAAAGCAGGCGCATCGCCCACCTGTGTAAAGCGGACCTGGTAACAAGCATGGTCAAGGAATTTACCGAACTGCAGGGTGTAATGGGCCGCGAATATGCCAGGCTGAGCGGTGAACCGGAGGAGGTAGCCGCAGGCATATACGAACACTACTTGCCCCGTTACCCCGGGGATAGCCTTCCCTCTTTCCAGGAGGCGTCCGTAGTATCGCTGGCCGACCGGGTTGACACCCTGGCCGGATGTTTTGCCACCGGCATTCAACCGACCGGATCCCAGGATCCGTACGGGCTGCGCAGGCAGGCCCAGGGGGCGGTCAACATTTTATTAAGCCATGAAATGGATCTGCCCCTCCAGGAATATATCACCCGGGCCCTGGATGTGCTGGCAAGCGATCTGGGGATTGATACTGAGCAGCGCCAAAAGGTGGAAGCCGAACTGCACGATTTCCTGCTGCAAAGGATTCGCTTTTCTTTCCAGGAGAGAGACCTGGCTTTTGAAGTAATTGAAGCCGTCCTGGCAGTCTCCTTTGACACTGTAGCCGAGTTGTTCAACCGGGCCGCAACCTTAAATGTTCAGAGACAAAGCGCCCTGTTGAACGATGTCATCGCCGCCCATAACCGGGTGGCCAACCTGGCGAAAAATAGCTCCGGCAGCAGGCCGGATCAATCGCTTTTCACGGAACCAGCGGAAAAAGCGCTTTTTCAAAAGTGGCAGGAAGCGGAAGAAGCCTTTGGCGATGCCGGCAGCCCTGAAGAGCAATTAACTGTTTTGCGCACCTTGAAAAAGCCGATTGACAGCTTTTTTGATGACGTCATGGTTATGGTTGAGGATGAAACAATTCGCGCCAACCGCCTGAACCTCCTGGCCGGGGTTACCGCCCTGTTCAACCGGGTCGCTGATTTTTCCAGGATGCAGGCTCCGTAAAAATTGGCAAAAAAAGCAGGATCATGTTGACCTGTAGCGTATATAAGATAAAATAGACATAATTGGCTGAAATCCAGGAGCCGTGCTAAACAACCAGGGGCAATATACCGTTATTATCCCGGGGCGGGGTTAAAGGCAGCTGCCTTAACCTGCTGTGTGCCGCGGCTCCTGTACGGTTACTAAGTAGTCAAAACCGCTATTCTTTGACCGGCAGCTACTAAAATAATTAAAGTATTGAAAGAGGGGTTTGGCGATGGAAAAATCTCCGGGTAAACCGGTCGTCTTTATAGTTTCCGACTCTATCGGTGAAACCGCTGAATTTGTAGTAAAAGCAGTTGCCAGCCAGTTTGATTCAGGGCAGATAGAAATGCGCCGGGTGCCTTTTGTAGAGACAGAAGCCCAGATTGAAAAAATCTTTGAAGAAGCGGCTGCCTGCAATGCCATCATCGCCTATACCCTGGTCGTGCCTGAGCTGCGTCAGAAAATGGCTGATGAAGCCGCCAACCACTCTGTTTTAACCGCCGATATTCTGGGGTCGCTGATGGGCGCTTTTGCCCGGGTCTCCTATAAAGAGCCCCACCTGGAACCAGGCCGGTTGAGGCAGCTGGACGAAGATTATTTCCGCCGGGTGGCGGCGATCGAATTTGCCGTAAAACATGATGATGGCAAGGATCCCCGCGGCCTGCAGGAAGCAGAGGTAGTTTTGATCGGTGTTTCCCGCACTTCTAAAACTCCGCTGAGCATTTATCTGGCACACCAGGGCATTAAAGTAGCCAATTTGCCCCTGGTGCCCGAGGTGGAACCGCCGGAAGAGCTGTTCTGGATCCCTTCTCACAGGATCGTGGGTCTGATCATCGACCCGAGCCACCTTCAGCAAATCAGGAAAGAGCGCTTGAAATCGCTCGGCCTTGATGAAAAGGCCGACTACGGCGCTTTTGAAAGAATTGAAGAAGAGCTTGCTTACGCCCGCAGGCTTATGAAAAAGATTGGCTGTACAATTTTTGAAGTATCGGACAAAGCGGTAGAGGAAGTAGCAAACCGGATTGTTCAAATGATCAAAGCTAAGGGAGGCGGTAGTTGATGAGCGGCCAACATGTTTATACTTTTGAAGAGGGAGACCGATCAATGAAAAGCCTGCTGGGCGGAAAAGGAGCCAACCTGGCTGAAATGGCCGGGATAGGATTGCCCGTCCCACCGGGCTTTACAATAACAACAGAAGCCTGCAACCTTTACCTGCAAAGCGGTGAAAACCTCTGGCCGGAACTTAAAGAAGAAATACTAAAAAACTTGAAAATGCTTGAAAAGAAAACCGGGCGCAGTTTTGGAGGCGAAAGCCCGCTGCTTTTATCAGTGCGCTCCGGCGCGGTTTTTTCTATGCCCGGCATGATGGATACCATATTAAACCTCGGCTTGAACCCGGAAACGGTCGAACACCTGGCCGGGGAATCGGGAGACCGTCATTTTGCCCTTGATTGCTACCGGCGTTTTCTGCAGATGTTTGGCGATGTTGTTTTGCAGGTGGGGCACCATCACTTCGAAAATGTCTTGACGGAAGCCAGGCAGAAAAAAGAGGTAGACACAGATGCTGAGCTGGCAGAACAAGACCTGGAAAAAATTATTGACGATTTTATGGACATCATCAAAAAAGAAGCGGGCCGGGAATTTCCCCTAGACGTGGAGGAGCAGCTGTTTTTAGCCATAGAAGCGGTTTTTATGTCCTGGAATACTCCCCGGGCTGTGGTTTATCGCCAGGCAAATAAAATTCCCGATGATCTTGGCACAGCAGTCAATATCCAGGCCATGGTTTTTGGCAACCTGGGCCATGACAGCGGGACCGGCGTTGCCTTTACCCGCAATCCATCTACGGGCGAACCCCTGATCTATGGCGAATACTTGCTTAATGCCCAGGGTGAAGATGTCGTAGCCGGCATACGCAATCCCCAACCCCTGGAGGGTTTAAAAGACGACCTTCCCGATGCCTACCGGCAGTTTATCGATACCTGCCGGATGCTGGAAAAGCATTACGGGGACATGCAGGATATAGAATTCACCATTGAAAAGGGAAAACTCTATATGCTCCAGACCCGCACCGGAAAAAGGACGGCTCCCGCGGCGATCCGGATAGCCGTTGATATGGTCGAAGAAGGTTTGCTCAACAAGGAGCAGGCCCTGCAGCGGGTGGAGCCAGCCCAGCTGGAGCAGCTGCTGCACTGGCAAATAGATCCGGAAGCTAAAATGAACTACATAGCCAGGGGGTTGCCCGCTTCTCCAGGAGCGGCCTCGGGCAAAGTTGTTTTTGATGCCGATCAGGCCCATGAAATGGCCCAGGAAGGAGAAAAGGTGCTTTTGGTCCGCCCTGAGACCACTCCCGACGATATTCACGGTATTATTGCCGCCCGGGGTGTCTTGACCAGCCGGGGCGGCATGACCAGCCACGCCGCCGTAGTAGCCCGCGGTATGGGCAAACCATGTGTCAGCGGCTGTGAAGATTTAAAGATCGATCTGGCCAAAGGAGTATTTTATGTTGGCGATCAGCAGTATGAGGAAGGAGAGCTCCTTTCCATTGACGGCACCACCGGGCAGGTTTTCCTGGGAGAAGCGCCCTTAATTGAACCCCAGTTTACAGAGCAATTTTATGAACTGCTTGGCTGGGCGGACGATATTCGCCGTCTTAAGGTAAGGGCCAACGCCGATAACCCTGAAGATTCCCGCCGTGCCGTGGAGCTTGGCGCCCAGGGAATCGGCCTGTGCCGGACGGAGCATATGTTTATGGCCCCCGAAAGAATTCCCGTGGTTCAAAAAATGATCCTTTCATCAGATCCGGAAAAACGCAAGGAAGCTTTGGCTGAACTGCTGCCGATGCAGCAGGAAGATTTTAAGGGTATTTTGAAGGAAATGGCCGGTTTTCCGGTTACTATCCGCCTTCTCGACCCGCCCCTCCACGAGTTTTTGCCGGACCGAGAGGAACTTCTTTTGGAAGTGGACCGCCTTTCCCGGGAAGGCAAAGACCCGGAAAAGCTGCGGGAAAAAGAAGAGTTGCTGCAGACGGTGCGTGCCCTGTCCGAATTTAATCCCATGCTCGGCCACCGCGGCTGCCGCCTGGGCCTGGTTTACCCGGAAATATATCAAATGCAGGTCAGGGCAATTTTTTACGCTGCCTTTGAACTTCTTGACGATGGATTCGAGCCCGGCAATCTGCAGCCGGAAGTGATGATCCCGCTGGTGGGGCATTTTGAAGAGATGGAAAGAATGAAACAGCTGGTTGAAGAAGCGGTTGAAGAAATATTTGAAGAAAAGGGCACTCAGATACCTTACCTGGTGGGGACAATGATCGAACTGCCCCGGGCCTGCCTGGTGGCGGATCAACTGGCGGAGGCGGCCTCATTCTTTTCTTTTGGGACCAATGATTTGACCCAGACCACCCTTGGTTACAGCAGGGATGATTCAGAAGGCAAGTTTTTGCCTTTTTACCTCCAGCAGAAGATTTTAAAAACCAATCCCTTTGCCGAGATCGATGTTGAGGGAGTGGGCCGACTGGTAGAAATGGCTATAGAAAAAGGCCGGCAGGCCCGCCCGGATTTGAAATTGGGAATATGCGGGGAGCACGGGGGCGATCCGGCTTCCATTCATTTCTTTCACGCAGCCGGCCTTGATTATGTTAGCTGTTCGCCATTCCGGATCCCTATCGCCAGACTTTCGGCAGCCAGGGCTGTAATTTCAGAAAAAGATCATAAATAAGGCTGATTTTATATAATCCGTCCCGCCCGCAAACAGGAGAATAACTATTTTTGGCGAATGATCTATAAGTTAAAATTGTTGCAAGGAGTGATCTAATTGACTCAACATGGTAACCAGGATTTAGCTTTGGAACATATTCACCCGCCCTGTCAATCGGCCTGTCCGGTGCACCAGGGAGTCCGTGATTATTTGCTGGCCATCGCTACCGGTGATTTTGATCGGTCGCTGGCAATAATCAAAGAAACAAACCCTTTGCCGTTCGTATGCGGCACTATTTGCGCCCATCACTGTGAAGATGAGTGCCGCCGTAACGACGTGGACAAGCCGCCTTCGATCCGGGGATTAAAAAGGTTTGCACTTGAATACGGCAATGCCAAGGCCGCCCCGCCCGCTGAGGGACCGACAGTTGAAGGTAAAGTGGCTGTAATCGGCGCCGGTCCGGCGGGGCTGACAGCGGCTTACGACCTGACCCGCATGGGCGCCGACGTGACCGTTTTTGACAGCGACGAGATGGCCGGAGGAGCTGTGCGTCATTACATCCCCCTCTACCGCCTTCCAGATGAAGCAATCGATCAAGATATTGATGAAATTGCCGAACAGGGCGTAAAGTTCAAATACGGGGTCGAACTGGGTAAGGATATCACCATAGAACAACTGGAAAAAGAAGGATATAATTCGATACTGCTGGCCATGGGCCTGCCGGTGAGCAGGGGCTTAAATTTGCCCGGCTCTGAAGGGGAAGGCATATTGAATGCCCTGCCTTTCTTGAAACAGGTTAAACGGGAAGGGTTTAAGTTTGAAGGAAGCCCCTCCGTTATAGTAATTGGCGGCGGAAATGTAGCCATGGACGTAGCCCGTTCGGCGCTGCGGTCGGGAGCGGGCAGGGTTAAACTGGCCTGCCTTGAATGTGACGACGAAATGCCCGCTTTCAGCTGGGAAATTGAGGAAGCCCAGGAAGAGGGAGTTGAAATGAACCCGTCCTGGGGCCCGGATGAAATTGTCCGGGAGAACGGTAAAATAAAAGGGCTCAGCCTGGTTGAATGCACCTGTGTTTTCGATGATCAGGGCCGCTTCAACCCCGAGTTCAACAAGGAAAACCAGGAGATGCTGGAAGGCGATCTGGTGATTTTCGCTATCGGCCAGGGAGGCGATCCCGAACCCGTTCGCAGCGAAATCGAGGTTGATGAACGGGGCCGGATTGTTTTCGATCCCCGGACTATGGCTACCAGCCGGCCGGGAGTTTTTGCCTGCGGTGAAATGGTGACCGGACCCGGTACAGCCGTGCAGTCTATGGGTAATGGCCGGGTAGCGGCGAAGGCGATTGCCGGCTACCTCCAGGGTGTGCCTTTTGACAGCGCCGCCCTGGAAGAAGTCCCCGAACTGGAAAAACTGGATTCCCAGGTGGCCGAAGAAGTAGATCGGGTAGAGCGCAACAGCATTCCCATGATGACTCCGGAGGAAAGGGTTCGCCACTTTAAACAGGCCGAACTGGGTTATGATGTCGAAACGGCAATTTGTGAAGCCAGGCGCTGCCTGACCTGTGCCGCCGGCGCCCAGCGTATTGACGAACTGTGCGTCAACTGCCTGACCTGTGTGCGGATTTGTCCCTATGACGTCCCGGTCATAAACGAGGAAGGCACGGTTACTATCCGCAATGAACAATGCCAGGCCTGCGGTTTGTGCATGGGCGTTTGCCCCGTTTACGCCATTAAGTTCCGTTCTTCCTATATAGAAGAAGCAGCAGAGGCTATAGAACCAGCGGTGCAAGAACTGGCGGCCAAGCGCAATGGAGAACCGGCAATGCTGGCAATCACCTGCGCTTACGGAGCGTTTGCCATGCCGGAATTTCTCAATAAAGAATATAAAGATACCGTAGTGGTCCGTTACCCCTGCGTCGGCAAGGTCGATTCCCTCCATTTACTGAAGGCTATTGAGGCAGGCGCCGACGGTGTGGTTGTTGTCGGTTGCACTGAGAGCGATAAATTCAAGTGTCAGTATAAAGAAATCAGCCAGTGGGCTGAAAAAAGGGTTAACCATGCCGGAGATCTGATAGCATCAATGGGCCTGGAAAAAGAAAGAATTTCTTTCACCGAACTGCCCGGTGAAGAAATAAACAAGTTTGAGCAGGTGGTGGCAGAAGCCGCCAGGAAGCTCAAAGAAGCAGGCTCATCTTCAGATGATACAGAAGCAGAATAAATCACATTTATAACCAGTATAATCCAGCCCCGGCCCCCGGATGGAGGTGTGCCGGGGCTAAATTATTGATGGGCGCGTCCGGTTTCCGGTTGGCAGGCACCGCGACAGGGGAACAATGAATTATCCAGGAAGGAATTCCAGCATATCTGTCGAATAAATATATATTAAGATGAAACCGGGCCGGGCCTATAATTGTCTTAATGGTGATTTCTAAAAAAGAGAGTAATATAGCCCCGCAAGTTATGACCGAGTTTAATAATTTAAGTTCATATACCAAGATGGGAAGAATGGCAGATAACCAGTAAATATCTTTAATTTGCATAGCAGATTCAGCCGGGTTTGCCTCGTCTCAATTTTCGAGATGGGGTTTTTGTTATCTTAAGTACAGCCGGGCAATTTCAGTCTGAGGCTGGTAAGTATTAAGCGGACGGCAGGTGTTTTATATGACCCGGGGCATACCGGATAATATTATTGAAGAAATCAGGCAAGGTAGTGACCTGGTGGAAGTGGTTGGTGAATACTTAAGCCTGGAAAGAAGGGGAAAAAATATGGTTGGTCTTTGCCCTTTTCACGGCGAGAAAACACCATCCTTTACTGTATCGCCAGATAAGCAGTTATATCATTGTTTTGGTTGCGGCGCTTCCGGCAATGTTTTTAGTTTTATCATGCAGATGGATAATTTGACCTTCCCCGAAGCGGCTAAGTTTCTTGCCGGTCGGTCAGGGGTCAGAATACCGGAACAAAAAGGGCCTTCGCCGGCCGGGGATGATTTAAAAACAAAAATCTACAGGCTGAACAACCTGGCCGCTAAATATTATGTTTATTGCTTGCATAATACCGATCAAGGCAAAATGGCCCTTGAATACTTGTATAAAAGAGGAATTGAGCAAGCGACAATAGAGAATTTTATGATTGGCTTCGCCCCGTCGAAATGGTCCGGTTTTTTCAATTTTGCCCGGAAAAAAGGGGCTGACACCGAATTGCTGGTCCAGTCAGGCCTCGTGTCGCCGGGCCGGGAGAAAGGTTATTACGATCGGTTTCGAGGCAGAATTATGTTCCCAATCTTTGATATCAGCGGAAAAGTGGCCGGATTTGGGGGCAGGCTTTTGAATGGAGAAGAAAAACAGGGTCCTAAATATTTGAATTCGCCACAAACCCCGGTTTTTGACAAGGGAACCATCCTTTACGGGATGAATCTGGCCCGGGAATGGATCCGGCGGGAAAAGATGGCCATAGTAATGGAAGGTTACACTGATGTAATAACCGCTTACCAGGCCGGCATAAAAAATGCGGTTGCTTCCCTGGGCACTTCGCTGACTAACAACCAGGCGCGCAACCTTAGATCCCAGGTCGATACGGTCATTACGGCTTATGATTCCGACAGCGCCGGTGAGGCTGCCACCTGGCGGGGCCTGGGCATCCTTCAATCAACAGGATGTCTGGTCCAGGTAGCAGAATTGCCTGCTGGTAGCGATCCGGATGATTTTATCAGGGCAAATGGAAAAGAAGCATTTCTGGAAATAATTCAGAATGCCCAGCCGCTGACGGAGTACAGGCTGATGCAGTTAAAAAAAAGGTATGATCTCTATTCCGACCGGGATCGCCGTGCATACACAGAGGAGCTGGCAGATATTTTACAGACGGCAGTAAACCATATTGAACAAAACTATTATTTAAAAAAAGCGGCCGAAGAGCTTGGTGTTGACGAAGATGCCCTGCGCAGTGAATTAAAAAGGCGCCGCCACAGGAAAAACCGCTACAGGGAAGAAGGAAATAGAGAAGTTCCGGAGAACAACCATAAGATTAATATTAAGCCTGCGGAAAAAATATTAATATCTTTAATGCTTCAGAGCAAGGAAATAGCAAAGCAAGGTCGAAATGATTTACAATTGGATTTTATTGAAGATGAACGGGTCAAGGAAATTATCAGGTTGATCTTTAAACATGCGGAAGAAGATGAAAACATATCTGTAGATAAAGTTATAGATCAGTTCGAAGACCCGCCAACAATAAATTTAATAACTGAAGCGGTAACTGATCCCGCTTTGCAGGATTTGCCACCCCAAACCGCGAAGCGTATGACTGAAGACTGTATTAACAAACTTTATAAAATTTGGGCCAAACGTAAACAGGTGGAATTGCAAAAAAAATTGAAAGAACTGGAGCAACAGGGCTCTAAAGAGCAGATAGAAGAATTGTTGCGAGAACATCAGGATTTGTTGAAAAGAAAAGAAAACAACCCTTGCCAACTGGAAAAAGGAGGGGATTTCAATGGCTAAAGATATAGAAAAAACAATATCCCTGGAAGATGCCCAGCAGGAATTGATCGAGCGCGGCAAAAATAAAGGTTCAATTAATTACAAAGAGATCATTGAAACCCTTCAGCCCTATGACCTTTCCGTAGATGCGCTTGATAATTTTTATGACAAACTGGCCCAGCATGGGATAGAAATAACAGATGACTCCACAGCGGTTGTCCAGGAGGAAGCCCAGTCAACTGACACCGCGGAAGAGGTAAAAGAGGAGGAAAGCGATCTTCTTAAGGTGCCGGAAGGGGTTACGGTAAACGACCCTGTCCGGATGTACCTCAAAGAGATTGGCAAGATCTCCCTTTTAACTTCGGAAGAAGAAGTTGAGCTGGCTAAAGCAATAGAGCAGGGAGACGAAGAGGCAAAACGCCGCCTGGCAGAAGCCAACCTTCGTCTTGTGGTCAGTATTGCCAAAAAATATGTGGGACGGGGGATGCTATTCCTCGATTTGATCCAGGAAGGAAACCTTGGCCTGATCAAGGCGGTAGAAAAATTCGACTACCGCAAAGGATACAAGTTTAGCACTTATGCCACCTGGTGGATCAGGCAGGCTATTACCAGAGCCATAGCCGACCAGGCCAGGACTATCCGCATCCCGGTTCACATGGTCGAAACAATTAATAAATTGATCCGTATTTCCAGGCAGCTTGTCCAGGACCTGGGCAGAGAGCCTTTACCGGAAGAGATTGCCGAGGAAATGAATATTAGCGAAGACCGGGTTAGGGAAATACTGAAGATCGCCCAGGAGCCGGTTTCTTTGGAAACGCCCATCGGTGAAGAAGACGACAGCCACCTTGGCGATTTTATTGAAGACCATGAAGCCCAGGCCCCCGCTGATGCTGCCGCTTTTGAACTGCTTAAAGAACAGCTTGAGGATGTCCTGGATACACTTTCGGCGCGGGAAGAAAAAGTGCTGCGCCTGCGTTTTGGTCTGGACGACGGACGCTCAAGAACCCTTGAAGAGGTGGGGCAACATTTCGGAGTCACCAGAGAGCGTATCCGCCAGATAGAGGCCAAGGCCCTGCGCAAGCTTCGCCATCCCATGCGCAGCAAGCGCTTGCGGGACTACCTGGAGTAAATCTTTACTTAAATCTTGACTAAATCCTTACTCTGAAAGAATTTAAGGCAAACCCCTTGACGGGTTTGCCTCCATTCAGTATAATACTAATGCCGATAAGGTTCCTCAGTAGCTCAACGGCAGAGCGACCGGCTGTTAACCGGTAGGTTGCAGGTTCGAATCCTGCCTGGGG
>Ga0207421_10000979_pt1 | contig 37041 bp, 37 predicted proteins | sample SodLakKL_010_SED_4_FD_187542 | JGI IMG/M metagenome (GOLD analysis project Ga0207421, IMG submission 187542) | Alkaline sediment microbial communities from Lake Tanatar, Kulunda Steppe, Russia - 8KL_010_SED (SPAdes) (version 2) | ecosystem: Environmental > Aquatic > Non-marine Saline and...
CGACCGGGTGGTCCACGTGAGGGATGAAGAAGCCTTTGAAATGGCCCGAAGGCTCGCCAAAGAGGAGGGCATTTTTGTGGGCATGAGTTCGGGGGCAGCCATGGCGGCGGCCATTCAGGTGGCTTGCGAGTGCGAGGACGGGCTCATTGTGGCCGTTTTGCCCGATGGAGGAGACCGCTACCTGAGCACAAACCTGTTCACGACCCTCCTGGAACCCGATTTTCGCTTCTACAGTCTTCTGGACAAGGAAAAAAAGGATTTCAAGCCCATTCAGGAGGGCAAGGTCAAGATTTCCGTGACCGCCCCCACTCTGGACAAGGGCCTCTCCCTGGAGAATTCGAGGCGCTTTCTGCTGGCCGACCTGCTCTCCCGGTTCTGCCAGTACAAGGGATTCTCCGTGGACTTGCTGATTCCCATTCCCGACATGGACAACCGAACCATTCAGGGAGCGATCGCCGGGAACATGGACCTGTCGGCCTACACCCAGCGGCAGATGGAAACCTTTCTCCGCACCCTCGATCAGCTGTTTGTCCAGAGAGCCTCCCGGTACCCAAGGACCACGGAACACGTGGAAACCATCGTCGATCTCACCCGTGAACTGGTGGAAAAGGGGATGGCTTACGAGAAGCTTCGGTCCGTCTATTTCGATGTGTCCAAATGCCAGGATTATGGAAAGCTTTCGGGCATCGATCCCGGAAAAGTGCGCCCGGGAACCACCGTGGACCTGGATGCCTACGAAAAGCTGAACCCCCGGGACTTCACCCTTCTCAAACGCGCCACCCTCGCGGAACTCAAGCGGGGCACCTGCCTGAAAACCCAGTGGGGAAACGTGATACCCACATGGCACACGGCGGGTGTCGCCATGGCCTTTCACGACCTTGGCGCCCCTGTGGACATTCAGGTGAGCAGCACGGACTTCGTTTTCCCCCACCTGGAAAATGTCCGGGCCATCGGCAGCGCTCTCACGGGAAAAGAATTCGCCAACTACTGGATGGTGTGCGAAAGAACCTGGACGGGGAAAGAGGAGAAAGAAAACGCCGATTTCCATGAGGGCATCTCCATGGACGAGCTGATGGCTCAGGGATACTCTCCCCAGGAAATCCGCTACTGGATTTTGAGCGTGCATTACCGCAAGCCCATGCATGCCACCCATCGAAACCTGAACAATGCCATCGCCGGCCTGGTGCGGCTCAAAGAATTCATCAGCAGGGTGCACCACACTCCCACCAGGAAAAAGGACAACGAAGATCTCCCCGAGCTGATTTACACTTTTGAGCATTCCTTCTTTGAAGCCCTCTCCCACGATCTCAATGTGCCCAACGCCCTCGCGGCATTCTTCAAATTCGTCAGGGAGTTCAACCCCATCCTTCACAAGGGCCTATGGAGCGAAAAGCAGCGGAAGCAAGTCCTTGACGTTCTGCAAAAGGTGAACGATGTGCTGGGCGTTTTTGACCTGCAGCTGATCCCCCTCACGGAAGAGGAAAAAAGACTCATTGCCCTGAGGGAGGAAGCCCGGAGACACCGGCAATGGGGGGAAGCGGACCGTCTGCGCGAGGAACTGCTGCAGCTGGGGGTGCATGTTTCCGACACCCCCTCGGGGACCCGCTGGGAGAGAGTGGCCGAGAGCACCTGAAGAGGCTCTTCCCGCTCAAAGCTTCATGAGCCGCAGGCTTTCTCGCTCGGGAGCAAACGGCTTTTGAGATTCACAGGCAAAAAAAGGGTGGAACCTCATTCCACCCCACTCTCCCGAAACGGGAAGGGCAAGCCCCCGTCTGCACCAGTCAGAAAAGCACGGTGTGTTCAGCTCGCCCTGCCACCGGTTCATCGCCCTGCATCAGAGCAGTTCCCAAACGGTTTCAGCCAGACCCACAGATTGTGTGGCTTCAAAAAGCCTCACGGACTCTTCATACACATGGTCTGTGATTCGCTTTTTGAACGGGAGGGGCATGGCGTTGAACCGGGGAGCGAACACTTCGTTCATTTTCTTGATGTCTCCTCCCGTGTTGCCCGTTTCCACGGCCCAGGCCCACATTTCTTTCCACAACTCATCGGGAATTCCCCGATAGGGTTGCTTGAGATATTCCTTCTTTTCGTTGGTGATGGCATTGCCGTGCTGGGTCATTGCCAGCCCGAAGGCAATGTTTTGCCACAGTGTCCCCACATTTCCCTTGCGAATGCCGTACCTGATGAAAGAGGAGATTTTGTCCAGGGAGGTTCCCGTGATGCCATGCTGAGCGATGTCCACCTTCCAGGGCTGAATGGCTTTGTAGATTTCAAGGGTCAGGTCCAGCTGAATGCCTTCATGGGCAGCACCGAAATAGGTTCCGTGAATGGACCCGTTGTTGATGGCCAGAAGGTCCGGGTGCACCCCTTTCTTGTCCAGTTCCCCAATGAACCACCTGGCCTCTTCCGGTTGGGTGAACCCCTCCGAGGATCCGCTCTTGGCGCCGATCTCCCCCAGTTCCACTTCCAGGCCCAGGCCTGCCTGCACGACGGGCTGAGCCAGTTCATGAGTGGCCGCAAGGTTTTTTTCGTTCTCCATGTGGGAAGCGTCGATGGCAAAGGAGGTGAAGCCGGCTTCCAGTTCCTCGCCGATGAGCCGCCGCACGGCCTCGATCTCATCCATTTTTTTCACGGTGATGTGATCGGCGTGAATGGCGAAAGGCACCTCCGTGTTTCCCAGCCTCTCGTTTTCGGAAACAATGAAGTCCACAAAGCTTTTGGGGTCGAATTCCGTGTAGGACAGTTCGGACTTGGCAATTTCATACATGACAGGGGCTTTGGTGGCCATGGAAGCCAGCACGATTCCCTCCACGGGGAGGCGGCAGCGGATGTTTGTGGCCATGATCATGGCGTCATGCTTTCGGGCGGCTTCAACGAGGACCTTGCCATTCACCAGGGGCACGAGACTGTTGGGAAAACGCTTTTTCACGTTGTCAGGACGTCTGTCTGGTCTTTTTTTCTGTGTCATCGCATCACCTCGTGTGATTTACGTGTGAAGATTGTTGTGTTTTCATTCGCTCACAACGCTTCCATAAATACAAGTCGCACAATAACAGACTGTTCGGACGGAGGGAAAGGAATCCGATTCTGAAACACATTGCCCACACGGGTCAGAATATGAGGAATTCTTCCGGGACTTCGGCATGACTTGCTGATCACCTTTCCCGGAAGGATTTATATATGTCATCCACGCACGAATCGCAAGGTGCCCCGGGGATCTTCAGGGGAATCCAGGGCGTTCAGGATTCGAAAGGGGTGGCTTCCTGCATCCGCGAAGGGTATAAACAAACGGCGGGAACAGGAACGGCACGGGCAAGCCTTCCCGAAAACCAGGGAGGGAAGCCCGGGACAAATCATGAAACAGGCGGGAGCCCGCACCTGCGGGCGAAAAAGAGTAACGGCACGGCCATGAAGACACCACATTTTTCCACCAACTTCGCAGAAGGGGAGCCGGCATCCAAAGAAGACCTTCGGAAAGCCGCCCTCCAAGAGATGGACCTCGATCCCGGGCTCCAAAGGAACATGGGAGGAAAACTGGCGGAAAGGCTGCGCCGCACCTCTTTTTACAAAAAAGCCGGCTGCGTGTTCGTTTCTCCCCATCCCCTTTTACACCAGGCATGCCTGAATGTTCTGACGGACCGCAAACTCCTGATTTTACCGGGACCCCAGGTGCAGACAGGCTTCCATTGCCTCTCCCCTTCCGCCATTCCCGTGCCTCAGAGGAAAGGGATTCTCCGCCAGCTGGGAGGAAAGAAAACCACTGTCCCCAAAATCGACTACAGCAAAGGGCCGGAAAAAAAAATTGACCTTCTTCTCACCATGGCCTTGACCTGCGGAAGGGACGGGAGCATGGTCGCAGACGGCCACGGTCATTTCGACCTTCAATACGCCATCCTGGACACTCTGGAATGGCTGACCTCTGACGCCCTTGTGGCCGCATTCCTTGGAGACGACAGATTCCTTCGATCCGCCGTCACCAGCACCACCGATGTCCCCGCGAACCAAGTGCTCACACCCGCTCAAACACTGGAAACCAGCCAAAAGGGTCGAAAACGGTCATCCATCCTGTGGGAAGAGCTCACCGAGAAACAAATCAGGAGAAACGATGCCCTTTTTTTCCTGAAAAACACGCAAAAAAAGACGCCCCGGCAATCTTTACACCAGTGAACACAACATGCTGATATCCAGAAAAAACCGCTTGATTCAAAATGGGGGTCCGCTATATTTTATCCGCTCCTTTCGGCAGGCGCCTTGCAAACCGCCTTGCGCTTCACCTGGTTTTTCAACCTTCTGATCAGGACTTCTTTCCATCCATGGCCATGAAAGCAAGCTTGATTCTTGTGCTCTTCGCCCTTCTTCTGGCGCCCCCTCCCATGGGCATGGGGATTTCCCACGGGGAGGAACACACGCCCACGGTCAAACGCTACCCTTACGATCCGGAGCAGAACACGGTCATCGGACGCTCCAGGGGGCACACCATCGTGCCCGGAGACACTCTCCTGGACCTGGCGAGACGCTACGAACTGGGCTACAACGAAATGGAGCTGCTTTATCCGCGGATGGACATATGGACACCTCCCCCCGGGCGAACCATCGCCATTCCGACCTTCTGGGTTTTGCCCTCCACCCGCCATGAGCAGCTGGTCATCAACCTGGCCGAATTGCGCCTTTATTTTTTCGACAAAGACACCTCCACGGTGCAGACCTACCCCATCGGCATCGGTGACGAGGGATTTGAAACTCCCCTGGGCACTTTTTTCATCAATGAAAAGCGCGCCAACCCCACATGGTACATTCCTGCCTCCCTTCAGGAAAAATATGGCATGGCCGTCATGCCCCCCGGGCCAAAAAATCCCCTGGGAGAATACATCATGAAATTTTCAGCGGGCCCCTACGGCATTCACGGCACGATCATGCCCTGGGGAGTGGGCAGGCTCATCAGCCACGGATGCATCCGCTGCTACCCGGAACACATCCGCCTCCTGTATCCCCAGGTCTCCATAGGCACCAAGCTTGAAATCATCTATGAGCCTTTGAAGCTCGGCTGGAAAAATGACCAGGTTTTTCTGGAAGCCCACCCCGATGTGTACAAAAGGATTCCGGACTACAGGGAATATGCCCTGGAAAAACTGGAGAACTTTTCCAAAGCCGATCTCGTCGACCTGGAAAAATTCATGATGGTGGTCAACCTTCGCAACGGCGTTCCCACCAATATCACGAGATTTGATGCAAGGCCGGCTCCTGCCAGGATGACCTCCCTGAGAGAGGATTGAAAAGGCTCTCTTCCATGGTTCACAAAAAGCTTCTTCACCGCCGAGAAGTTGACAAGCACAAACATCTTGATTTTGTGAATGGCTTCAAGTAGCGTGAATCCCGTTTCCGGAAGGGATCACAGGGTGTGCCGCAGAGAAGGAAGGCTTGAAGCGGTCCGCCCGGGAGAGAGGGGGTGAGAATCGAGGGGATTGTCCTGAGACACAGGTATTCTGAAGGATCATGTGCAAGGTTCATTTAGGGCTTTATTTTTTGAACTTGTTTGAAGGAGGAGAGGGAAATGAAGAGAATATTGGCCGTTCTGTTTGTGGTCGCCATGGCTTTCACCATGGTTTCGGGCTGCGCCACAACCCAGGAAGTGCAAAAATGCCAGGAAATGTGCGCCATGGCACTGGACAGAGCACAGGCCGTCGAAGAGCAGTGCATCGAGAGCGCCATGTCTGCTGAAGCCTCAGCTCAAAATGCCGAAGCCGCCGCCCGCAGGGCCGAAGCTGCCGCAAACAAGGCCGAATCCATTTTCATGCAGCACATGAGGAAGTGATGCGGCCTCGCTTTTGAGTCGTGTCAGGCAGATCAGTGGCCGTTCGTCCTTTTGCGCCTGGTTTTCGCAGGGACGAACGGTTTTTTTTGTCCTTCCTTACTTCAGACTCCACCCCTTTCGCCGGGGTTACGGGAAAAGCAGCACGCAATCCGTTGAGTCAGCAGCATTGCCTTCTGCGGATGCACACCCCTGGCAGGATTCGGGCTTCAGAATTCCCGAACGGGCGAAAAACCGGAACCCTTAAAAATCCCAATCATTTCCTCCGTCTTCGATGCTTCCAAAAACAAACCTGCCCAACAAACCCTCGATGTCCAGAGGAGGCTCGGTCTGCATGATGAAGTCGCCTGTCTGAAGATATTCATCACTTGCCCCGGGACTTATGGAAACGTACTTGTCTCCCAGTATGCCCATGGTTCTGATGCTCGCGATGACGTCTTCCTCGAGCCTCACCTGCCGGTCGATCTCCAGCCTGACCAGAGCCTGTCCATCTTCCAGTTGAATGCTTCTCACCTGTCCGATGGGAACCCCTGCCTGCATCACCGAAGCTTTCTCCTTGAGGCCCGCCACGGAGGAAAACTTGGCATAAACTTCGTAATCGGCCCGCCCGAAAAGGCGAACGTCCCCCAAATTGAAGGAGAGATAGGCGAGACAGGCCAATCCAATGAGAAGGAAAATGCCCACACCCAGTTCAAGCCCTCTTTTTTCCATATCCACAGCCCTTTTCACATAAGAATGGAAGTCAGAATGTAGTCGCTCATCAATATCGAAATGGAAGCAAAGACCACGGCTTGAGTGGTCGCTCGACTCACTTCTTCCGGACCGAAATTCCCTTCATCCACACCCGTGTAAAATCCTTTGTATGTGCAAATCCAGATGATGAGGACGGCAAAGCAGATTGACTTGACGATGCCCATGTAAACGTCGTTCCAGGCCACACTGGTGTAGATGCCGTCCATGTAGGCCCCCGCACTGACGCCAAGGAGTTCCACCCCGATGAGATAGCCTCCGAAAATTCCCACCACATTGCAAAAGGCGGTGAGCAGAGGCAAGGCGATGAGTGCCGCCATGACCCGTGGCGTGACCAGGTAGGCATGGGGATCGATGGCCATGCATTCCAGGGCATCGATTTGCTCTTCGATGCGCATGATCCCGATTTCGGCGCACATGGCCGAACCGGCCCGCCCCGTGACCATGAGTGCGGTCAGGACGGGTCCCAGTTCGCGAATGAGGCTCAAGGCGACGGCGGACCCCAGCAGCCCTTCGGAGCCGAATTTGGAAAGGGTGTAGTAGCCTTGAAGGGCGAGCACCATCCCCGTGAAAGCGGCCGTGAAAGCGATGACAAAAAAGGACTTGGTTCCGATGAAGTGAATCTGCTTGAGCACGGGGTGATATTTTTTGGGAGCATGAAAAGCCCCCCGTACCATCAGAAAAAAGAAGATTCCCATTCGTCCCAGGCCCCGGACGGTCCTCAACCCCCAGGATCCCAGAGCCTCCACTAACCGCAGCATGCCAAATCTCCCCCAACAGTAAGGGTAAGGAAAAACGTTTGAAAAAGAATCGCAGGAAACCGGAACCGCTCTTCTTCAAAAAGCATTTGGGTCAGGCCATCAACTGAGCCACATACTCCTCGGTTTTCAGACTGCCCTGATCCGCCTCCCGCCGCAAAAACTGCTGCACCCTTTCATTGCCGCTTTCCCTGATCGTGTCAGGACTTCCCGCCTGAAGAATCCTGCCCTTGTCCATGACCACCATCTGGTCTGCGATGTCAAAGGCGCTGCGCAACTCGTGGGTGACCACTATGATGGTCATGCCAAGAGTTTCCTTCAGTTCAAGTATCAGCTGATCGAGGGCCGCAGCGGTTATGGGATCGAGGCCCGCAGAAGGTTCATCCACAAAGAGAATCTCGGGATCCATGGCGAGGGACCGTGCGAGACCCGCCCTTTTGCGCATCCCTCCGCTCAGCTGGGAGGGCAGATAATCGGCCACATCCACAAGGCCCACCATGTTCAGTTTGATCAGAGCCATGATTCGAATGATTTCGCCGGGCAGTGCAGTGTGCACCTTCAGGGGCACAGCGATGTTTTCCGCCACGGAAAGGGAGTTGAAGAGGGCACCGCTTTGAAAGAGCACGCCGATCCTTCGCCGGTAGGCGCTCAGCTCCTTTTCCTGGTACTTTCCCATGTCCTTCCCGTCCACTTCAATCTGGTTCAAGCCCGTCTTTTTGAGAGCCACCAGATGCCGCAGCAGGGTGGTTTTTCCGCAACCGCTCATGCCCATGATCACGGTGATCTGGTTGCGGGGCACCTGAAAGCTCACATCATGCAGAACCTGATGTCCCTGGTAATGGCTGTTCAGGTTGCGAATGGTGATCACCGGAGAAGCGCTCATTTCCTCAATGCCCCTCGTTTCTTTCCTCAACGATGCTGCCGCTGAGCACATCGTTGAGCCGCGCCAGCTGAATGATTCGCAGGGCCCCCTCATTGAGGCCCCGCAATTTCAACGCACCGGATTTTTTCTCCAGGGTTCGCCAGGTTTCCAGAAGAAGCGCCACCCCTGCTGTGTCCATGGAAGTGACTCCATGGGCCAGAATGTCCACCTGACGAATGTCTCTTTTTTTGATGATCTTCAGGATTTGCTTTCGAATTTCGGGCACGGTGTTCCGATCAAGGGCATCCTGAATCTCCAGGACCACTTTTTGAGAGTCCTGATCACGCAATACAACCGCCACAGCCCCACTCCCTGCCCGGTTCAAAAAAACCCGGGTTCACTCAGTGACAGAAAACCTTCTCCCCAAAACGCTTACGGCCTGTGGTTTCAACAATCGAACATTCGAGGTTACACTTTAGGGTTGATGCGCAAAGAATGCAAGTCTCCTTGCGAAAGCCGGGAGCGAGTCACCCGCGAATATCCCTTTGCACATGGCTGAAAAGCGGGCCGCTGCTTGACCGCCTTTCATGAGAACCCTCTTTCCACATCACAGAATTCCACCCGGGAACGGCCCTTGCGCAGGCCCCCGGGGCTTTGGCGAGAATGGACCTCTTTTTGTTTTGACCCCATGGCCCCGAACCCCCTATATTACTGTCTCCCGGCACGTTATGATCTGGAATCAAATGCAAAGCCAAGCACATGGAAAAGAGGAGCCATCATGTCCCAAGAAAAGTCCCAACCCAATGTGATGACACCCATTTACGAACGGCGCTCCATTCGCCATTTCCTGGAATCCCCGGTGGAGAGAAAGGCTGTTCAGGAAGCTTTGCGGGCAGCTTCCTGGGCTCCGTCGGGACTCAACAATCAGCCCTGGCGGTTTGCCATCATTTGGGACAAGGAATTGAAAGACAAACTGGCGGGACTCACCCGGTACGCCAAAACGCTGCAGGGAGCGGCTGTGCTCGTCGCTGTTTTTTTGGACAAGGACAGCTCTTATGATTATGTGAAAGACTGCCAGGCCATTGGCGCCGCCATTCAAAACATGCTTCTGAGCTTGGAGCACCAGGGCCTTGGCGCAGTGTGGATCGGTGAAATCCTGAAAAACAAGGAAAAGGTGGCCAAAGAGCTCGATTTGCCCGAAAGAGTGGAGCTCATGGCCATCGTTGCCGTTGGGGAGCCGGCGCACAGAGAACAGACTTCTCACCGGCGGCCCCTTGAAGAACTCATCCTTTTTGAAAAGTGAAAGAGCCGGCAGGCGAGGTGATTGGACATGATATTTGAACAATTCGCAGTGGGCATGCTGCAAACCAACTGTTACATCATTGGAGACCCCGAATCCCAAAAAGCGGTGGTGATCGATCCCGGAGGCGACGGGGACAGAATCGTGCGCCGCGTCAAAGCTCTTGAGCTGGAACTGTCCGCCATCCTCAACACCCACGCCCATTTCGACCATGTCATGGACGCATGGCGTGTCAAGGATCAACTGGGGGGAGAGATCCACCTCAGCAGAGAGGACGAAGCCCTTTTGAGCGACAGAATGGTCGGCATGGGAGCAATGGGGAAGTCCCCTTCGGAAAACTCCAACAAAATCGACCGATTCCTTTCCGAGGGAGAAACGCTCCGGTTCGGAAACATTGAGCTTCAGGTCTTGTCCACCCCGGGACACACGAAAGGCCACATGTCTTTCTATATGAGGGAGAAGGGAAGGATTTTTGTGGGCGACACTCTTTTCGCGGGCTCCATCGGAAGGACGGACTTCCCGGGGGGCTCCTACGAACAGTTGATTCAGTCTGTGCGGGAGAAAATTTTCACCCTGCCGGAAGAGACCCTCGTCCTTCCCGGCCATGGCCCCCACACCACCGTTGACCGGGAAAAGCGAAGCAATCCTTTTTTCCGCTGATCCTTCCCCCTCACGAGGGTGGAAATCTTTTTTATGCCACCCTCCCTGCTTCACGGGCTCCACATTGAACGTTCGATTCCGTTGAGACATGTCAGAAACCCCTGTCACGGGAAGGACCGAGGAATGGAACCAAAGAAAATCAGCAGGCTTGCAGCAATGACTGTGTACCTGAGCCTCATGGGGATGCTTGCGGGATGCGGCACCTGGGGAGGGGCTTCGGGGCCTCCCCCCAGCCCCATCGCGGGCTCTCCGTCAACTCCGGCCTCCACGGCGGCGTCCCTGACTCCAAGACCCATCTTTTATGACTTTCCCGACATTCCCTTTCCACAGGAACTGTCCGTCGTGCACGACGAGTCCTATGTGTTTGAGTCAGGTTCCGGCAAGGCCGGCCTTTTGACACTTCGAGGAAGAGTGGACATCAATTCGCTCATCAATTTCTTTCAGTCCGCCATGGTCCGCGAGAACTGGCAACAGCGGGGAGGATTTCGCTACCGAAGGTCAGTGCTCATTTTTGAAAAATCGGAAAGGACCTGCGTGATCAAAATTTACGACAAACTCTATTACACTTACGTGGAGGTTTATGTGGCCACTTCTTCAGGCCGTATCTGAGACCCCAGCGTCTTTTTTCTGAATTCCGGAAAATATCTGGCGGCCCCGGTGGAAGGCGCAGGGGGAAAATGCAGAAAAACCGGCCGGAGAAGACATCGGTGCCCTCAGAGGGACAAAGGGTGTGCAAAGCACCGGGACAAAAACTTTCCTGTTGAGAAAAGCAAAAGGCATTGCTTGCAATGAGCTTGAGCGGCAGATCATTGTTGTTGGGAGTGAGCGGCGGAATCGCCGCGTACAAATCGGCGGAACTGGTGAGAACCCTGATCCGGTCGGGAGCATCGGTGCAGGTGGTCATGACGCAGAATGCGGCGCGCTTCATCACCCCCCTGACTCTCCAGGTTTTGTCCGGGCAGCCTGTTTGCCTGGACCTGTTCGACCTTCAGGCGGAGTCTCAGATTGGCCACATTGAAGCGGCCAGAGCTGCGGAACTCGCGGTGGTGGCTCCCGCCACGGCGAACACCATCGCCAAGATGGCCGCTGGCATGGCCGACGACTATCTCACCACCGCCATTCTGGCCACCACGGCACCGGTGCTGGTCTGTCCGGCCATGAACGTCAGGATGTTCGAACACCCTGCCACCCAAAGGAACCTCAGGACGCTCAAGGACCTGGGCCACCATGTTCTGGATCCCGACGTGGGGTCCATGGCCTGCAAGGAGGAAGGTGCGGGGCGGCTGGCAGACCTTTCCAAAATCATGGAAAAAATTGAGCAGCTCCTTGCCAGGCCTTCTCTTCGTGGAATGAAGGTGCTCATCAGCGCCGGCCCCACATGGGAACCCTTTGACCCTGTGCGGTTCATCACCAATCCTTCCAGCGGCAAAATGGGGTTCGCCCTGGCCAGGGTGGCTGTCCGGCGTTCCGCAGAGGTGCACCTGGTCACAGGACCCGTCTCCCTTGCACCTCCTTCGGGAGTGTTCCTTCACAGGGTGGTCACCGCAAGGGAGATGCAGCGTCGGGTTGAAGAACTGGCAGGTGACATGGACGTGATCATCATGTCCGCAGCGGTGGGAGACTATCGCCCTTCGCATGTGGCGCCCCAGAAAGTGAAAAAACTGGAGGGGCGGCAGGAGGTGGTCCTGGAGAAAAATCCAGACATTCTACTGGCCCTGGGCCAGGCCGGAAAAGGCAGCAAATGCCGCGCGCTGGTGGGCTTTGCAGCGGAAACGGAAAACCTTCTGGAGAACGCCCGGGAAAAACTGGAGAAGAAAAACCTCGACTTCATTGTGGCCAACAACCTGACGCAAAGCGGTTCAGGCTTTGCCACGGACACAAACCAGGTGAAGATTCTGGACAGGTCAGGGAAGGTTCTGGAGCTGCCCTTCATGACCAAGGAAGAAGTTGCGGAAAGGATCTGGGACCAGGTGGAACTCATCCTGGAGGCCAAGACTCCATGAAACCATCCGATCCCCCCCTGGCAGAGATGCCCGCTGTCTTGCGTCAACTCCGCCGCCTTCTCCAGGGGTATTCCATGGCGGGCATTGCGGAATATCCTCTGGAACCCTGGAGCGGGGAAAGTCCCCGCCACGGCCTGGCATGGCCTGACAAGGCACACAGGAAGTGTCACAAGGAGGATTTGAACACCCTTCAGAAGGAACTGGCGGGGTGCACCCGCTGCCGGCTCCATGAGCAACGGAAAAACCTTGTTTTTGGAGAAGGGTCAGCGTGCGCGCCCATTGTCTTTGTGGGGGAAGGGCCGGGATCGGAAGAGGACGCCCTGGGCCGGCCTTTTGTGGGCAGGGCGGGAAAACTTCTGGACAAAATGATACAATCCATTGGCTTGAAAAGGGGCGACGTCTACATCTGCAACGTGGTCAAGTGCCGCCCCCCCAAAAACCGCACACCCCAGCAGGAGGAAGTGGAAACGTGTTTTCCTTATCTGGCCCGCCAGCTGGCCGTTTTGTCGCCCAAAGTCATCTGTGCGCTGGGGGCCAGCGCAGCCCGGACCCTTCTGGGAACGGAGAGGGCCATTTCCAGGCTGAGGGGCAAGGTTCATGCGTGGCGGGGCACACCTCTCATTTGCACCTTTCATCCGGCATATCTTCTCAGAAACCCCGCTCAAAAGAGTGCCGTGTGGGAGGACCTTCTGCACCTTCAAACTTTTCTTGAGCAGGGATCGAAGAGCCCTTGAGGACAACGGTCATGTTCCAGTCACACACGTTCACACGCCGAAAAGGGATTTGTTTGATGGCCATGGTTCTGGCAGGGGTCATCTGCTGCCTGGCGGGAACCTCCTCCTCCCAGAACAGGCACATGAACATCATCGAAATCAAGGACAGCATCAACCCCGGGGTGGAGGAGTTCATCCGGCATGTCATTGAGCGGTCGGAAAACGATGGGGCAGAAGGGCTGATTATTCTGCTGGACACCCCAGGGGGGCTGGTGACTTCCATGAGAGGCATCGCCCAGGCGATTCTCAACAGCAGAGTTCCGATCATCGTTTTTGTTCACCCCAGCGGAGCACAGGCGGCGTCGGCCGGAGTTTTCGTAACGGCTGCCGCCGACATCGCCGCCATGGCGCCGGGAACCAACATAGGCGCGGCGAGCCCGGTGATGGGACGGGGAGAAGACGTTCCGGACACCATGAGCGAAAAAGTCATCCAGGACATGCTCGCCTTTGCACGGAGCATCGCCAGCGAAAAAGGGAGAAATGCCGAGTGGCTTCAGCAGGCCATCACCGAAAGTGTGTCCATCACGGCGGAGGAAGCTTTTGAGAAGAACGTGATCGATTTGGTGGTGAGTGACGTTCCGGCCCTTCTGCACCGCCTCGACGGATGGCAGACCGTCAAGAAAGGTGAAACCATCACCTTCAACACGGTGGGGATTGAAGCGCGAACCATTGAACCCAGCTGGCAGCACAAAATCCTTCGAGCCATCAGCAACCCAAACATCGCCTACATCCTCCTCTTGCTCGGACTGGCGGGGCTTTACTTTGAACTCTCTCAGCCAGGGGCCATATTTCCCGGTGTCATCGGGGGCATCGCCCTCATCCTGAGCCTCTACGCCATGCAGACCCTTCCTGTCAATTATGCGGGCTTCCTGCTCATCCTCCTGGCGACCATCTTTTTCATCCTGGAAATCACGGTGCCTTCCTTCGGCCTGCTCAGTGTGGCGGGAGTTATTTCCCTCGTCCTGGGGGCCCTCATGCTTTTTCGCACGCCCGACGACACCGCTCAGCTGGCCATGCATGTGTTCCTTCCCACGGTGATGGCCGCCTCCGCTTTCTTCGCCACGGTGGCAGGGTTTGCGGCCAAGGCTCAGACCAGTGTCCCTCGAACGGGCAATGAGGCCATGGTTGGGAAGGTGGGCGAAGTGACCCGGGACCTCAATCCCCAGGGAAAAGTCTTCGTCAATGGAGAAACCTGGAATGCCGAATCGGAAGAACCCGTTGCGGCCGGAGAAAAGGTGGTGGTGCTGGCCGTTGACAATTTAAAGTTGAAAGTCCAAAAGATCGGTGCTAGATAGGACAAATCATTTTTCTGCATAATCACATTGGAGGAGTGTTCGCTTGGGAGACTTCGGCATGTCCATCTATGGGTTTCTCGCCCTCATCATCTTTCTGGTGATGATATTGGTCAACGCCATTCGCATACTCAATGAGTACGAGAGAGGCGTTGTTTTCAGGCTGGGACGGGTCATCAAGGCCAAGGGCCCCGGCCTCATTTTTCTCATTCCCCTCATCGACAAGCTGCAGAAGGTGAGCCTTCGGCTCATCGCTGCCGACGTCCCACCGCAGGACGTGATCACGCGGGACAATGTTTCCGTCAAAGTGAACGCCGTCATCTATTTCCGCGTTGTGGACCCCGTCAACTCCGTCATTTCCGTGGAAAACTTTGTCTACGCCACCAGTCAGCTGGCTCAGACCACCATGAGAAGCATCTGCGGACAGGCGGATCTGGACGACCTTCTTTCCGAGAGGGAAAAGATCAATTCTCAGATTCAGGAGATTCTTGACCGCCACACGGACCCCTGGGGCATCAAGGTGAGCGTGGTGGAACTGAAGCACATCGATCTCCCCGAGGTGATGCAGCGGGCCATGGCCCGGCAGGCGGAGGCGGAACGGGAACGCCGGGCGAAGGTCATCGGCGCAGAAGGGGAATTTCAGGCGGCCGCGCGCCTTGCCGATGCGGCAAAGATCATCCAGGAACACCCTGTGGCCCTTCAGCTGCGCTACATGCAAACGCTTCGGGAAGTGGCCTCGGATAAAAATTCAACCACCATTTTCCCCATTCCCATCGACATGTTCAAACCTTTCATCAGCATGGCCGAGATGGTGCTGAAGCAGAACGAGCAGAACGAGAAGAAGGAGTAGCATTGTGGGCAAAAACAAAGAAAAGGAAGTGAAGGAAAAACCGCTGGAAAAAATGACCGCCAAAGAGCTCAGGGAGATAGCCATCTCCCAGGAGGGACTTGTGGGCGTGCATGCCATGAACAAGGCCGAGCTCATCTCCAACATCAAAGAGTCGCGCGGCATCGAGGACAGCGGCGGAAAAAGGCGCGCAGTGGATGTTCGGTCCGTCAAGGGCAAGATTCAGGAACTTCGAGCCAAACAGCTTCAAGCCAGAGAAGCGAAGAACAACAAGCTGGTGGATGCTTTCAGAAGAAGAATCAGCAACCTGAAAAAGAAGACACGACGCACATCGTGAGCAGGCCTCACGCGAACGATTGCTCGGCAAGGAGCTTTTTCTCCCCTTGCCCTGCTTGTAACACCCTGATGGTTTCAGTCATGTTGCAGCACTGGCTTCGCAAATGAGAAGCTGCCCCAGGAACTGAATCACCACCGGGCAAGGGGCCAGGGTCCCCATGGACGGCCACAGGCCTTCCGGTGTTCAGTTGCATTTCAATTGAGGGTTGAGACGAAGGCGAAATTAATCACTAATCCAGAAGGAGGGTATCATGCCGGCCAACAAAAAGGTGCTCGCAGCCGTTTCCGCAGCCGTGGACGCATACATCCAGGATGACGAGGCGGCACTTCAACAGAAAACTCTTGCAGAAAGACCTTCACAGCCCTATAGTCCCTGGGTGATGTCTGGCCGCACGTCCAGCATGGATGTTCGCCGTGTGTGGCAAATGCGGCTGGTGCGCTGATCATCAGTTTTCCCTTTACCTGTGTGTGCTCGCAGTGCTACTGTGCCGGCCTGACAGGTGCATGGGCACTCTCGAAATCATGATGGTTCGTGATTTCTGATGGTCTGCCCCCTGGCCGTTTCGCAATATTTCAAGATTCACCATTCCTTTTAAGTAAATATCGATTCTGACGCTGGAGTAAGTTCTGGAGAGCATCTCGAACGGATCGCAAAGGAGAAGGAGAGTTTAGCATGGAGAAGGTGCAACATGGAAAGCTGATTTCCGGGCTTCTGGATGACGAAAAAGTTCCCGTGACCAACCCTGTGAAGATTCAGGATCTGACCTTTCGTGACGGCCATCAGTCCCTCTTCGCCACACGCGGACGCAACGAGGACTTCATGGAAATCGCCGAAGAAATGGACAAATGCGGCTTTTATTCCATGGAGGTCTGGGGTGGCGCCACATTTGACACCATGCACCGCTTTTTGGGTGAAGATCCATGGCAGTCGCTGCGCAACCTCAAGGATAAAATCAAAAACACTCCTTTCTCCATGCTTTTGCGTGGGCAGAACCTGGTCGGATATCGCAACTATGCGGACGACGTGGCCGAAGCGTTCGTGGATCGTGCCGCCGAAAACGGCATGGACATATTCCGCGTTTTCGACGCGCTCAACGACTACAGAAACTTCGAAACGGTCGTCAAGATCATCAAGAAGAAGGGCAAGCATTTCCAGGGCAGCATGTGCTACTCCCTCACCGAAGATCGCATGGGCGGCCCCGTCTACAACCTGGAATACTATCTCCAGAAAGCCAAAGACCTGGAAAACATGGGTGCAGACACCATCTGCATCAAAGACATGGCCGGTCTCATCAATCCCTACGATGCCTACGTGCTCGTGAAAGCCCTCAAGGAAACCGTCAAGGCCCCCATTCACCTGCACAGCCACTTCACCTCCGGCATGGCCGACATGTCCCTCCTGAAGGCCATTGAAGCAGGCGTGGACATTGTGGACACCTGTCTGTCTCCCTGGGCTTACCGCACCTCCCACCCCGGCATCGAACCCCTCGTTGCCACCCTTCGCGGAACGGACCGCGACACGGGCCTTCACCTCAAACAGCTGGCCGTGTGCAGTGAATACTTTGAAAAGGTTTCCGCCAAATACAAGCACTTGCTGGACACCCGCATGTCCATCATCGACATCAACGTGCTTCTCCACCAGACCCCCGGCGGCATGTTGTCCAACCTCTACAACCAGCTTCGTGACATGAACGCCCTCGACAAAATGGACGAGGTGTTCCGTCAGCTTCCCATCGTTCGTCGCGAACTGGGCCAGGTTCCCCTCGTCACCCCCACCTCCCAGATCGTGGGAATCCAGACCGTGAACAACGTTCTTTTCGACACACCCCAGGAACGTTACAAAATGACCACCGCACAGGTCAAAGATCTTTGTTACGGCCTTTACGGCAAGACCGCTGTCCCCATCGACCCTGAAGTTCAAAAGAAGGCCCTCAAGGGTTATGCCCGCGGCGAAACTCCCATCACTGTCCGCCCCGCAGATGTTCTTGAGCCGGAACTTCCCAAGGCAGAGAAGGATGTGGAAGGACTCGCCAAGGATCTGGATGATGTTCTGATTTACGCGCTCTATCCGACCACCGGTAAGCGGTTCCTCAAGTGGAAGTACGGCCTGGAAGAGATTCCCGCAGAAGTAAAACCCAAGACTATGGAGGATGTGATGAGAGAAGAAGAATTGATCAAGAAAGCAAAAGCCGGCCTTCTCGTTGAAAAACCCGCCAAAGCCGCCCCTGAGAAGGGCCCGGGCACGCGCGTCTTCAACGTTTTTGTCGACGGTGAATATTTTGAAGTGGAAGTTGAACAGGTTGGTGGTGCAGCCCCTGCCGTTTCCGCGGCCCCCGCACGCACCGCACCCGCTGTGACTCCCAAGCCTGCAGCCGCTGCTCCCGCTCCCGAAGCTCCAAAAGCGGCCCCCAAAGCTGCTCCTGCCCCCGTTGAGGGAGGAACTGCCGTTGCAGCTCCCATGCCCGGAATGATCATCCGCTATGAAGTGAAAGAAGGCGACCAGGTACAGGAAGGCGACACCCTTCTCATTCTCGAAGCCATGAAGATGGAAAACTCCATTCCCTCTCCCATTGGCGGCACCGTGAAGCAGGTCAACTTCAAAGACGGCGACAATGTCGGAAAAGACGACGTGCTCATCGTAGTGGGCTAAGACTTTAGAATCACCAAGTGAGAGAGGAGTTACCGGAAATGCCAAAATCCCCCGTTCGTGTCACCGTGACCGGTGCCGCCGGTCAGATCGGCTACGCCATGCTCTACCGCATCGCCAGTGGCGAAATGCTCGGCAAGGACCAGCCGGTCATCCTTCAAATGCTCGAGCTGCCCATGGAAAAACCTCAGCAGGCACTCAAGGGCTGCATGATGGAACTGGAAGACTGTGCTTTTCCTCTTTTGGCCGGAATGGTCGGCACAGGCGATCCCAAGGTCGCCTTCAAAGACACAGACTACGCTCTTCTGGTGGGCGCAAGGCCCCGCGGGCCCGGAATGGAACGCAAAGACCTCCTTTCCGCCAACGCTCAGATTTTCAAGGAACAGGGCAACGCCATCAACGAAGTGGCTTCCAGAGACATTCGCATCATCGTTGTGGGCAACCCTGCCAACACCAACTGCTACATCGCCATGAAATCTGCTCCCGACATTCCCAAGGAGAATTTCACTTCCATGATGCGTCTTGACCACAACAGGGCCGTTTATCACCTTGCCGCGAAAGTTGGCAAAACGGTGAACGATGTGGAAAAGATGATCGTATGGGGCAACCATTCCCCCACCATGTTCCCGGACATCCGCTTCGCCACCGTCGCCGGTGAGCCCGCGCCCAAGCTGGTGGACGAAGGATGGTACCGCAACGAGTACATCCCCATGATCGGCAAGCGCGGTGCAGCGGTCATCGAGGCTCGGGGCCTCTCTTCCGCCGCTTCTGCAGCCAATGCCGCCATCACCCACATGCGCGACTGGGCGCTGGGAAGCGATGGCAAATGGGTGACCATGGGCATTCCGTCCGATGGATCCTACGACATTCCTGAAGACATTCTGTACGGTGTTCCCGTCACCTGCACTCCAGGCAAGTACGAGCGCGTCAAGGGCCTTGAAATCGACGATTTCGCGCGTGAAAAAATGAATTTCACGCTCAATGAACTCCTTGAAGAACAGGCAGCGGTGAAAGGCCTTTTGGATTGATTCAGCCAAAAGGCCAGGGGCCAGTAAAAGGGCAGAACATGTCTGCCCGGGTTCTGCCCTCTGAAAATGCCTGCAGATAGAATGAAACAGACAGAATAAGAAAAGGCGGTTTCATACCGCCTTTTCTTATTCTGTGGTCCCGCGCGAGAGCCTGACCCGCCCACACGTTCCTGTACTAGTGCGACTCCGGATTTTCATCCTTTGAGCTTTTGAATTCACTGATGTTCTTTTCATCGAAGTGGACGATGGCTTCCTGAAATGCTTTAAGATCTACGCATTCTTCGCTGCATTCCTCTTTGTTCAGGTGGATATTGCGACATTTTCGACATGGACTTTCAATGGTGCGCGTGAATGACATGTGCATGGTTCGTTCCTCGCTTTGCAGGTATCCCGTGGTGAAATGCGGCTTTCCCAAAGCCGCGAATGTATAGGATGCCGACCCTGCTCTGTCAAGGACATTTCCTGCCCCTTCCTCCACCTCTTTTGCACCCTGGAACGGTGTGCGGAAAAGTAGTGTTGAGGGAGCCACGTCCGGGACTATGGCTCCTTTTATTGAAGGAGCCATTCCCGCTTGGTCACTCCCTCATTCTTGAGCCTGTCCACCGTCTTCTCCAGCGCAGGAAAAACATTTTCCCGAATGTCACCCCCCACCACCACGATCATCAGGTCGTCACCCACTGCGCGCCTTCCGGTGAAGAGTTGAGCCTCCACGCCCACGATGCCCTTCAGTTTCCGCGCTTCTTCAACAATGGCGTTCCAGGCCCTTTCGTTCATCTTGACGTCCAGATGGCTGACTTGTGCCCCTTCACGGCTTTTTCCCCGCACGATCCCGTTGTGGCAAAGAATCATTCCCAGTTGATCCCTCTTTCCTCGAGACCTGATGCGTTCAGTCAACTCTTCAATGATGCTCATATGCGGTCCTTTTCTCAGCTTGTGAAAATTGTAGGAAGTTCAACGCCTAAAGCCTTTTGCAACTCCATATATTTTTCCCTTTCAATTTACAATGACTATATGAATTGCTGTTGATTCTTGCAGTCCTTGCTGCTATAGACGTCTAGGAAGGGATTTTTGCTCACCTGGTGCCCAAAACATATGCTGAAAAAGTGTGAAGGCCGGGTGTGCGCAGTGAAGCAGTTCAACCCGTCACGGTCATTATTCAAGGGTGGCCTCTGCCGTTCTTTTTTTCACATCATGGATGAAGGCACGTGTACAGGCCCGGAAGTGTTCCAACTCGCAATTTCGTGCGGAGTTTTGTTCGTGTCTGCTCCTGTGTGGGGTGGACAATGTCATGTGGCAATCGCGTTGAGGAGGGAAAGCATGTTTGAAGAAAAAGCATTACAGCAAGTGAAGGCGAGCAAGGAAAAGTGGGATGAAACAGTAGAAAAGTCCTTCGCCAAAGCTCCCGAGCGCCGCAAAGAATTCACCACCATTTCTGGAACACCTGTCAACCGTCTTTACACTCCCCTGGACATCGCCGACATGGATTATGAAAGGGACCTTTCTTTTCCCGGCCAGTTTCCCTTTACCCGGGGCGTGCAACCCACCATGTACCGCGGCAGATTCTGGACCATGCGCCAGTATGCTGGTTTCGGAAGCGCCAAGGACACCAACGAGCGCTACCGCTACCTGCTGAAACAGGGCCAGACGGGCCTGAGCGTTGCCTTTGACCTTCCCACCCAGGCCGGGTACGACAGTGACCATCCCCTTTCCATGGGCGAAGTGGGCAAAGTGGGTGTTGCCATCGACTCCATCGAAGACATGAAGGTGCTCTTTGATGGCATCCCCCTCGACAAAGTCACCACCTCCATGACCATCAACGCTCCGGCAAGCGTTCTGTTGGGCATGTATCTCGCCATTGCTGAAGAGCAGGGAGCCAGCTTCGACCAGGTGGGCGGCACGGTCCAAAACGACGTTCTCAAGGAAATCACCGTTCGCGGCCAGTACATTTATCCCCCCAAGGCCACCATGCGCCTCACGGTGGACCTCATCGAATACTGCCTCAAAAACGTTCCCCGCTGGAACACCATCAGCATCAGCGGTTACCACATCCGTGAATCGGGCGCCACGGCGGCTCAGGAAATGGCTTTCACCCTCGCTGACGGCATCGCCTATGTGGATGCCTGTGTCGCGCGCGGCATGGACGTGGACACCTTCGCACCCCGCCTGAGCTTTTTCTTCAATGCATTCACCAACGTTTTGGAAGAGGTGGCCAAGTTCCGCGCCGCACGCAGGGCTTGGGCAAAAATCATGAAAGAGCGCTACAACGCCAAGAACCCCAGGTCCATGATGCTGCGCTATCACGTCCAAACGGGCGGCGTCACCCTGACGGCGGCCCAGCCTCTCAACAACGTGGTACGTGTGGGTCTTCAGGCTTACGCGGCCGCTCTGGGCGGATGCCAGTCACTGCACACCAACTCCTATGACGAAGCCCTCTGCCTGCCCACTCAGCAAGCGGTGACCGTGGCCCTGCGCACGCAGCAAATTGTTGCCGAAGAGAGTGGAGCCACCGACACGGTCGATCCCCTGGCCGGCTGCTACTACGTGGAAGCCCAGACAGACCAGATCGAAAAAGAAATCATGGATTACCTGGAAAAGATCGATGCCATGGGCGGTACCCTGGTGGCCATCGAACAAGGCTACATTCAGAAGGAAATCCAGAACAGCGCCTACCGCTTCCAGAAAGAAATTGAATCCAACGACCGCATCTACGTTGGAATCAACAAGTACACCATGGAAGAACCTCCTGTCACCGACCTGCTCAAAGTGGACATGTCCGTTGGTGAAGTGGAAGCCGAAAAGCTCAAAAAGCTCCGCGCAGAGAGAGACCAGACCAAGTGGAAAGCTGCTTTGGACAACCTGCGCAAGGTTTCTGAATCCGAAGAAAACGTTCTGCCCGCAGTCATCGAAGCCGTCAAGGCCAAGGCCACCGTCGGTGAAATCTGCGATGTATGGCGTGATGTTTTCGGACAGTATCGTCCCAAAGAGTATGTATAAGAACTGTTCTTTTTACGGTTGGCTCAACTGACAGACAGCGGAGGTTATTTTCATGGCAGCAGAAAAGAAAATCAAGATCATAGTCGCCAAACCCGGCTTGGACGGTCATGACCGCGGCGCCAAGCTTCTCTCTCGCATTTTTGCCGAATCGGGCATGGAAGTGGTTTACACGGGTCTGCGTCAAACTCCCGAAATGATCGTGGAAACGGCCCTTCAGGAAGACGCGGACGTGGTGGGCCTGAGCAGCCTCTCGGGTGTTCACAACTACTTTTTTCCCAAAGTGGTGGAACTTCTCAAGGCCAAGGGAATGGAAGACGTCATTGTGGTGGGCGGCGGAATCATTCCCCTTGAAGACTACGATGGGCTGAAAAAATCCGGTGTCAAAGCCCTTTTTGGACCGGGAACCCCCACCAATGAAATCGTGGATTTCATCAAGAGCAATGTTCGCAAGAGCTAAACCTGCATTGAGATCAGCACACACACCGCCTGGTGTTGACTCGTGACGAGCAGGCTGGAAAAAGAGCGTGTGCCCTGAAGGCAGGCGCACACGCTCCACCACCTTCACTTTGCGGCTCAATTTGACGCGGCAGTGGATGCCTTGAGCGACTCTTCTCACCCTCCCACGGCATGGAGGGCAATCCAAGTTCATGTTCCACACAATGACAACCAGGGCAGCGGGGAGCTTACACCCGTTCACTTTTCTTCGGCGCTCACCCCTATTTTGCCACAGCAAAAGGGGATCCTTTAGCAGGGACAACCTTAATCTCCCACAGACCTTCGCTATGGAAAAGCGACCCCGCGCCTGCAGGACCTGAGAGGTGAAAGGAAGAGCAATACATGGCAATCGATTATGCTGACGAAGTCCTGCAAGGTTCTCCGAGGGCAGCGGCACGCCTCATAAGCTGGCTGGAAAACGGGGATGACAGAGCCTATCCTTGCATGGAAAAGCTCTATCCTCACACAGGGAAATCATACCTCATCGGAATAACGGGCTCTCCCGGGGCGGGGAAAAGCACTCTCACCGACAAACTGGCCCGTGCCATCCGCAAGAGGGACCTCACGGTTGGCATCGTCGCCGTCGACCCTTCGAGCCCTTTCACGGGAGGGGCTGTATTGGGCGACAGGGTTCGCATGAGCGAACTGAGCCTCGATCCCGGTGTCTACATTCGAAGCATGGCCACCCGGGGCTTTCTGGGTGGAATGGCTCAGGCCACCAATGATGTGGTGAAGGTCCTGGACGCCATGGGCAAGGACGTCGTCATCATAGAGACGGTGGGCGTGGGCCAGGACGAAGTGGACATCATCGACCTGGCAGACACCACATGCCTGGTCCTGGTGCCGGGAGCGGGCGACAGCATTCAAAGCATGAAGTCCGGTGTCATGGAAATCGCGGATGTCTTTGTCATCAACAAGTCCGATCGTGCGGGTGCTGATCAGTTGGCATCGGAAGTCTCCATCAGGGTCGAGCAGGACACGCAGATCAAAACCAGAGACTGGACCCCGCCGGTCATCAGAACGGTTGCTGTTGAAGACCAGGGTCTTGAAGAACTTTGGGAGGCCATTGAAAATCACCGCCAAACGATACAGTCAGGCGACACATTCATAGAAAAGCGACGGGAACGCACCAATAAAGAAACTTTGCGCATGATACACAATGAAATGTTTCGGGTCATACGCGAGCATCTCGAAAACACCGGAGATCTGGATCATTTTGTGCAAGCCATTCTTGAACGCAAAAAAGATCCCTACAGTGTTATGCGGCAAGTTCTGAGCAATTGCGTTTTTCTTCCCCAATCCATCAGCAAGGAGTGAGAACCATGAAAGTCCTGAAATTGGATCACATTGGCATCGCCGTGAAGAGCATCGATGAAACGAAAAAACTCTACTCCGACATCCTCGGACTGCTTCATGAGGGAAGCGAAACCGTCGAGGAGCAAAAAGTCACCACCGCTTTCTTCCCCGTCGGCGACACTGAAATCGAGCTTCTGGAGTCCACCTCTCCCGATGGACCCATCGCCAAATACCTGGAGAAAAAAGGTGAAGGCGTTCAACACCTTGCTTTTCGAGTGGACAACATCGAAGCGGCTCTGGAAGAGCTCAAAGCCAAGGGGATCAAACTCATCGATGAAAAGCCACGCATGGGTGCAGGCGGCGCCAAGATCGCTTTCCTTCATCCCAAGTCCACCTACGGCGTGCTGGTGGAGATTTCCGAGAGAGAAGATCACTAGAAAAGGCATTCCGGCCTTGCCCGGGCCCGCCACCGCCTCACAGTGCAGGCGGGCCCAGTGGGCGATGCTGTTTCACTCCATGTGAAAGCCCGTTCAAGTCATTCCCCCTCAGGGGAAGACGGACCGGAACAACACACAATCCCTGCAAAAGACAAAAGCGCGGAATGACCGCGCTTTTGTCTTTTGCAGGAAGAACTTGGGCTTCTCTCCCTCTCTTTGCCTTCACGCTGATCCCCTTGAAAAACTCCCTCTCCATGATCAGAAGCCAAGGGCTTCAAACCAGGATCGGCTCATCCTGATGGCAAGGCTTCTCCACTGAGGGTCGAGAAACCGGTGTTCCGCAGTGCTCATGAAACAACTCTTGCGCGGCTCTGTGAGCCGTTCAAAGATTCGAAACCCATGCTGCCAGGGAACGATTTCATCCATCTGACCATGCAACACAAACCCTCCCGAAACGGGGGAAAGCTCTCCCAGGGTGTTCGGCTGCCCCAGTTCGAACCCGAGAGGGAAAAAGCGCACCAGATGATCCAGCCGTGTTTCGTCGGGATGAATTTCCGTGAGGTCATAGGGTGTGGCCCAGCAAACCACACCTTTTACGACGGTCTGCAATTCCGCTGCGGACAGGAGGGAGATGTACCCTCCCATGCTGGATCCCATGAGTCCCATGGGGCCTTTGCTCCACGGGGCCTGGAGAGCGAACCCGATCACGGCCCGAAGGTCTGCCAAACGGGAAGGAACCAGCTGCCGTCGTGGCACGGCCAGGCTGTCCCCGCACCCCGCGAAATCAAAGCGAAGCACAGCCCATCCCGCGGAGGAAAATTCCTGGCCCAGAGCCACGAACTTGGAACCGTTCTTTGAACTCAACAGTCCATGACAGCAAATGATCACCGGGGCAGGAGTTTGGGCTGGCAAATGCAATGCGCCCGCAAGCAACCCATTGGGCGAATCTATAGAAACACTCTCAACCCGCGACTCTCCCTGCATGTTACCATCTCCTCACTTTCGCGCCGCAACCCCATCCCCCTTGCGCCTGATCGCATACAGGGCGATTTTTTGTTCCTCACCGTCAGACCTGGTTTTCTGCACATTTTCTTTGAATTCAAAGTGTTTCGTCAGCTCACTGAAAAATTTGGGGGCATCCATTTCATAGTGCTTGGCGAGAAAGATCATTCCCCCCGGCGACAAGGCACGGTTGAAAAAGCTGACGAGAAGGGGATAGCACTCCCGGTCATACACCACTTCAGATCCGACGATCATGTCGAACTGATCCTGAAGCGCCGTGTCATTCCAGTCAATTTTCCGCACTTCTGCCTGAGTGGCTTCGTTGAGGAGCACATTGACACGGGCAAACAAAAGGGCTTCGTCGTTGATGTCAGAAATGACCACCCGATGGCCGCAAAGGGCCGCATAGATTCCCACCACACCGACACCGGCCCCTATTTCCAGAATCCTCTGCCCCAGGGCTACGGGTTGCCTGCCCAGGAAATAGGCGAGCAGAAAACTCGCATCCCAGATCTTTGCCCAGAACGGCAAATCCTTCACCTCAAGGTTTTCCGTGTTGAGCAATGAAACGAAATGTTCCTCGAGGTCTTTGAGCTGAGCGATTTTGAGGGTCTTCCGGCCAATGGTGACCGGGACAATCTCTATCTCGTATTTCTTCTGAATTTCGGACATCAAGCGATCGAGTTCGGACATTTAAAAAATTCTCCCATAAAAAGATTGAGCGAAAACAGCTGGCTGCCCAGGAATCATGAGCCTGGGTTGTGTTCGCAGAGCGGCAACGGAAAGGGAACACCGTCCCTTTTGATCTCATCAGAGCATCATGCAGCACAGAAAAGTCTTCGCCGGAAAAAAGACAACACTTCGATTTCTCTGCAGGAATGGCCCGGTGTGATCCCGGAAGGCATCTCGCTTTTCTGTCAGCAAATAGCATCACGCCACCGCGCAGGTCAAACAAATTTGAAGGCATCAACCGCGCCCCCTGCCCCTTTTCACCACAAGTGGTCTTTTTCCCTTCTCCTGAACCCCATGACTCTCCCAAGCTTCCCGCCATTGTCAATCTCTCCTTTGTGGATTATACACTCTGCAATCGCAAAACCTTTGCAAAGGACTTCACAGGTGCTGCTCACAAGCATGCCCCTGCAGAAAGACAGCCCATTTCACCATTACTTTGTCCCGAAGACAGGAAAAGGGAATTGCACCATGAAGCGAAAACTGCCCGCAGAGTGGGAGGAACAGGACGGTGTTTTGCTGGTTTGGCCACATGAAGACACGGACTGGCGTTCGTCCCTGGAAAAAGTCGAATCTGTCCTTCTTCGATTGGCGGTGGAAATCAGCAAACGGGAAAAATGCCTCATCGTGGCACAAAACCGGGTCGCCATAAGCCGCAAGCTGCGGGAAGCAGGGGCGGTGGCCGAACACATACGCATCTTCCATGTGAGCAGCAATGACACGTGGGCAAGGGACTTCGGCCCCATCACGGTCATCCATGCGGGAAAGCCCCTTCTGCTCGATTTCGTGTTCAACGGCTGGGGGCTGAAATACCCTGCGGACCGGGACAATCTCATATCCCGGTCCCTGAGGCAGCAAAAAACTTTCGGAGACACTTCCATGGAAACCATTGGATTGGTGCTGGAAGGGGGCAGCATCGAATCCGATGGAGCGGGGACCCTCCTCACCACCTCCCGGTGCCTGCTCAGTCCCAATCGCAACCCTCACCTTTCCCGGGAGCAACTGGAAAGGGCCCTCTCCCATCACCTGGGATCAGACCGGTTTCTGTGGCTTGACCATGGATACCTGGAAGGGGATGACACGGACTCCCACATCGACACCCTCGCACGGTTCGCTTCCCGGGACACAATCATTCACGTGGACTGCGACGACCCCAGAGATGAACACCATGCGCCCATCCAATCCATGGTCCGCCAGCTTCAGACCTTCAGAACCCGGGAAGGCTCACCCTACCGCCTCATTCCCCTGCCCTGGCCTTCAGCGGTGCATGACGATGAGGGCCGAAGACTTCCCGCCACCTATGCCAACTTCCTCATGATCAATGGAGCTGTCCTCGTGCCGACCTATGAGGACCCCAATAATGATGAAAAGGCACTGAACACATTGGGAGAATTTTTCAAAGACCGGGAGATCGTCGGCATCCCCTGTCTCCCCCTCATTCATGAAGGCGGCTCCCTTCATTGTCTGACCATGCAGCTTCCCAAAGGGGTTCTTCCATGAGCAAGCTCACCGTGGGCATCATTCAACAGTCCTGCGTGGAAGACCGGCGGGCCAATGAGCTGAAGAGCGAAACCTTCATTCGCCAGGCAGTTCGGCAAGGAGCTCAGCTCGTGGTCCTTCAGGAACTGCACACCAGCCTCTACTTCTGCCAGACGGAAGACCCGGAGATCTTCGACCTGGCCGAAGCCATTCCCGGCCCTTCCTCTGCTTTCTTTGGCGCCTTGTGCAGGGAACTGGGCATCGTGCTCGTGACCTCCATCTTCGAACGGCGCGCCCCGGGACTCTACCACAACACGGCGGTGGTCCTCGACAAAGACGGGGACATTGCGGGTTCCTACCGCAAGATGCACATTCCCGACGACCCGGGTTACTATGAAAAATTCTATTTCACGCCGGGCGACCTGGGCTTCTCCCCCGTGGAGACCTCTCTTGGAAAACTGGGGGTTCTGGTGTGCTGGGATCAGTGGTTTCCTGAAGCAGCCAGGCTCATGAGCCTGGCGGGGGCGGATCTTCTCATCTATCCCACGGCCATTGGATGGGACCGGGATGATCCGGCGGATGAACAGGAGCGTCAGCTGGAAGCATGGGTCACGGTGCAGCGCGGTCACGCCATCGCCAACGGCCTGCCCGTGATCAGCGTCAATCGCGTGGGCTTCGAGCCCTCCCCCGGCCATCAGGGCGGGGGGCAGCTGTTTTGGGGCAACAGTTTCGCGGCAGGCCCTCAAGGCGAATTCCTTTGCCGGGCCTCAAAAGACAAGGAAGAGATTCTTTTGGTGAATGTGGACCTGAAACGCAGTGAAATGGTCAGGCGCATGTGGCCCTTCCTCCGGGACAGAAGGATAGAACACTACGACGATCTGTTGAGGAGGTATCGGGACTGAATCTGACTGCGCTCAAATCAGGGGAATTGAGGGACCCCACCATCCTGGTGAGTTGCGGGATCATCATCCCTGGTAGAGGCCGTCCACCACGTCCGCCAACTCGGTCCTCACCCCGTTCTTCCACAAGACCTCTGCAATTCTTTGCAGGTCCGCATGGCCTTCCACGAGAACTTCCTGCATTTCTCCTTGTTTTTCCATGGAAAAGCCGCCTTCCTGAAGCACACGAACTGCTTCGGCGGGGTCTTCCACAAAAAAGCCCAGCACTGAATACTCAGACATGTAAGAAGGGGGCAGCGGTTTGCCGCCCAGGCTGTCTTCACCGGCGGCCACACACCTTCTGTTCCAGGAAAGAACGGGCACTCTCAGCATGTCCAGGTCACCTCCGTGATTGCAGGTCTTCATGAAACAGGCAACGGGGTTGCCCTCCTCAAAGAATAATCCTTCCCGGTCACAAATCTTTCTCCCTCACAGTCTCTATAATAACCACGCGCATCAAAGGCTCAAACCCTGAACTTCATCTGCTTTGCACCGGGTTCGTTCAAGCCCCGTGAAGTGTCCCACATCCAAGGAGCCGGCGTTCACAATTATGAAGACCCGGCTCACCTTTTGGTGAGTTCTGGGGCATGGAAGGATCCCGCAAAATTTCATTTTTTTCTTTCATTTCATTGCCTTAAAAAATGGCACGCATTTTGATCTCCATTCTGAGTAAAAGCAGTGAACCTGAACTCGGGGGGTGACACATGGGAATCATGGTGGTGCTCTTGATGGCCGGCATTCTGTTCATCACGGAGGTGTGGCTCGGATCTTCCAGCTGCATGTATGATGGTGAAATTCATCTGTCGCATGGTTGCAACGAAAAGCAGACCCTTCCATGGGGAGAGTTTTTTTTCAGCGCCCTTCCCGTGGCTCTTGCTCCGTTCTGCTTCCTCTGGCTCCTTTCTTTTCTCCTGCCCCTGTCATAAAGGAGAGGTTTACCGGGGCTCCCGGCAAACGCCGGCAAGCCCCGGCCCAGAAAGCCTTCCCTCTCTCCCGGGGGGATTCACCTTCGGGCCCTTCCACGTTTGCCGGCATTTGGGGAACTTTTCCTGCTCCCTCACCCGGACCATTGTGACGCACGAGAATCCTGGCCCCTCGTTTCACTCCAAACCAACCTTTCACCGATGGTGTGGTGTGCCCCTCGTTCGCCCCGGTGTTCATTTTCCCCTGGAGGCTCATGTTGATTTAAAGGGGTGCAAATTCCAGCATGGGCAAGATATTATAGATCTTCATCGTTTACAAAAAACCTTCGGTTCGGATCCGTTCCCGGAATTCAGGAGGGTTCGCCGAGGGGATTTCCCGGGAAGTTTTTCCGGCACCTGATCCCCAAAATGATGCTGTTGCCGAGGAGATAAACCATGATGCCCATCTACCTGGACCATAACGCCACCACCCCCATCGCACCTCAGGTTGCGGAGGCCATGCTGCCCTTCATTCACGAACACTTCGGCAATCCATCCAGCACCTACTGGTACGGAAGAAAAGCCAGAGAGGAAGTGGAAAGGGCCCGGCAGCAGGTGGCACACCTGCTGCGCTGCGAGCCTCAGGAGATCCTTTTCACCAGTGGCGGAACCGAGTCCAACAACCATGCCATCAAAGGTGCGGCCCGGGCTCTTCGCCACAGGGGCAATCACATCATCACGTCAGCCATAGAACACCCCGCGGTCACGCAGGTGTGCCATCACCTTGAAAAAGAGGGCTTCAGGACCACCTTTCTCCCCGTGAATGAAGAGGGCCTGTTGGACCCCCGGGACGTGGAAAAAGCCATCACGCCCCGAACCATCCTCATCACCGTCATGCACAGCAACAACGAGGTGGGGACCATTCAGCCCATTGCCCCCATGGCAGAAATCGCCCGAAAACATGGCATCCTGACGCACACGGATGCGGCCCAATCTTTGGGCAAAGTTCCCGTCCGTGCGGACACATTGGGCGTGGACCTGCTTTCCATCGCCGGCCATAAGCTGTACGCTCCCAAAGGAATCGGGGCTCTCTTCATCCGCAAGGGCGTTCCACTGGAAAAATTCATCCACGGTGCGGGGCAGGAAATGAACATGAGGGCCGGCACAGAAAATGTCATTCACATTGCGGGACTGGGGAAAGCCTGCTCCCTGGTCGAGGAGAATCTGCCCTCTTATGAAAAGCATTTTCGCGCGATGCGCGACCGTTTGGAAACATCCCTGCTGAAGCGGGTGGCCCGCATGCGGGTGAACGGACACAGGGAAAAGCGCCTTCCCAACACTTCCAGCGTCAGTTTCAAAGACCTGGAAGCGGGAGCCATTCTGTCCCGATTGCCCCACATTGCCGCCTCGGCCGGTTCCGCATGCCACAGTGATCAGGTGGTCCTTTCCCACGTGCTTGAAGCCATGAAAGTGCCTTCCCCGTATGCCATGGGCACTCTTCGCCTGTCTGTGGGACGCGCCACCACAGGGGATGAGATCGACCTGGCGGCGAATGCCATCACAAAAGCCCTTGAAGAACTGCGTTCCAAGGGGTGAAAGGGTCTCATGAGTTCAGGGTTCGGGAAGGTGTTTTTCAAGGCATGCCACCAGTTCTTTGGGAAGGAGCGTCACAGCTCCCTGAAAAGTGACGCACACAAGATTGAGGGACAGGCGTGTGCAGAGAGGGGCATTGCCCGAGTCATCCCATTTGGTGATCTTCTGTTCCACTCCAAGACTTCGCCTCTTGATCCAGCGGGGCCTTGTGTGCACCTGGATGGCGTCGTCATAATGAAGAGCTTTTCTGTATTCACAGTGTGTTTCCACGATGGTGAGGTGAAGCTCCCGGTCCATGAGGCTCTTGTAGGGAAACCCCGCATCTCTCATGAACTCGTCGCGGGCCACCTGAAAAAGATGGTAGTAGTTGCCGTGGTAGACAGCCATTCCCAGGTCCACTTCATGCAAGGGAACTCTCAAGGGCATCACATGCCAGCCCTCCCCATCAAACCTTTCACCCCTTTCGATCATCCCGTGCATGCCTCCTCTTGCGGCTGAATGCAGAAAAATACGATGACAGGCAAAAAAGGAAAAACCATGCTCACTTCTGAAATCAGCGTCTGCATCTTCGATGTCAACGGCGTCCTCATCGATTCCAACGCAGCCAATGCTCAGGCCATGAGCGAGGCTTTCACCCATGACCCCCGGCTCAGAAAGGCCATCGTGGACCTCTACATGACACTCACAGGCGTTGACCGGGGCACCAAGATTCGTATCATTCAGGAAAAAATCATGAAACGCCCTTTTGAGAAAGAAGAATTTGAACTGCGATGGGCAAAATTCACGGAACTGGGACAGATTTCCATGATGAAGGCACCCGTGATCCGGGGTGCCCCGGAAGTTCTGGCCCGGCTGGGAGAAGGAAAGATTCGCCGTGTGGCTCTTTCCAACACTCCCATGGAGGTGCTGGAAAAAATCCTGGAAGCCCGGGAACTCGCCCCTCACCTGGACGTCATCCGGGGGGGCGGGGACTGGCCCAAGGCTCATTCCCTGGTGAAACTCCTCGGGGAGTTTCAGTTCCATCCCCGTGCCTGCCTTTTTTTCGGAGACGGAAGAGGTGACCTGGAGGCAGCCCGTCATGCGGGCGTCCCCTTTGTGGCCATTGATCCAGGAACGGGGGAATTCAGACATGAAGGGGATTTTCAGGGACCTTTTTCCGACCTGGCCGCCTGGGGAAAACAGGCACTTGCTTAGAATCCCTTCTATCCATCGGGAGCTGAACCCCGCGTTTTTTCTTTTTCCCGTGAAAGGCCCTCCAGGGGAGGGAGTGAAACCCGTTTCCCTTCCTCAGGGTCAGGAGCGTCCCGAAACATTACAGAACGATCGAACTGATCACAATAAGGAATGAGGCAAGTGACATGAAAGGCAAAACCCTTTTTCTTTCTTTTCTGGCACTCACCCTGTTCACGGGGGCCCCGGCCCTTCTTTCCGCCGCCAATCCCGACGCCATCCTGGGAGTGTGGATGACTTCAGACGAGGACGCCCGAATCGAAATTTACCGGTGCGGTGAACATTATTTCGGAAAAATCAAGCACCTGGATGACCCCTATTATCCTTCGTCCGACGAAAGGGGAATGGGCGGGCAGCCGAGGGTCGACCGCAACAACCCCGATCCGGAGCTGAGGAATCGTCCCATGGTGGGCCTCACTTTCATCAAGGATTTCAGGTACACGGGAGAAAATTCCTGGGAGGGCGGCCGCATATACAATCCAGACAACGGAAAATTCTACCGGGCAAGGATCAGTCTTGCGGACAAAGACCATCTCTTGCTTCGGGGTTACCTGGGAATATCCCTTCTGGGACGCACGGAAACCTGGGTGAGGTGGACTGGGGAACATGATGACCAGGAAGCGAAGAGGTGGACTGGGGAACATGATGACCAGGAAGCGAAGTCGTGAGTTCTGAAGGTTCTGTCCGCAACATACAGCATGAAGGCATTCAGAATCTCCTTTGCAACAACTTCCTGATTCTCTGACGAATGTCCCTGAGAGAGTGCCCGCTCTCGTATTGCTCATGGGCGGTGCGGATGGACTCGGCGCCTTCCATGCGTCTTTTGACGGTCACCGCCAGCCGGTCCACGAACTCGGGGTGGCTGGCAGCGATCTGGCTCACGCATTCCAGGTCGATGCGTATGAGAGTCACTTCCGCTTTGGCGATGAACTCCAGAGAGCTGGGCTCAGGAGCCAACAGGGCCCCTATGCCGAAGTACTTGCCGGGTCCCAGTGTCTCCAGAACCTTTTGCGATCCATCGGGCATCCTGACCACACTGTCCACGAGCCCACCCGCCACAATGTAGAAGGCATCGCTGGCGGCCCCCTGGGCAAGCAGAACATCCCCGGCTCTATGCAAACGATACTCACTGCGGGCTGCAATTTTTTCCAGGTCCTCGCGGGAAAAATCCTTGAGAATTTCCATGGATTTCAAAACCAGCATCATGGGAGGTGGCTCGGAAACAATGGTCTCCGCCCGGCGCGTGCGCAATTCGTGAATGGCGGGAGAAGCCTTGATGCCCAGGATCTGGAGACGGTGGTGAATTTCGCGGTAAAGTTCTTCACGGGCCTGAAACATGGTCGGGTAGTTTTTCAGATGCACCCAGACCATGTAACGAAAGGGCGGCCCTTCCGCATTCACCAGACGAACGACGGGAACGGGCTGCTTCATGACGCTTTTGCATTGCATGGCCGCATCGAGAAGCACTGCGTTGACCAGGCGTGGATTCACTTCTGCCGGAATCTGCACATGATACCAGGGCGCGAAGGGATGATCTTCCCCGTGGAGATTTTTAAAAGGCTCCCAGGCCATGCGCGAATTGGGGATCACGTGGGTGGTATTGTCCCAGCCCCGCAGATGCGTCGCCCGCCAGTTGATGTCCACCACCTGGCCCACCGTTCCTTCGGGGAGCTCCAGCCAGTCTCCTATGACGAAAGGACGCTCCCAGTTCAAGGCCATGCCGGCCAAAAGATCCCCAAGGGTGCGCTGCAGAGTGAATCCCATGAATGCCGCGGCAACGCCCGTGGAGACCCACAGTCCGGTGAGCGTGTACCCCTGCTTCCAGACGAAAAGGGTGATGGCCAGAAGGAAGAAGAGAATGTAGATCAAGCCGATGCTCAGTTTGCTCATGCGCCGGGACAAGGGCTCATCGGAAGAACTTTGCAAGTAACGTTCCACCAGACGCGCCCCCGCCCAGGCCACCGACAGGTAGACGAGGAGGAGTATGAAGGGCTTGAGAGTGGGCTCCAATTCAGGGTACCCGGCCATCTCCAGCACCGCCAGCAAGAGATTGCCTCCCATTGAAATCACCAGGGGCAAAAGCACCACGCACATGGCAGCGCTGAAAACCTTGAAACGCCCGAAGAAAGAGCGGCGGTCCAAAATACGGGCCACGACCTCCAGCAACACCAGTAAAACGAGTATTCCCAAAAACAGATCCAGACGACTCACAATGAGACACTCCATCAGATCAACGGAAGATATCCGATCATGACACCGGGAACCCTTCTTTTCAAACTCACAGGCGGCACCACACCCTTTCCCGCTCAAGGAGAGCGAAAAGGAAGACGCAACTGCACAGGCCGGACGCACTCAGTTGAGGGGGCCAACTCCTCTGCCCTTTCCCTTGCCGAACCTTTCGGGGACAAGGTGGATTTTTCCCTGGAGATTCGGCGTTTTTTGGGCAACGTGAGAGAATGGATGAGGCTTTGAAGATATTCGCCCGTGACCCATCCCAGGGTCTCTTCCTTGCCCGGTTTTGCACACACTTCCTGAAGCCGCTCAATCAATGGGGCACCCACCTTCTCCTCCCAGTAGATGCTCCCGCGCCTGCAAAGATGGGAAGCGAGGAGCTGAATCACCGAGTCCGTTTGAGGACCGGCAAAGTGAGCCCCTTGCCAGTGTCCGCAGGGCTTCAACACCCCCAGCCCAACGAGAAGGGCCAGAAGGGGCGGGGCATGGTGGTCGGAACGTCGTTCCATGAGCTTCCCGCTCACGATTTTTTGCACTCTCAACCAGTTCGTGTACCCCAAATGGCGGGTGAACAGGGCCACAGAAAGAACTTCGTCCAGATTGGGAGGCCTCACGGGAACACCCTGCTGAATCTCACTCAAAAGATGAAACCTTCTGCCTATGCAGCTTTTTTTGAAAGACCACTGGTTTTTGAACGGTTCAGGTGCGGTCCAGTCCCGGGGGTTCACCACGGCCAGGAGAGAAGCAAACAACTTTCGACTCCCGTGAGTTTCAGCCCACCGGCAAAGCCTTTCCTCGCCCAGGTGCTCCCAGAGGGGATAGGCATGGGCGGGTTCGCCGGCATAGCGCCCCAGTGCGTATAAGCGGCACAGGCGCACGGACATGAGCCGGTCCAAGGCCGATTCCATGGCGGCAGGGTCTTCCAGGTGCTCCCTGAGTGTGTAGATTTCAGGAGCGGCCATGACAACTTCGTGGGATGTTTGAATGAGGGCACTCAACAGCTTCAGGGTCACTTCGCGCCCATAGGAACTCTTGAAACGAGTCACGAGTTCCGAAGCATGAAGGGGCCCACGGGCAAGGGCCTCCCGGAGAAAGTCCAGGGAATGGGGTTTTGCCCGTTCATGTTTTTTCAGAACCGATGACCTCGAAAGAAAACCGGCCGTTACGGACAGGGCGGGTTTGGGGCCGCAGTGAAGATAAGAGAAGTCACCTTCGGGTCCTCCCACGCACATCCAGCCCATTTCCCCAACCTGCAGAAAAAGGTGGGGATTTGAATACAAAAGCATCTCACAGTATTCCAGGGACATGGGATCATTGGGGCACTGAGCGTTGTAGTCCTCCAGAGCCTGCCCTGCCTTGACACTTCTTTCCCCATGGCGTTCCCTTAAAAGAAGGTGGAGTTCAATGGCACGAACTTCCCGCATTCCATAAGAGGAAGGGACGACATACCCCTTGTGCACAGCGGCGCGCGCCCCCAGCTTGACGGCCAGAATGAGGAGATCGGCCTCCATTGCCAGGTGCCGGCAGGCCATTTGAATGGGCGAAGGCAGCTTGATCTCATCCTCCATGCCATTCACCTGATCCATGGCTCCCTTCAACGTCTCAGGGTCATGAGGCCCCCGGTACCAGGCTGTGGAGGCTTCAAAGGCATGGGTTTGGAGCCACGCCAGGAGTTCCTGGTCCATGGTCCGCAAAGCCACATGAAATTCTCCAGGCAAGCGGGTTTCAATGGCTTCATCCAGTTCGTCCTTGAAAAGGAGGCCATCGGGACCCGCAAGAGCCCCCCACATCTCCGAAACACCCCTTTCCAGGGCGTGAGAAAGGGTTCTCAGGGTGCGTGAACGTTTCAGCTTTTTCAAAGCGGCACGGGACATGGCCGGAATCTTGTCTTCAGGAACATGGAGCAGGCGGGCCACCTGAGAGGGAGTGTGCCGGGGCCTCGATCCGAAGCCGTACAGCAATTCCAGCACCCGGCTCTCCTCGCCCTCCACTTCACACACTGCCTGCGCGATCAAACGGGCTGAACTCGCGTTTCCTGTGTCACCTGTTTCCCAATCCATGCTCATCCCGTTTCTGCGGAACGATCCAGGGATCGCTCCAGTTCCGCACTCAGCATCTCAGAACTTATGTTTTCCGTTCTCAGGCAAAGGGCTTCCAGGGGATCGAAAACCACGTAACCTTCATCCGCTTCCACAACCTTGTCCTCTTTCATGAGAAGACGCAGGGCCGTCTGTATTTGTCCCGGCGTCAATTGGCATTCTCTGGCGAATTGAGTGGAATAGGGTTCCTGCACCAATCCCCGCCTCGCCATGTTGGCGAGAACATTGAGGGCCGGACGCGACAGGTTGCGATTGATCTGCAGATAATAGGCGCGCTCTTCATTGATGATCGTGCTCACGATTTCTTTCCACGCTTCACGCACAAGGTGCGCTTCATACTTTCCGGCCAGTTGAAGGGAAGTCCAGAGCCTGGAAGCCGTGAGGTTCAGGGCATGGGGATGTCCCCCAAAGAGGGTTGCGGTGGCGGTGGTGACCTCGGGGGGCAAAGACTTGCCAATGGTTTCCAGAAACTGGGCGGACATGAACCGGGAAAAGTCCGACACTCCCAGTTCTTTCAATTCGAGCATTCTCGCGCTTCTGTAAAAAG
>Ga0207421_10000980_pt1 | contig 37040 bp, 35 predicted proteins | sample SodLakKL_010_SED_4_FD_187542 | JGI IMG/M metagenome (GOLD analysis project Ga0207421, IMG submission 187542) | Alkaline sediment microbial communities from Lake Tanatar, Kulunda Steppe, Russia - 8KL_010_SED (SPAdes) (version 2) | ecosystem: Environmental > Aquatic > Non-marine Saline and...
ACAACTGACGCCGTCGGTCATGTCACAGTCGGCGTGCGAGCCAGATCAAAAGCACCGCGCCCAAAAGGGCGATGCCGAAACCTTGCAATGTGAAAGCTTCGACCGATCCAAAGCCGAAGAAAGAAGCGATCAGTCCCCCGAGCACGGCACCGAGAAGACCGACGATGATGTTGCGGATGAGACCGCGGCGGCGGGTTTTCATGATAATGCTCGCGACCCAACCGACCAAAGCACCGAATACGATCCAGACGAGTATGACCAATACAGGCATGATGATTCCTCCTCTTCTATATATGTATTATAACAAATCAAACGGCGAAAATATTGACCACTATCTTATCTCATGTGCATCATGGCCCCGGTTTTCATATGGAAAAGCTCAATATAGACGCAAGCAGACAGTTTGGAGAACCTCCTGCATCATCATGTATATTTTTGAAAGAATGTCCGAATTCTCAAAATCCAATAAAATAAGGCTTCCACCGCAATATCCGTTCAAAACGCTTGAAGACATCTCGACATGGATATCTCGCAATACAGACGCTTCATCGAATTCCTCAAACATCTACCGTTTACCGACAACCAATTTTCGTCATGTTATGGTTGAGGTGTGGTTACTGAATCGATGTAGTCAATTCCGATCGGGAAATAGGACACATTAGCACAAAGGGGAATGATTGTGAGCATCAACTATCACCTCGACACCGACTCGTGAAAAGGCGTAGCGTGAAAATGATTACATGACACGGGGTTCCGCAGACAAGCGGAACTCTTTTTTTGTTCTTTCGTCAATGCGATTCCACCGGAAAAGACGCATCAAAGACAAGAAAAAAGCCGGTAGATTGCCGGCTTTCTTCGTCTCATTCCACGTGTTCCTCGATCTCTTCGGGAGCTATCACGACATACAAAGTGTCTTCATACTCGAAGATTGCGAACACGGGGGTCTCGTCCTCGAACACGAGCCATGCCCACTCTTCCAGTTCCTCGATGGTGAAATCGCGGTCACTCTCGATGACGGCCAGCTCGCTCTCGTCGGCTTTGAAAAGGTAGTCGCCGATGGCGAGCTCTTCATCCACTTCTTCGAGTTTTTCTTGCGGCAGTTTCTCCAAGGCCTCGCCGAGGGTGATGTCGAAATCGACATTATATGTCAGACCGGCACCGATTCCGGTGCGATAATAGACATCGCCTATTTCATAAGCGGTCTCGATGGGCACATCCTCGAGAAGATACCAATCATCGCCTTGGCTGACAAGGTCGTATTCCTTACCGTTGACAACGACACTTTCGATGACCTGTTCATCGGCGTCGCTTGTGATTTTCAAAAGGATGCTCTGTTCGGGGATGTCGACTTCGAAATCTTCGAGTTCCAGCGATTGGGCCCTCTCGATCTCTTCTTGGATGATGTCGCAACCGGAAAGAACAATCACGAAGAGAAGGGGCAACATGATGACAAGCAGTCTTTTCACAATCGTCACTCCTTTGGGATACTGTCATTCCATGATAACATGGCCGCTTATTTCATGAAACCCATGTGCTTGGGAAAAACGTTTGTGTGAAAGCGACAGGCCTCATCGATAAAGCGATGGGGCTATATTCGACAATCCTTTCTTGGATGGAAAGGGGAGTCGGATTCATCCATCGTTCTCTTCATCGGGGACGATGGCGTTTCCATCCACGATCGATTCGGGTGTGAACGTGTTATCGGCAAGTATCGCATCGAGGTCGAAATCGAGGTCTTCCTCGTGCAGCATTTGGATGTCGTTATGTGCAAAATGGTTGCCGGTGAATTGGCTGAACTCGATGGTGATGTCTAGGGGCGAAGAAGCATTGATGAACACCCCTTTGAGGTTCTCCTCCAGATGGTTGTCCGTGAGGACGATATCGACGATGTCGTTGTCATGCAACCCATCGATCACAATGCCCGCCTGGACGCCCTCGATGGTGTTTTCCTGCATGGTGGTCCCCACCATGGGTTCATCGTCATAGTTCCTTAGATAGATACCCGTATAGGCGCCGTGGTCGGGAACGTCGAAACCGGGGATCGTGTTGTTTTGTATCAGGGTGTCGGAAGAATCCGTGACCATGATGGCGGTCCCCTTGTCCATCATATTGATGGTGTTTTCACTGATGTTTACCCCATCCGCGGCATCGACATAGATGCCGACACCGTAGTTCTCGCTCCAGTTCGTAACGCTGAAACCCTCAAAGACAACATTCGCGGCGGTGATCCGGATGGCGACTTCTGCTCCTTCAACATCGATCGTGGTCGCTTCGGCACCATCGACCGCGATGATGGAAAGCTCTTCCGTATCGATGGTCAAGGCGCCTTCATAGGTTCCCGGACCGACTTCGATGATGTCACGGGAAGCCGCTCCATCGATTGCCGCTTGGAGGTCGTCCCCATCTTCCACCGTATGGGTCGCGGGTGCTCGCCAGATACGATTCTCTTCCACAACGGCCTCAGGGATGAAGGTGTTCTCGGCGAGAATCGCCTCAAGGTCGAAGGCATGTTCCGAGTTGTCGATGACATCGATTCCGTTCGCTTCAAAAATGTTTCCCGCGAAGGTGGAAAAGGTCACGGTGGCGCCGGCATAGTCCCAATCCACAAATTCCACGCCGTAATCGTTGTTTTGGAGATGGTTGTCCTTCACAACGAGGTCGAGAACGTCATAATCCTCAAAGAGTGCGATCTGCATGGCGTATTCGAAACCAGCGAAGGTGTTACCCTCGATGATGCCGCCTTCCATGGCATCATCAAGGTAGTTGTATACAAGAATGCCCACATGGCTTTCATATTGATCGTCTGGGTATTCACCGCCGATGAAGGTGTTTCCGGAAACGTTGAAATCGGAAACTCCCTCGAAAACTATGCCGTAGGAACCATACAGGTCATGCGTCGGTACAACCACGGTATTGTTGGAAAATTCGATGTTTTCGGCATCCCAGATCCAGACAGGATAAAGGGCCCCCTTCAAAAAGGAGACACCGGCTTCGATGTGGTTGTCTTTGATGCGGATGTCTTGGACCTCGGTGATCGTCAGACCGGTCAACTCCCAATTCTCGATCGTGAAACCTTCGAAGACGATGTCCGAAGCTTCGATGGAGAGAGCCAGATTCTCGCCTTCCGCATCAATCACGGTTTCGGCCGCGCCCTGCGAAGAACGGATGGTGAGATCGGCTGTTGTGATCACCAAAGCGCCTGCATAGACGCCGGGCTCAACGATGATGGTATCGCCGGGATCGGCGGCATCGATTACTACTTGGAGGTCGTCGCCTTCTTCGACGATGATGCCCTCGGGGAGATAGTCGTCGATGATGGCGAGGATGTCTTTGTATTGGGTGATCTCTTCTGCGGCGAGCATGGTGACGAGCTCTTCAAGGTCCTCTTCTTTTGAAAGATGCGCATGGATGTTTTCGAGATGCGTGAGGACTTCGGCGACGGGATACCCATGGATGTGGTCCAGGTCCCCTTCATCCAAAGCGGTGTGGACGTCCATGATGAGTTTCTCGAGGTCCAATGCATCCCCTTCTTCGAGCCCGTTCGCATAAGCGACGGCATCGCGCGTGGCCATGCGGAAGGCCATGGCGTCGGAAAAGAGGGCGTCGAAAGCATCTTTGTCAATGAAGGGTCGGTTGGCGTGGATGTCCCGAAGCACCGCATAATCCGCGAGACCTTCTTCGTCGATCCATTCGAGTTGTTCAACAAAGAGGATGTCGCGGTATTCTTCCCAATCCGTGACGGCGTTCAAATCATCAATCCAGAGGCTTTCTTGGAATTCCCATTTCGCTTGCAGTGTGATGTCTTCCATCACGGGAGACACATTCGTGAAGCGAGCATCATTCACCTCGAAACCGCTGTACCACCCAAGGAAAGCATGATAGTCCCAAGTGGGGACGGGAAGTTCCAAGGTCGTGAAACGTTTCACGGTGATTTCGGGCTCGAAGTTTTCAGGAAGGGGTGCTTCTCCGAGGTCGAAACTCACGACGACTTCTTCCTTGTCCGCCAAGCGACCGTTCACCAGATCGCAGAGCCAAGTCTCCTCATCCCCTTCATAATCGGGATGGTGGTCGAGATAGATTTCATAGGCCGAACGACCATCGTCACCGGAAAGGTCGGCAACGGCGATGAGTTTTTGCCATTCGTCATCCTCATGGCGCCATTGGATTTCTTCGTCTTCGACACGGAACTCGACGTCGCGGCCGTCTTCACCGAGAATCTCTCCGACATTGATGGTCTCACCGTCGGAAAGTTCGAGGACCAGCTCGCCGTCTTCGTTGATGGTCGCATCGACAGTGCTGATACCGTCATCGCCTTCGAGTTCGCTCAAAGCGATGAGGTCTTGCCACTCTTCTTCGCCTTCATGACGCCATTGGATATGTTCGTCCGTGGTTTGGAACTCGATCGGTTTCGTCTCCGTCTCCCCTTCATCCAAAAGCTCACATCCCGCAATCGCAAAAGATGCGAGTACAAACGCCAAAATCGTCATTGCCCGTTGCAAAAACTGTAACATGAGAAAATCCCCCTTATGATTTTGAGTCACGCTTCAATTGTCCTTTGCAAAGTCAATCCGACATCAACCGCTTTCTTTGGCGTTTTTTCATATTCATAGGACTTGCGGACGGTTGGCCGGCATCGGGTCTTTGTATTTCCAAAGTACCACAAACAGAAGATAATGCAAAAAACGGCCTCCACCTGAAATATGGAACAGAAGAAACAAAAAGATGTTCAAAAACAGCCACGACGCCTTTGAACATCTTTGTCGTATATATGGTCCGAAATGTCATAGAAACCCATCAAGCGAAAAACAACCACCAGACGAGTGCCGCCACGATGACGACCAAAAAGACGATGGCTTTTCGCACATAGCGACGCACCCGGCGCTTGAGATAGCGGTCCATGATTCACATCCCCTCATTCGTCATCGTGGTATTCGCTCGCATAGACATGGATCCGGATGATGTCCATCTCTTCGTCTTCGAGCTCGACGGCGAGCGTGAGGCCATATGCATCACCAAGATAGGCGATGAACTGTCCTCCTTCGCCCGCAACGAACCATTGGTCGTCAATCACCCATGCCGCTTCGAGTTCATCTTCATAAAAGTCGAACACATCGCGCAAATCGCCTTCGACAAGATATTCGATGTAATAATCGGTCTCATCTTCAAGGACGACTTTCGTGTGGCTGACCATGACGGCACCGGGGTGGCGGTCCAAGTCGGGGATCTCCTCCCCTTCGGCGGTGTCTTCTTCGGGAACCGGATCCTCGTCCGGATCTTCATCGTTATCTTCATCGTCCAACTGGCCTTCGTCCAGATCGCCTTCCTTGTAGCCTTCATAATTCTCTTTGGTCGTACCGACGGTATAGACCATTGCGCCATCAGCGTCCCCCGTTATATACACATAGAGGTAGTAGTCATCTTCCTCATAGACTGCGCCACCGGCACTCGTTCCGTCTCCGTACTGGATGAAGAACGATTTGTCCACCTCTTCCTCGTCGGCTAATGTGTAACCTTGGTCCTCGAGATAGGCGGCGAACTCCTCTTCTGTCTCCTCATAGTCTAGCATCGAGGTATAGAGCGAGTATGTGGCCAGATCGTACTCGATAGTCATCTCGTGGGTGATATCATCGGAGACATCCTCCCCTTCACCGATACCCGGGATGTCCGGGATGTCCGGGATGTCGGGCACTTGGCCGCAAGCCGAAAGCATGGTGATGAACAACACAAAGAACAAAAAGATGCCGAAACGTCTGGTAAACATGTTACTCCCCCTTTCGATTTTTGAACCAAAAAAAGCTCGTCCATACGCAAGCGTAGGTGCGAGCCAGTCTAATGGAAATGTACTGAAACCATGATTTTGTGACATGTGCATTGTAACACGAAGAAAGCGGGAAAACAATTTCACGTCCTCTCTTCCCGCATCAAGAGGGGGAAAAGAGTCACCGGAACGAATACGGCTGCAATCCAACATCCCACCGTCCCATAAGTGCTATGTAACCAGGGAATATTGATTGCCGTCAGGAATGGCCATAAGCCCTTACTTGTTTTTGGCAAAGGCTTTTTTCACATAGAAGGCTATGCGTTTGAAGAATTTCGTCTCTTCATATGAGAGGATCGCCACCCTGTAGATGGGAGCGATGTAGTACATGAAAAGCACCGTGAAGGCTCCTGTCAATATCAGGATGAGCACTGTTTCCATGAGACCCGTCACACCGGTCGCATAGGTGATGGGTGCGATGAGGGTGGAGAAAAACGGAATATAGGCCGCAACCTGGACCACGGAATCCAATCCGAGCATAGGGAGGAAAATGGCGATGTAATAGGAGCCGAGAAGAAGGAAGATGAGCGGAGCCTGGAACGTCTGGTAGTCCTCCTGTGTCGTCGCGATGGAGGCGATGAGGGCCGCCAGACAAAGATACAGCAAAGTCCCCACTATCATGAAAGCGAGCATGAAGGCGAGCATGCCGGGCCAGTTCGGAATGCGTTCGGCCAATTCTGCAAGCAGAGACATCGCTTCGATGTCGGTCGTGGTCAGGATGGCATGACTGATGAGGATTCCCAAAATGCCGAAAACGAGGAAAATGACGGATTGGACAATCAAAAAGGTGATGTTGGTGACAATTTTGGACAAGAGATGCACCTTGGCGGGTACACTGGAGATGATCGTCTCGATCGCTTTGGAAGATTTCTCCTCGATGATGTCAACCCCGAGGAACTGTGTCGTGATGATGATGAGGATGAACATCGGCAGGACAAGAATGCTCACGATGCCCTGGATGAACATCCGTGTCTCGTCGTCCATTCCCGGATCATCGCCGACATCGGGCGCTTCGATGAAGGTGTAGTTCGCGTATTGTATGTCTTGGTATTCGTTCAAGAAAACCTGGATGTTGGAGAGGATGTGGTTTCTGTGACCGTCATCCTTGATGTAGACATCGACATCCGGCGCGATCAGGTCTCCCGTGAAAACGAGGAGAATGTCGATATCTCCCGTTTCCCAGAAATCATCGAATGTCGCAAGATCACCTTCGTAAGCCTTGTACTGTTCGTGTTCGTAGGCTTGGTTGAAATGGGCGAGAAGTGTCTCTTCCAAAGGAAAGGCATCGTCGTGCGTGTCATTGACGACCATCACATGTTGGCTTTCAATCTCTTCTTCACCGGAAAAGAAATCGATGATCGAGGGCACGTTCACAAGCCCCACGATGACAAGACCCAACACGATGTTCGTGATGATGAAACTCTTCTTGAGCAACCGACTCTTCAAACCGTGCATGATGAGGAATTTAAACTTGGCCACGAGCGCCACCCACTTTCGCCACGAATATCTCACTGAGACTGGCCTGTTCGACGTCGAATTTCCTGATGTTGTCGCAAGATTTCACATAGTCGAAAACATCCCGCACATACTCGTCCGACTTAATTTTCACCCTGATGGCGTCTGTGTCCTCGATGACGCGGTACACGCCGTCGAGCCCCTGTAAGATTTCGACATCGACATCCGCGTTGATGCTTATCGTCAATTTCTTGAAATCCTCCTTGACCTTCTTGATGTCTCCTTGGATGATGACCTCTCCCTTTTCCAACACGACGACCTTTTCACAGAAAGATTCGACATGATCGAGCTGGTGGGAGGAGAAGACGATCATCTTGCCCTGCTTTTGGAACTCGCGGATCACTTTCACGAAGAGGTCCGTGTTGATGGGATCGAGTCCCGCAAAAGGTTCATCGAGGACAAGCAGTTTCGGATCGTTGATGAGGGTGGACATGAACTGGACCTTCTGTTGATTCCCCTTGGAGAGTTCCTTGATTTTCTTGTCTTTGTAGGATACGATATCGAAATACTCGAGCCAATAGTCCAAACGCTCCAGGATGAGCGGTTTCGGCATGCTTTTCAATTGCCCGATATAGAGGATGAACTCCTTTACCGTCATCTTCGGCAAAAGGGACCTCTCCTCGATCATGTAGCCGATCTCGTCGACATTGTGATAGCCGACGGAATCACCGTAGTAACGGACTTCGCCCTCGGTCGGCTCGAGCAATCCCATGATCACACGGAACGTGGTCGTCTTCCCGGCGCCGTTCGTGCCCAAAAGCCCGAAGATTTCCCCCGGTCTGATAGAGAAATCCAAGTGGTGCACGGCGATGAAATCACCGTAGCGGAGTTGCACATCCTTGACTTCCAACATGCGTTTTCCTCATTTCCCTATGAAGTGGAGTATGCTCATGACGTCCTTTGTTCAGCGATCATCCAAGGCTCAAACACGCTTTATCCCTATTATATAGGCGAATAGGCGTAGTTTCAACACTTTTATGGTGACATATAAAAGACCCGCAGGAGGGTGGTTTTCCATCCTACCCGAGGGCTTGATGATTCTGCACGGTTTGGAGTGACAACTCCGCAACGTTCTTCATTCTCAGTACCGGTAGGTGTTGCCGAGAATCTCTATCTCTTTCCCTTTGGTCTTTACTTTCTTGGTGATCTCGATGAGGTTCAAAGCGTCATAGCCTTTCTTGCGCAAGAAACGGATCATTCGATCGTTGTCGGGGTGCACATATACATAGAGTTTCTCTTCGCCTTGTTCTTGCACGAAACGCTCACAATGGTCGAAAAGCTTTGACGCATGATCCTTTCTTCTTTCTTCGGGGTCGACAAAGAGCCAATCGAGCCAGTAGGTGGAATCTTCTTGTTTCAAGACGGCGAAAGCGACGAGTCTTTCATCCGCATAGCCGCCGAAGACGGTTTTTCCCTCTTGGAAATGGGAACGGGCGTCTTCTTCGATTTCGGCAAGGGAGACTTCCCTCTCGATGAGGTTCATCTTGTGGAGCCTTCCCCGAAACAACCCCACCAACCGTCTGAGACCCGCATCGGGTCGAACGAGTTCTTGGATTTGCATGGGGACACCTCTTTTCACCTAGGGTCACATACGGTTTTCACTATACCATATTCTCAGCGTTTGAGATAGGCGATGCCATCAGGATGGATGCCCGCCTCGATCCTTCCTTTCTCTTTCAAGGTCCGCATGTCGATGATGGAGATGTCATTGGTCTTGTTGTTGGCGACATAGGCGATCGTGTTATCCTCGTTGAAGACGGTGCCGCCGGGCCACACCCCCACGGGAAGCCGCTTGATCTCCCAAGGTCGAGTCTCCCCTTTTACAATGTGTTTCGTGTCGATGATGGAGACATCGTCCGATTCCCTGTTCGGCACCAGGGCGTATTTGCCGTCTTTCGCGAAGACGAGCCGGACGGGGACACTGCCGAGACGGCGTTTATGCAGAGTTTCATAGGTCTTTGTGTCCAACACGTAGAGGGTGCCGTCATGCTGGTTCGCGACATAGAGTTCGTTTCCTCCGGGATGGACGGCGATTCCTTCCGGCCCCTTACCGACGGGGATGTGGGTGAGGATCTCGTCCTTTTCGGCATCGATCACGGTGATGTTGTGGCTGCCGATGTTGGGGACATAGATCCTTTTCTCATCGGGGGAGAACTCGATCATGTGCGAAAGGTGCTGATAGGTCGGGAATTTTCGCAAGAGTTCGTAATCCGAGGCATCGAAGATGTGGATCATGCTGCTTTTGGTCGAGGCGATGTAGAGTCTTCCGGAGGTGGTCACCCCCACCCCGTGGGGAAAAGCGAAATCCTCCTCCGTGATCCTTTCGGCGATTTCCATCGATTCGATGTCGATCACATCGACCGCATTCCCGAGCGAACAGGTCACAAACGCTTGTCTTTTGTCGGGACTGATGGCGATCTCATGCGGATTGTGGTCGGTCTCGATGGTCTTCACGACCTCTTTCTTTGCCAGGTCGATGAAAGAGAGCGTGTCTTCATCCTTGTTCAAGACGATGAGAAGTTCTTCCATGCGATTTCCTCCTATTCAATCCTGGTCTGTTAATCATTCTATCAAAAGCTCCGTCTTTAGAAAACAAAAATGCCGACGAAGGAAAAACGGGATGTGACCAATAGAAAACAAAGATCCGGCATCGACGGCATGTGTCCTTGCCATGATCTGTTCTCCAGAATGAAGAATCGTCATTCCGCCTGTTCTTTGGCAAGGTCTTTCAAGGTGTCAATCTGGTCCTGTTGGCCGATGACGATGATCTTGTCATGAGGCGACAGGATTTCTTCGGCACGGGGATTGAAACGGAATTTTTCGTCCTCATCATGTTTTATCGCCAGGACGATGAGGCCGGTCCTGTCGGAGATACGCGCTTCTTCGAGTCTTTTATGACACAAGCGGGATTTGGGAAAAATCTCGATCTCTTCGAGTTCCAATGTGATGTCTTCCGTGTGGATGATGTTTTCCATGAAATACGTCGTCGAAGGTTTCAACATCATGGCGGCCATCTTCCTGCCGCCAATCTCGTTCGGGGAGACCGTGTAGTTCGCCCCGGCCCGCTTGAGTTTCTGGTGGGCGTTCTTGTCGATGGCCCGGGCGACGATATGCAGATTCTTGTTCATCTGGCGGGCGGTGAGCACGACGAACACGTTGTCCGCATCCTTGGAAAGGGTCGCGACGAGTCCTTTCGCCCGTTCGATGTGTGCACGCCGCAACACCTCCTCATGGGTCGCGTCGCCGGCGATGTGGTCGACTTCGGCCTCTTTCAGTTCTTCAATGACTTCGGAGTCCTTCTCGATGACGACAAAGGGCACCCCCCGGTTTTGGAACTGTTGGATGATGTAGAATCCGGTCTCGCCCGATCCGGCGATGATATAGTGGTCTTTCAGATGTTCGATGTTCTTTTCCATTCTGTTTCGCCTCCAGATTTCGTTCAGATGGCCGCGCGTGAAAAACGCCCCGATCCGCGATATGACGAATCCCACCGTACCGACACTTGTCACGATGACAAAGATGGAGAAAACTTGGGCCGCTTTTGTCATCTCGGCCACTTCGGTGTAGCCCACGGTGGAGATGGTGATGATGGTCATATAGAGGGCATCCACAAAACTCAGATCAAGCAGGATGATGTATCCGGCGGTGGCGCCGAACACGAGAAACAACAAAACCAGGACAAGTATCATGATTCGTTTCATGTTGGGCATGAGCAGTCAAATCCCCTCTTGAACGGGTATTGGTTGCGACGACTTCTTTTCCTGCATGCCGGTGCATACATGACATCTTTGGTTGTCGCGAGTGCTTTCGAGGACAACAATCTACCCTCACTATCATTGTAAGTAGTGAACGCACTTCTGTCCACCACTTTCCCTTGCAACATCAAAAACCCCCTGTCTTTGGTGAGCGCACTAGTCTCATCTCAAGAGGACCTTTCCGTTCTTCAAGGTATCACTCCGGACAAAAAAGCCCCCGGACCCACGTTTTCTTGCGTGTCTTTCGGGCGAGCATTTTTTTCTCGTATTCCGGTAATACAAAAACGATCCCCCCTGTGATATCTCTTGAAAACAAGACGGGCACATGGGTGAATCGTTTGTTTTTTCACATTCCATGGTGAAGGCCGTGTCAATCTAATCAACCAGAAAGAAGATGAGACGGAGAAATCATTCTCTGTACATGCTTTTTCTCACGAAAGTGAGCACCATTTCTCCATCCGTCTCTTCAACCTCCATATAGTCGATCAACAACCCGAGAATCTCGAATTCGCTTTGCTTATCGACATCACCCACGAGTTCCCAGCCGTAGGTTTCCACCTCCATTTCCCGCTCCCGGTTCACTTTTTCTTGCATGCGCGTCAACAACTCGTCGGCGAGGGTGTCCGTCTTCAGGATGAACCGGGTCTCCTTGGGGCGTTTCTCGAGGGTGACGGAAAACGTGTCGTGATTGTTCATCAACATCACAAGGCTCAATTCGCGGATGATCATTGTGAGAATGCGGATTTCTTGTCTCTTCATTCCTCTTCCTCCTCATTGTTCTTCTTGGTCAGCGCTTCAAGGAACGGAACCATCAAGGCCGCCACGAAGCCGGCGGCGAAACCGTTGTTGTAGAGGTTGAAGCCGCCTTCTTGGAACACGAGAGCCAACGGTGTGATGGCCACGTGGATGAAACCGGCCAAAATGCCGATGAGCACGCCGTAACGGCCCGCGATGGGGGAAGCGGCCGTCACGAAGAGTATGGCGATCATCATCCCGATGCCATCGAAAGTGTAGTCGGTGAGTACGACTGCGAGATAGGCCCCAAGCATCACCGGAAGACAGTTCCTGGGATGCTTTCCGAAAGCGCCGAAACCCATCACCGTCAGAATGGCGCCCATCATGGGTCCGTTGATCTCGAACCCGAGGAGCCATAGCACCAGTGCGCAAAGCAGTCCCATGATGCCGACATTGAGCATGGATACGCTGCGGCCGTAATCACGGATGAAATCCGAAACAAGTCTCCCCGACGACTTCATGAGCCCGATGTACTTCTTGTGCACCCGCGGATCGTTGATGTAGGCGATGGCGATGAAGATGAGTGACAAAACGATCGTCAGAACCATCAACTCCGCATGGTACGCTTCGCTCGTGGGGCCACCCTGGTCGAGATCGATGGCCCGGAAACTTCTGAACAGGGCGGAAAAGAGCATGGAGAGGATTCCCATCGCGAACCCGATATTGTAGAGGTTGTAGCCTTTGTGGAAGCGGATCGTGTGGGCGGAAAGCGCCGGCAGGACGAACCCCGTGAAAATGCCGACGAGGACACCCGCGGGGATGCCTATCCAATAGTTCCAAAAGGGGGCTAATCGGAACCATCCCGACCAGTCGATCCCGAAGATCATGAAACTGACGACAGGCGAGATACCCGTCGAGAAAAGCACGACGATGAGGAAGGATTTGAAGTCGAGTTTCTGCAACCGGGCATATAGATATATCCCGACATAGATGGGGATGGTGTTGAAGATGTTCTTGCCGAAGAAAGAAAAGCCGGCGATCGTCAAAATGCCGGCGAAAACGGGTCCGGACATCTTCGTTTTCAAGAAACTGATCATGATGACGTTGATGAGGAGGATGGTGGCGACATTGAAAAGCGTTGCACCCAAGCCGCCGATCTCCAGATAGTCGCTTATCAGGATGCTCGGACTCTTCAAGATGGCGATATAGCCATGATAGATCGTTGATGCATCGTCAAAAAAGAAGGCCATCGCGAAAAGGATCAAGAACATCAAAATCAGAGCCGTCCGAGGTTTCAACAAGGTTTTGAACATCATCTCATGCATGACCCCCCATAGATGCGAACGCTGTCTTGTAAATTCTACCAAAAAGTGGCAAAGAATAAAAGAGGTGCGAAGAAAGTATTTCCGCTCATGAGGCTTTCATCCGAAACAAAAACTTCGGGTTTCCCGACCGTTTCCAACATGATGTATTGGATGCATTCTTGGTTGATCACGGCATGTGAGAAAGCGTAAAACCGACAAGCGGGAATCTGAGCGGGCAAACATAAAACCGCCGGTTGCGGTTTTTGGGGGGTGATCATGCAGGTGGAATGTCCGGAAACGAAAATATCATCCTGACCCGGGGGGGTCCTTTCCGGTCATTTGTGATATGCCGCACCTTGGAGGATTTTCATGCCTCGGTATAATTGTTCGATAAGGATCAAACGGAAAAGCTCGTGCGGAAAGGTCATCTTCGAGAACGAGAGGACAAGGTCGGCCGTCTTTCGCACTTCACGCGAAAGACCGTGTGAGCCACCGATGAAAAAGACGAAGCGGCCACCCCGGAAATCGCGCACATCACGCAAAAGACGGGCGAAGGATTCGCTGTCTGTCATCCTGCCTCGTTGGTCCAAGGCCACCTTGTAGCCTGCGGAGGCTCTGGCGAGGAGTGCTTCGCCCTCTTTTTCCTTGGCTTTTTGGATTTCTTTCTGTGAAGGATCGGAAGAAAGTCGGGCCGGCGCGACTTCCGTCACTTCCACCTTCATCTGGGCAGTCAGCCGGGTCTCATATTCGGCGATGGCTTCGCGAATGGGCTCTTTCTTGATTTTCCCTACGGCTATGATTTGGACATGCATCATTTCTTCTTCGCCCGCGGATGCGCTTCGAGGTAGCGCGCCTTCAGATCCTCTTTCGTGATCTGTGTGTAGATCTGGGTGCTCGATATGTGTTCGTGTCCGAGCATCTCCTGCACACTCCGCATGTCCGCGCCCCGTGAAAGCATGTGCGAAGCGAAGGTGTGTCTGAGCGTGTGCGGTTTCAGTTCGAGGATGCTTCCGGCCTCTTTGAGGAGGGAATCGAGGATGTGGCGCACCCCGCGTGCAGTCACAGGGTCTCCCCGGAGATTCACGAAGAGATGGGGGTGGTCCTTTTTCTTCATGATATTCTTCCTGGCCGAAAGGAGATAGTCCCGGCACGTGTCGACGAACCTCTCTCCCAGGGGTACGATCCGGTCCTTTCCGCCTTTTCCGTGGACGATGAGAGTTCTTTTTTCCAAGGAAACATCACGCGTCTTCACTTGCACGCATTCGCCGATGCGGATGCCGCTCGTGTAGAGAAGCTCCAAAAGGGTCAGATTGCGTTTGCCTTTGTCGGTCGTTCTGTCGATGGAAGCGAAGACTTCTTCGATGTCCTCGGGATAGACGAAACGGGGCAACCGTCTTTTCACTTTGGGAATCTTCACCTCGAGAAAAGGGTGGGTCTCCATATGTCCTTCATCGACGAGAAAACGATAGAAGGATCTGAGTGTGGATATTTTCCTCGCGACACTCGCGGGCTCGAAACGACCGGCGAGTTCACCGACAAAGAACTTCGCGATGCGCGGGGAGACCTTTGTCAGACCGGCGAAATCCTCCCGCCGCAAAAAGGCGAGAAGCTCGCCGATGTCGTGGGTGTAGGCCTTGGCGGTGGCCTCGCTGTAGCGTCTGATGCCCAAGAGATAATCCTCGAATTCGCCGATCAGGACTTCATCACGCATCATGTTCACTCCGGAAGGCCCGCATGGCATCGAGCGCCCTTTCGGCGTAGGCCTTCTTCCTTTCCGGCTTGGGAAGACGATACTGCAAAGGGGGCAAAAGGCCGAAGTTGGCATTCATCGGTTGGAAACGGCCCGGATCGGCCATTGCGATATAGTCGGCCTGCGCTCCTGTCACGGTCGTCTTCGGGAAAGCGACAAGTTCTTTCCCCTGGATGAGACGGGCCATGTTGAAGGCGGCGACCAAGCCGCTCGCGGCACTCTCGACATAGCCTTCGACGCCGGTGATCTGTCCGGCGAAAAAGACTTTCTCGTCGTGTCTGCTCTGATAGGTGCTCTTGAGGTGACGGGGAGCATTCAAGAAGGTGTTCTTGTGCATGACGCCGTAGCGGACGATCTCCGCGTTCTCGAGGCCGGGGATCGTCCTTATGAGTTCGCGTTGTGCCGGATGCGTGAGCCGGGTCTGAAAGCCCACCAGATTGTAGAGGACCTCGCGCGCATCGTCTTGGCGCAGTTGCACGACGGCGTGGGGCTCGTGGTCTTCGTCTTTTTCGAGCCCGACCGGTTTCAAGGGTCCGAACCGGAGGGTGTCCTTTCCTCTTCTCGCGAGGGTCTCGATGGGAACACAGCCCTCGAAGACCTTCTTTTCGAACTCGCGCAGTCCGACCGTCTCGCTTTTCAACAGGGTGTGGTAGAACAGATCGTATTCCGCTTTTGTCATGGGGCAGTTCAGATAGTCCCCTTCCCCTTCTTCATAGCGGTTCTTCCGATAACATTTCTTCTGGTCTATGGAATCCGCGGTGACGATCGGCGCCACGGCGTCGAAGAAGAAAAGACCTTCGTCCTTGGTGTGCGCTTTTATGCTTTCGGCGAGGGCCCCTTCCGTCAAAGGGCCCGAAGCGACGATGGTGTAGCCATCTTCGGGAATCCTTTCGATTTCTTCTTGACGCACCGTGACGAGCGGATGGTTCTTGAGCGTATCGGTCACTTTATTCGCGAATTTCGTCCTGTCGACGGCGAGTGCCCCGCCGGCGGCGACTCTCGTCTCTCCGGCGGCTTTCATGATCAGAGAATCGAACAAACGCATCTCTTCTTTGAGGACGCCGACGGCGTTTTTGAGTCTGTCGCTCCGCAGAGAGTTCGAACAGACGAGCTCGGCGAAAAGCCCCGTCTGGTGGGCCGGGGTCATCTTTTTCGGACGCATCTCGCAAAGCGTCACGGGAATGTCCCTTTTGGCGAGCTGGTAGGCGGCCTCGCTTCCGGCGAGGCCGGCTCCGATCACTTTGACACGTTCCATGTTGCCATCCTCTCCCTATTCCTTCCATCCCATTATACCATACGGAGAAAACACCCGGTTCTCACCCAACGATGACATCCATTTCCGGATACTGCACATAGCCCTTGATTTTCCTTTCCGGACGGAACATCAAGAGGAAAGCTACCACGCCTACCCTACCGACGAACATGACAAACACGAGCACCAGTTTCGAAACCCATCTCGTCGCACTGTCAGCGGTCACGCCCAATGAAAGCCCCGTCGTCCCGAAAGCGCTCGTGACCTCGAAGACGATCTCTTTTGTGGAGTGATTCTCGAAGATGGTGAGAAGAAACGTCCCCGTGACAACCAGGAACCCGGCCATGACGAGCGCGATGAATGCTTTCCGGATGGTCTCCGCCTTGATGGATCGTTCCCGGAAGACGATCTGGTCGTAGCCTCTCGCGAAGGAGCGCAACGTAAGAAGAATCACAAAGAGTGTCGTCGTGCGGATACCTCCCCCGGCACTGTTCGGGGAGCTGCCCAAAAACATCAACATGACAAAGAGGACATGCGTCGACGATGAAAAATCGCCGACATCCATCGTCGAAAATCCGGCGTTCCTTGTCGTCAAGGACATGAAGAGTGTGTAATAGAGACCTTCGAAAAAACCTTTTCCAGCGAGGAAATCTCCCCGTTCCACGACAAAAAGCAATAAAGCGCTCAAAAGCCAGATGGAAAGGTGAAGTCCGACGAGAAGCTTCACAAATATCGAGAACTTGAATTTTTCACCGTTCATCTTGGCGACGACGAACTCCTTCAGCTCGGCCAAAGGCCAAAAACCCATAGCTCCCATGAACATGAGACTCATCGCGAGTGTCTGCATGAAATAGTCATTGGCGAACATCGCGAAACTGTCCGCCCCGGGGGCAATGTCGAAACCGGCGTTCGTGAAAAGCGAGATCGTTAAAAAGAAAGACTGGAACAAGGCCTCGCGAAGAGCGAAAGTCCCTGAAAAAAAGAGGTATCCGCTCATGATTGTGAAAGCGATAATCTCGATTGTGAAGATGACGATGAGCACATTCCGCACAAACCGGACGATTCCCTCTTGGGAGAGCTGGTTCTGGTCTGTCATCATCATCCCGCGTTCGCGGAAACCGATCTTTTTCCGGACAGCGAGCCAGAATATCGCGACCATCATGATGAGACCGATACCACCGAACTGGATGATGAAGGCGAGTACGGTCTGTCCGAATATGGTGAACGTGTCCTTCACCACGACAGGCGTGAGTCCTGTCGTGGATAGACCGCTCGCCGAGACGAAGAGCGCGTCGACCCACGAAAGCTCGACCCCGCTTTGCACACTCACGGGCAATTTCAAAAGCGTCGCGCCGACAACCGCTGCGACGAGATAGATTGATACGAACCCGCGGGCGTAAGTCCCCGTGAATACCTTCTTGAGAATCCCAAGGATCTTTTTCATGGCCACACACCTTAAGACCGACATGTGTCATGTGGACTATTGTATGCCTCTATGCGTAAATAATCAAGCCCAAAACGGCGGAAATGAGAATCACGAGGATGGGGTGGATGCGGAAAACGGCAAGGAGGCCAAAAAAGACGAAGAAAAGGATGAGTCCCCAGAGGTCGAAAACGGCATCCCTGGCCAACGAGAAGACACTCGCGAAGATGAGTCCGACCAAGGCCGGCCGCAAGCCCGTGAAGATCGCCTGGACGACTTTCGAGTTCTTGAACGGTTCCCGATAGACACTGACGAGCGAGATGAGGATGACGGGAATCGTGATCATGCCGATCGTGGCCACAAGCGCCCCGATGACGCCTTGGATCTGGAAACCGATGAAAGTGGCGCTGTTTATGGCGATGGGACCGGGTGTCATCTGGCTGATGGCGATCATGTCCAAAAAGAGGGACCTGTCCAACCAGCCGTGCTGTTCGACGATCATCCTCTCAAATAGCGGCAACATCGCATATCCCCCGCCGAAAGCGACCGCGCCGATGCCCAAGAACGTGAAGAAGAGCTTAATGAGAAGCATGGCGCACCACCTCCCCGACTTTCGTCGTGATGTAGCCGAAAGCGCCCATGGCGAGAATCACGAAGAAAGGGTGCAAGCGCACCATGGCGACAAGCGCAAAGGTCAAGACCGCCATGAAGACGCCGAAAAGGTGCTTGTTCTGTTTGAAGAGACGGAAGCCCGCAGTGAAGATGAGGGCGATGACCGAGACCCGCACCCCTTTGAAGGCCGCTTCGACGTAAGGGTTCTCGATGTAGGCGAAAAGGAAGGCGGCGATGACGAGGATGATGAGGAAAGAAGGAAGGGCCACCCCGAGACCGGCGACGAAGCCGCCCACCTTGCCCCGGAGCTTGATGCCGATGAAAACACTGAAATTGATGGCGATGACCCCGGGCAGCGACTGACAAATGACGAGCACATCATAGAACTCGTCTTCGTCGAGATAGCCGTAGCGTTTGACGAACTCGCGTTCGAAAAGAGGGATCATCGCATATCCTCCCCCGAACGTGAAAGCGCCGATCTTCAAGAAGGAAAAAAAGAGCTTCGCGAGGCTGATTCGCATACCATCACGTCCAATCAACCCTATCATAACAAAAAAAGTGTTGCTATAACAACACTTTTTCTGTCGATGAAGGCCTTGCGGAAAGGACTCAGTACTGTTCGGTCACCGTCTTGGCCTGCATGTGGAGCGTGAGATATTCGGGTCCGCCCGCCTTGGCGTTCGTGCCGCTCATGTTGAAACCGCCGAAGGGTTGGTACCCGACGATGGCCGCGGTGCAGCCCCGGTTGAAATAGAGATTGCCGACATGGAAATCCCGCCGGGCCATCTCGAGATGCTCGCGGTTTTTCGAAAGGATTGCGCCCGTGAGGCCGTACTCGGTGTCGTTGGCCTTGCGGATCGCATCCTCGAACTTTTTGAACTTGTTCACGCAAAGGACGGGACCGAAAATCTCCTCTTGCATGATGCTTCCTTTCGGCTTCACGTCGGTGAAGATCGTCGGTTCAACGAAATAGCCTTTGGAATCGTCACCCCGTCCGCCGGTGAGGAGCGTCCCTTCCTCCTTGCCTTTCTCGATGTAGGACATGACCTTCTTGAAGGCAATTTCATCGATCAAGGGACCCATGAAGGTCGAAGACGTTTCGGGATCGTTCACTTTGAGTTTTTCCGTCTTGAGCTTCAGTGTCGCGAGGAAGTCATCATAGAGGCTCTCATGGACGAAAGCGCGGGTCGCCGCGCTGCATTTTTGCCCACTGAAGCCGAAGGCGCTCTTGATGAGGATGTCCGCGGCTTCTTCGACGTCCACATCCTCATCGACGATGATGGCTCCCTTGCCGCCCATCTCGGCGATGACGCGCTTGAACCAGATCTGTCCTTTCCGGACCTTGGCCGCATTCTCATAGATTTTCACCCCGACATCCTTGCTGCCGGTGAAACTCACGAAACGGGTTTTCGAATGCTTCACCATGTAGTCGCCGGCCTCTTTCCCCTCGCAGGGCACGAAATTGACGACACCGTCGGGAAGTCCCGCCTCTTCGAACACCTCGAGCATCTTGTAGGCGATGGTCTGGGTTGTGCTCGCGGGTTTCAAAAGCACAGTGTTACCGGTCACGACGGCCGCACTCGTCATACCTGTGAGAATAGCCAAGGGAAAATTGAACGGTGTGATGACGACACCGACACCCAAGGGGAGAAAACGGTATTCGTTCCGTTCGATGTTCCTGCGGGAGAGAACCTCTTTGCCCTTCTCACGGATCCTTAGCATCTCTCTTCCGTAATACTCCAAAAAGTCGATTCCCTCGGCCACATCGGCATCGGCCTCCGAGTAGGGCTTACCGGCCTCCTTCGTGAGGATTGCCGCGAACTCGAAACGCCGGCGGCGGAGGATCGCCGCCGATTTGAAGAGCACATCCGCACGGAACATCGGATCGACGCGCGACCATGTCTCGAATGTCGAGAGGGCCACGGCCATCGCTTTCTTGCAATCCTGCACACTCGCCTGGTGGATGATGCCGACCACTTCCTCGTGATTCGCAGGATTCAAGGAGACTTTCGTCTCTTCGCTTTTCACACGCTCGCCGCCGATGACGAGCGGATAGGTTTTGCCGAGATCGGTCTCGACAATCTTCAAGCCTTCCTTGTATTTTTCGTAGTTCTCTTCCCGGGTGAAATCGGTGAGCGGTTCATGGCGGTAGGGATAGGTTTCCATGGTCGTTTCTCCTCATTCATATTAGAGACTTAGACGACGCTGGTTTCATACGCTTCGAGGTCCTTGCCGTCGAAGCGGGAAAGCGCGAGTTCATCCATGGGGACGGTCGTTTCTTCACCGAGGATGAGTTCGCTCAAGAGCAGACCCGTCATCGGCGCGAACATGAAACCGTGGCCGCTGAACCCGCAGGCCATGTAGAAGCCTTGGACCTCGTCGGTGCCCGAGATGATGGGCTGACGATCGGGACTCATGTTGTAGAGACCGCCCCATTGCCGTATGACACGGAGTTCTCCGAGCGGCGGCAAGAGGCCCACGGCGGTCTTGGCCATCTCGTCGAGGAAACGCCATGTCGATTCCGTCGACAGACCGGGCTCACGATCGTCGCCTCGACCCATGATGAAAGCTCCATGAGGCACCTGTTGGCAATAGATGTTCTTCGAGAAAGAGATCACCATCGGGTCTTGGAAGGGTTCCACGGGTTCCGTGACGAGAATCTCGCGGTTCTGGCTGAAGACGGGAATGTCGATGCCGGCCATCTCGCCGATCTGTTTGGCATAGCCGCCGGCGGCATTGATGACGACATCGGTCTTGATGGTGCCCTTGTCCGTGACGACGGCTTGCACGCGACCGTTCTCGACGACGATGTCCTCGACGGACGTGCCGGTATGGATCTTTACTCCGAGCCTTCTTGCGGCCTTGTAATAGGCATCCGTCATCGTGAAGGGGTTCAGATGTCCGTCCGTCGCGCAGAATGTCGCGCTGGTCATGTTCTCGGTGTTCAGATGGGGAACGATATCTTGCGCTTGCTTCGGGGTGAGATGTTTCGTCGGGATGCCCAAGGAATTCTGCAGAGCGACATTCTTGGCGAACTGCTCGTCTTCGTCCTTGTTGGAGGCGACGACGAGATAGCCCCTTTGCTTGAACTCGATGTCGCCGTCATAGTCGAGGATCTCTTCGGCGTTCTCGAAAAACTCGATTGCCATCTTCGCGATGGTGCAGTTCATCTTCGTGCCCCATTGTTGGCGCACACCGGCGCCACAACGACCGGTCGCGCCCGCGGTCATGTAGGATTTCTCGATCACGACGATGTCTGTTTCGCCCTTTTTGGCGAGATTGTAGGCGATGGCCGCGCCACTTATGCCGCCGCCGACGATGACATAGTCCGCTCTAGTCCTCATCTTCGGCCGCCTCCTTGATCGCTTGCAGTTTGACACCCATCGTGAAAGGACGGATGTTCTTGATGGCGCATGCCTCAAGAGGCCTATCGAAGTATTTGGCGATCTCCCATTGGATCATCTTCGCGCAGGTGTTCCCTTGACAGGGTCCCATGCCCACGCGGGCGATGCGTTTCAACTCCTCGAAATTGTCGTAGCCCTGCTCGAAAAGTTCATAGAGGTCCGCCAACGTCACGTCCGAACAACGGCAGATGACGATGTCTTCATTCTTCAAAGGGAATCACCTCGATCGTGATGGCGTCATAAAGATAGTCGGCCGGGACGGACAAATGGATGAGGGCGGTCTTGTTCTGTCTTCTGCCCGCTTGGACCTTGTGGACTCTTCCTTTGGTGATCCTCTCGCCCGCACGGTTCACGACGTGCACATCGTCCCCTTCTTCGGGGAGGGGGTGGAACTCGTAGGGGATCTTCATGAGTACCTCGTCATCATTAATCTGGAACACCGTGATGGCGAGCCCCGGACAGTTGAAGACGCAGATGCCGCAGCCCGTGCATTTGTCGAAATCGATCACGGGGCGGTCGTTGATGTCCTCGCCGACGGTTATGGCGTCAAACGGACAACTCGTCTCACAAGGATTGCAAGGTATCCGTTTGTAGCATTCGATGACGGCTTTCGGTCTTTCTAGTTCCTCTCGGGTCGGGAATTCGGCTTTCACCATGTTTTCGCTCGCGATGCCGTCTCGCTCAATCATGCCAACACCTCCCGCTTCTTGATGCCTTGTCGCACCTTCTCGCCCGGCGGTCCGCCGCGCAAATCATACAACTCGTGTTGCAGGGCCTTGATGCGGAAACCGGCGTTTTCCACTTCGTGGCCGAGATCCCTTGCGGCGTGTATGCCGGTGATGCGTCCTTCCACCATGGCGCTGCTCGCTTCCTCGATATTGGCCACATCGCCGCAGGCATAGACTTTGTCCACCGTCGTGCGATAGCCTTCATCCAACAAGGGGACATTCCCGCCGAGTTCCCGGACGTATTCGACTCTGACCCCGGTCTGTTGCAAGAGTTCGGTCAGGGGTGACAGGCCGACGGCGATGCAGATGGTGTCGACATCGAGTTTCTTCTCCGTTCCGGGAATACCCTGCCAGTTCTCATCGAGCGACCAGATCTCCGCCGCTTCGACGGCATCTTTCCCAATGGCCCGCTTGATGGAAGTCTTCGGCAGTACGGGCACGCCCAGACGGCGGAGCTTCGAGGCGTGCACCAGATAACCCCCGATGCGGTCGGCCGCCTCGACGAGGGCTTTCACCTCGATACCGGCCTGCAAAAGTTGATAGCCGACGATGAGGCCGATGTTTCCGCTGCCGACCATGAGGACCTTCTGCCCCGGTTTGATGCCGTATTCGTTCATGAGGGTCTGCACGGCTCCCGCCGCATAGACGCCCGGAAGGTCGTTATTCTCGAAGGGGAGCGCTTTTTCACTGGCTCCCGTGGCGATGATGACGCTTTCGGCTTTGATCTTGAAGTATTTTTCGTCCTTGAGACAGCCGAGGACCTTGTCTTGATAGATGGCGGCGACCGTCGTCCCGGTGCGGATTTCCAGTCTGTCGCCATAAGGGGCGAGGTCGTTCACTAGATATTCCAAGATGTCGATTCCTCTGTGAGACGCGTATTGTTTCTCGCTGCCGAAAAACATGTGGGTCTGTTTGATGAGTTGTCCGCCGAGGCGCTCGTTCCGGTCGATGATGGTGACACGAGCACCGGCTTCCAAGAGTTCCTTGGCCGCGGAGAGGCCCGCGGGCCCACCGCCCACGATGACGCATTCGCTAGTTACCATGCAAACGCCCCTTCCCTCTCTGTGTCTTCACTTCCATGCCCGCTTTCAGGGGCGTGATGCAAGTTCGCACATTGGTCTTCCCGTCGACTTCCATATCGCAAGAAGCACAATTGCCAATCGCGCAATAGAATCCGCGCGGTCGCTTGAGATTGATGCTTTCGCTGAGTTTCTTCACACCGTTCGCATGCAGGGCGCTCGCGATGGTGTCGCCCTCGATGCCGTAGAGTTTCTTCCCGTTGTAATAGAAAGGCACCGAGTCCTTTTCGGGGAAACTCAGAATCGGGTGTTTCCGTATTCGCATAGGCCACCTCGCTCAGTAATGTTTTGCTGGAAACGCTAACCAAAAACATTATAACACAACCATCTATCCGTACCAATCACCCCTAGAAAAAAGCACCCCTGCGGGTGCTTCAAGAGACAAATGATTGTCGGAAAGCGAATCGGCCGTTCTCGATATCGACCTCGATCTCGGTGTTCGGTCTGATGTGCCCCTTGATCATTTCCCGACCGAGTTCCGTCTCGAGATTCTTCTGCAGGAAACGTTTCATCGGGCGAGCACCATATTGCGGCGAATAGGCTTCGGAGAGGACGTGCTCCTTCGCCTCCTTGGTGAGGCTGACCCTGATGTCTTCGTCCTTCAGCCGCACATTCAAATCCCTGATCTGCAAATCGATGATTGCCATCAGTTCCTCTTCCGTCAAGGGTTTGAAAAGGAGGGTGTCGTCGATACGGTTCAAGAATTCGGGCTTGAAATGCTTGTGGAGGAGGTCGAAGACCTCTTTTTCGACATCGGACCTGATCCGGCCGGCATCATCGAGACCTTCGAGAAGGAGGTCGCTGCCGATATTGCTCGTCATGATGATGACGGTGTTCTTGAAATTGACGACTCTCCCCTTGGCATCCGTCAGCCGTCCGTCATCGAAAATCTGCAACAACGTGTTGAAGACTTCCGGATGGGCCTTTTCGATCTCATCGAAGAGGATGACGCTGTAGGGCTTCCTTCGCACCTGTTCGGTGAGTTGGCCGCCCTCTTCATAGCCCACATAGCCCGGCGGCGCCCCGATGAGTCTCGCGACCGTGTGGCGTTCTTGATATTCGCTCATGTCGATACGGACCATCCGGTCCTCGGAATCGAAGAGCGCTTCGGCGAGGGTCTTGGCCAGTTCCGTCTTGCCCACGCCCGTGGGCCCGAGGAAGATGAAGGTGCCGATGGGTCTTCTCGGATCCTTCAAGAACGCCCGGGCGCGCAGGATCGCATCGGCCACGCTCTTCACGGCCTCATTCTGACCGACAACGCGGCGATGCAGTTGTTCGTCGAGGTTGAGGAGTTTCTCTTTTTCGCTCTCGACGAGCCGTTTCACGGGGATGCCCGTCCACCGGGAGACGATTTCGGCGATCTCTTCTTCCGAAACTTCTTCCTTGATCAGTTTCTTGTCTTCGGTCTTTTCTTCTTTCTTGGCTTTTTCGAGCGCTTTCTCGGCTTCGGGAAGATCTCCGTATTTCAACTTGGCGAGTTTCTCGAGGTCGTAGTTCCGGCTCGCTTCGTCGATTTCACGGTTGATGTCCTCGATTCGCTGTTTCAATCTCTTCACGTCGGTGAGCCCCGAACGTTCACGCTCCCATTGGGCCTTCAAAGTGTCGTATTTCTCTTTCAACGACCGGATCTCTTCTTCGAGCTTCTCGAGACGTTTCTTCGACTGGGCGTCCTTTTCCTTCTTGAGGGAAGTCTCTTCGATCTCGAGCTGCAGGAGTTTCCGCTGCAGTTCATCGAGCTCGCTCGGCATGGAGTCGATCTCCGTCCGGATCAGGGCCGCGGCCTCGTCCATGAGGTCGATGGCCTTGTCGGGGAGGAACCGGTCGCTGATGTATTTGTGGGAGAGTTCCGCGCAGGCGACAATAGCCTGGTCGCTTATGCGGACTCCGTGGTGGATCTCGAACTTGTCCTTGATGCCGCGGAGGATGCTGACGGTGTCCTCGACAGAAGGTTCATCGATCATGACGACTTGGAAACGCCTCTCCAAAGCGGCGTCCTTCTCGATGTATTTCCGGTATTCGTCATAGGTCGTCGCCCCGATGCAGTGGAGCTCGCCGCGGGCGAGCATGGGTTTCAGGATGTTGCCGGCGTCCATCGCTCCTTCGGTCTTGCCCGCGCCGACGATGAGATGCAGCTCGTCGATGAAAAGCAGGATCTGTCCGTCGGAGTCGGCGACTTCCTTCAAGACGTTCTTCAAACGTTCCTCGAATTCGCCACGGTATTTCGCCCCGGCCACGAGCGCGCCCATGTCGAGGGCGAAGATGGTCTTTTCCTTCAGACCGGCGGGCACATCGCCCTTGACGATGCGCTGTGCCAATCCTTCGGCGATAGCGGTCTTTCCCACGCCGGCCTCGCCCACGAGGACAGGGTTGTTCTTGGTGCGGCGCGAGAGGATGCGGATAACTCTTCTGATTTCCGCATCACGACCGATGACGGGATCGAGCTTGCCGTCCTTGGCGAGCCGCACCAGGTCTCTTCCGTATTTTTCCAACACGTTGTAGGAAGCCTCGGGATTGTCACTTGTCACGTTGCGATCCCCCCTCACCGCCCTTAGAGCGTCACGGAACTTCTTCTCGTCGATGCCGAATTCTTCGAAGACCTTTTGGCTTTCAGCCTCTTTCAAGCCGAGAAGAGCGATATAGAGATGTTCTAGGGAGAGATAGTTGTCTTTGAACTTCTTCATCACATCCTCGGCCTTGAGGAGAAGCCGGCTGGCTTCACGCGACATGTACATCTCGCTTGCGTTCTCTACAGTCGGGTTCTTCTCGACGAATTCACGGACTCTCTCGCGATAGGCGCCGACATCGACATCCATCTTCTTGATGATCTCCACGACGAGGGAGTCCGAAATCGTGAGCATGGCGAGATGGAAATGCTCGGGCGTGATGTTCTGTTGGTTCATGCGCAAAGCGACCGATTGTGCCTCCTGGGCCGTCTCACGCATCTTCTGGGTCATGTTTTCAGGATTCATGGGCTGTTTTTTTCCTCCTTCACAAAAAACTTCAGGGCCGAGGCCCTGAAGCATCACTCAACATCGACCACGTAACCTTTGTCTTGCACTTCGGTTTTTTCCGCGGTGATGTTCAACACACCGTCATCGAGTTTGGCTTTGACCTTTTGCGGATCGACGTCGGGCAGATGGATCGCACGACGCATCGAAGAGACCCGGCGTTCGCGATGGATATAGTTTTTGTCCTCGTCTTCCTTCTTTTCGTCACGTTGCACTTCGATGGTCAAAGTTTGGTCCTCGTAGGAAACCTTGAGCTCGTCCTTCTTGACGCCGGGAAGGTCGGCCTTGATGAGATAGGCGCCGTCTTTCTCCTCGACATCGATTTTGAAAGTGTCATGACGCAGTGTACGGAACGGTGCATTGAAGAAGTCGTCAAGCATGTCGGTGAAATCCATGAAATCGTCTCGATGTGCGGGTGTGGAACGGAAAGGTGTCAGTTTGAACATTGGAATCCCTCCTTTTTTTCATCTTGTTAGCAGTCATCGCTACCGAGTGCTAATTTCTATTTTCATTATAAATACGCCCCCCCCGGTTTGTCAAGGGGGGCGTAAGAATTTTTTCACCACATTCAGAATGATCCTTCAAGAAGGATGAGGGAGAGCGCCATGACGCCCATCCCGGCGATGAGGCCATAGATGACGACGTGATGTTTCCCGTATTTTTCCGCCAACGGCAGAAGTTCATCGAAAGCGATATAGACCATGATGCCACCGACGGCGGCGAAGACGATACCGAAGGTCATATCCGTGAGGAATGCGGAGAGGATGAAGAAACCGATGAGCGCGCCCACGGGTTGGGCCAAGCCGGAGAGGAACGAATACCAGAAAGCCTTGATGCGCGAGCCCGTGGCATAATAGATCGGAATCGAGACCGAGATGCCTTCGGGGATGTTGTGGATGGCGATGGCGATGGCAATCCCGATGCCGAGGGCGGGGTTTTCCAACGCCGCCATGAAAGTGGCGAGACCTTCGGGGAGATTATGCAGTCCGATGGCCAAGGCCACGAAGAGTCCGGTGCGCATCAAGCCCTTTTTCTGTTTGTCCCGCTCTTCTTCGCCCACCTCTTCCATCTCGCTCACATCCCGTATTTCGTGCGGATTGATCTCTTGGGGGATAAGATGGTCGATGAGCGCCGTCACCCCTATCCCGCCGAAAAAAGCGATTGTGGCCAAAACATAGGCGTTCTGTTGGTTGGTCGCTTCTTCGAGACTTTCCAAGGCTTCCGGGAAGATTTCCACGAAACTGAGATAGACCATCACCCCGGCGGCAAAACCGAGGCTCAAAGCGAGGAAGGTCGGATTCGTCCGTTTGGTGAAGAAGGCGATCGCACTGCCTATACCTGTGGCCAGTCCGGCACCGAGCGTCAGCAAGAATGCGAAAAGGAATTGTCCGGTTGTCACATCCATGGTATCCACCTCGTTTCCCTGTCGTAATCATATGTTACGGGCCAGTATAGGCAAACCGTTGCAAAAAAGCAAGCCGTCCGCACTAGCGGATTTCTTCTGCGTCCTTCTTGCCGAAATAGAGAAGACCGAGAAGAAGCCAGGTCACCATCACCACAAGCGAGAAGATGAAGATCGCCAGGGGCCCGAACTGGAAAATCAAAGGCACACTGATCGCCGTCATGATACCCCCGCCGACGAAGGGCTCAAAAAGGAGCTGCTTATATCCGAAGGCTTCCATGGCGCGGGTGTCGCCCTTGCTGTCGACAATGCGGATGAGCATGAGCCCGGCGGCCGTCATCCCCATGGATTGACCGAAATCGCCGATGCCGCGTTCGAACCAGTTCTTGGGAATCATCCGTCTGGCCAAGAACAAGAAAGCGCCCACATTCCAGAGTATCCCCGTGAGGGCGAGTATCAAGAAGACGCCGATATTCGCGCCGATGACTTGCAAAGAGAGCGTCGCGATGGCACTCACGACCAGAAAGTCGAGACAGAGCCCCGAGATGCGGTTGATCATGTCGCGGTCGACCAGGTGGAACTTGTCGAATTTCATGAGGAAAAGCTGCACCAGCACACCGCCCAGCATCGCGAGCGGGAACAAGGGCATATAACCGATGATGACAAAACTCTCACCCCAGGTCGCATTCTCCAACCGGAGCAACAACTCCAAAATCCCCCGCCCGAGCAAGACGGCGATGCCGATGATACCGACATGCAGCGCCAGAGGCTCGATGGATTGTGGACTCGTGGTGAGGACACCGGTGGCCACCCGGTCCTCGATGTCGACGACACCGCGGAGCTGCGCCTCGTCGAAATCTTTCGGGTCTTGCAGGTATTTGGTCTTCCCTTTCCGGACCCCCCAGTTGATGAGCACGACTCCCAAGACGACACCGCTCACGACACCGACCGTCGCAAGCCCCATGGCCAGATCCGCCCCTTCGGCGAACTCGCCGTCACCGATGGTCGCGAAGGTGTCGGCAAGACCCGCGGCCGTTCCGTGACCGCCCTCGAAAGCGATCTCGATCAAGGCGCCGGCCATCGGATTCACTCCGAACAAGGGCCCGAGAAGCGCCATGACGATGAAGATGCCGAAGACGTATTGTCCCCAGGCGACCGTCTGGCCGAAAGAGACCTGCGGTCCCGCAGTCAACCAGATTTCTTTGATAGAAGGAATCGTCTTGCCCAAGAAGAGTGATGCGAAAATCACGCTGATGAGAAGCCCCGGTATGGTCGAGAGAACATTAACGACGGGTCCGGTCAAAAGCCCATGTTCCATGTGGGAGAGTCTCTCGAAACCGGTAAGGATCCTTCCGAGGACCTCGGGCCCGATCAGAAGCAGCAAAAACCCCGCGATGACGGAACTCGGGAGGAAGAATGTCGAAAAGATACGGAAGCGCAAACGGATCAGCTTGGCAAAAACCAAAGCCACACCGACAAGCAAGAGGGAAAAGCCGACGACTTCCGGACTCATGTGATCCCACCTTTCCATGTATTCATGTCCATTCTACCGAAAAGAAAGCCCTCTGGCAATGAAAAACCCCTCGGACATCAGTCGGAGGGGAGGGTTTTGTCTTTCAACCATTCGACAAGGTCGGGCCAACGCATCGGCCTGGCATAATAATAGCCCTGTACATAGTCACAGCCGAGTTCTTGCAAACGTTCGAGGATGGATGCGTCCTCGACCCCTTCGGCAATGACTTTCAAATCGAGATTGTGCGCGAGATCGATGATAGACTCGACCATGTAACGCATCGAGATGTCATCGTCGATATTCAAAGTGAATTCCCTGTCGATTTTCACCGTGTCGACAGGAAGGTCCCTGAGACAGGACAAGGACGAGTATCCCGTGCCGAAATCATCCATGATGGTCTTGACGTTCAAATCCTTGAAAGACGACAAGAACATGCTCGTCGATGTGCGGTTGGTCATCATCGCCGATTCTGTCATCTCGATATGGACGTTCCTGCCGCTGAGTTCGAGTTGTCTGATCCGGTTGCGCACCTTCTCCACGATGTCGGGGTTCAAAAGGTTCTTTTGGGAGATGTTCACGGCCATGTCGACACCGGGTGCGATTTCTTTCAAGGATTCAAAATCGTTAAAGGCGGTGTCGAAAACCCAGAGGGTGATCTCATCGATGATCCTCGTCTCTTCGGCAAGCGGGATGAAATCTTGCGGATAGAGGGTCTTGTCGCCGTATTGCCAGCGAATGAGGGCCTCGACACCCACAACGGTCTCCGTTTCCAAATCGATAATGGGTTGGTATTCCAAGAAGAAACGGTTCTCCTTCAAAGCCACAGGTAATTCTCCCAAGCGATGGATCAAGAGTTCGTCGTATTGATAGTCCTCGTGATAGACCACGAACCGGAGGCCGTGGTTCTTCGCATGCATCGCCGCGACATCGCTTTCTTGGAAACGGGCGTGGACACTCTTCCCGGGAGCGGGAAGGCTCGTTCCGATGGAGAAGCTGAGATAGAGGGGGACATTCTCGCTGTAGAAGGTCTCCTTCTCGAGTTTTCCGGGAAGGGCGTCGCGCACGTCCTTGAAATCCTCGGCCGGCATCTCCACCCAGAAACGGTTCGTGTCGACTTGGAAAATGAGGGCACGTTTCGGCAGAACCTTCAAGAGTACCTTGTGGAAGTTCATGAAAACACGGTTGTAGGCTTCGCGTCCGAGCAGGATGATGAGCGCCTCGTAATTGTTGATTTGAACGCTCATGACCACGCTTTCGGCGTGGACGGCATCCATGTCGTGATGTTTCCTGTAATGGTAGTGGTTGACGATGCCCGTCTCCGGACTGCGGGTATGGAGTTCGAAAGTCCGCTGGACCTGGTCCCTGAGATTCTCGAGGATGAACCCGACGACCCCGCCGATGAGCATGAAATAGACCATCCGATAAATCCAGTTCAAGACGGGTTGCGGTGTCCCCGCCACCGTGTCCAAAGGCATCAGGGGACCAAGAAGTACGCCGGCGAAAATGCCGGCGAAAACGCCGCCCTTGAGTCCATAGAGGAAGGCGGTGAGGATCACGGGGATGTACATGATGTGGAGATACGCATATTGCGTTCCGCCGGTGAAATACACGACCAGATAGACAATGGGGAACAATGCGGCGGTAACGAAAAAGAGAATCGAGCGGTTTTTCTTGGAACCTTCGATGATGATCGAATAGAGCAGCGGGTCTTTTTTGTCCACAAGAGGTCAACCTTTCTTGGCTGAGGGTTTCTTCTTCCGCATCCCTCTTCCTCAAACGCATTATAGCACATAGTGAGCGGGATAACAGCCCTATTTCACAACATCGTCTTCAATTGGGCCTCGCTGTTGAAGAAGGTGCGATATCCCAAAACCAAAAAGAAGTAGGTGGAAAGCGCGACACCGCCGAGAATCCCGAGCATGACACCGATCTGATAGAGGATGCTTGTCACCGGTGAGACACCGGCAAGAATCTGGCCCGTCATCATCCCCGGTAGAAAGATGATCCCCATGCCGAGCATGTTGTTCAATGTGGGCATGATGGCCGCATCGAAGGAATCGTTCACGATATCTCGGGATGCGTCCATGGGCGTCGCCCCGAGATGCAATGCCTCCATCACCGCCTCCTTTTTGTCGGTGAAACGGGTGAGCATGGTGTGGATGCCCAAGGTGATGCCGGTCATGCTGTTGCCGACGATCATGCCCGCGATGGGGATGAAATATTGGGGATTGTAGTAGGGTTCCACCCGGATCACGGCGAAGATGAAATAGAAAAGGGCGATGAGACTCCCCGAAGGCAGGGCGAAAAGAGCGACCCGTTTCAAAGAGGGACTCAGACGCCCCTTGAATTTGCGGAAAACCGTGAACACCGCGAAACCGAGCATCACGGTGATCACCGCGAACGTCACAAGTGGATGGGGATTCTCGATGATGACGGTGAGGAGATAGCCCACCAACACGAGTTGCAGTGTCATCCGCAACGTGGCGATGAAGAGTTCCTTCTCCCGACGGATGCTTTGTCTTTTCAGGATGAAAAAGACCAAGAGAATGAACACATAGCCCAAAAGCACCTGGATGTGGGTGAGTTCGATGATTTCGGTGTTCATGTTTTCCCACCACCTTGCAAACGTCCTTCATGCATATGGTGAATGCTGTCGGCGTGACGTCTCGCATGTTCTTTCGAATGCGTCACCATGACCAACGTCTTCTTTTTCTCTTTGACACATCTCACGACCGTGTCGAGGACGATGTCTTCCGTCTCGTCGTCCAAGGCGCTCGAAGGTTCGTCGAAAAGGTACACTTCCGCATCCAGAAGCAACACCCGTGCGAGCGCCAGTCGTTGCGCCTCGCCCCCCGAGAAGTTCGCGACATCCGTACTCAAAGGCTTTCGCAACCGGACCCATTCCAAAACGTCTTGCAACGCCTCATCGGAAGGAGCTTTACGTCGTTGGAAGTAAAAACCCTGCAAAAGGTTGTCTTTGATCGTGCCCGGGAAAAGATGGGGTTTTTGGTTGAGATAGACCACGCGACGTCTGTGTTCGACAGAATCGATCGCGGCCAGGTCCTCGCCTTTGTAGAGGATTTTTCCCCGGGTGGGAGATATGGTCTTGTTCAAAAGTTTCAAAAGGGTGCTCTTCCCGCCGCCGCTCTTGCCGACAAGACAGGTGACCTCCCCCTCCCGGATGACGAGATTGTCGATTTTGATGATGTCCTTGTAGGCGACATCATGGAATTCGATCATCGGTATCGCTCCTTGTCAGCGGCGTCGAGACGAAAAGGCCGTTACGGGCTGTGTGCACATAAGGCCTTGTGGTGAAAACAAAAACGCGACGCTCACCAGCATACGTATTCTTATTTGCGCATCGTCATCCGGCTCATGTCGTATGTAGCGGTGAAGTCGCGTTCCGCAGGAATCGGTTCATCCATATCCATGTTTTCCAGCATGTCTTCGAGCATCTTCACAAGATAGAGGTATTTCGCTTTCAACCCGTCTCGCCACCGAGTGCGCTCGCTGCCGCTTCATCCAACAAGACGAGCACATCGTCATGTTTTTTGAGGGCGCTTGCCGGGACGTTCTCGTCCACGGGTCCGTCGATGAAGGTCTTGACAATGTCGGCTTTCTTCTTGCCGCTGGCGGCGATAAGTACCCGTTTGGCACCGAGGATGGTCGCGATTCCCATCGTCACCGCATAGTGCGGCACATCGGAGAGGGAGGCGAAAAACCGGCTGTTCGCCTGTCTCGTCTCCTCGGCCAGTCGGATCTTGTGTGTTTTCTCAGAAAATGAAGTTCCCGGCTCGTTGAAGGCGATGTGTCCGTTCGTACCGATGCCGAGAAGTTGGAGGTCGATACCTCCTTGGGATTCGATGAGACTGTCATATGACTCGTATTCGGCATGTTCGTCGCTCGGGGGAAAATGTGTGTGCACAGCTTGTATGTCCACATGATCGAAAAAGTTTCTCGCCATGATGTTCTTGTAGGTTTCGGGATGGTCCTCGTTGATGTCGAGATATTCATCGAGATTGAACGTACGGACGTGTTTGAACGAGACGAGACCCTGTTTGTGTTTTTTCACAAGGCGCTCATACACCCCTTCATATGTCGATCCCGTCGCGCAACCGAGATTGAAGGAATCCTTCGCCCTGATCCCTTTGACGATGAGATCGGCGATGTAATCGCTAAGTGCCGCCTTGTCCTTGAGGATTTTCACTTCCATGAGCATCGCCTCCCTATATGGTATATATAACGATTATACGCGTCATTCTGCGGTTTTGTCAAACAAATCCGACCGGTAGAAAGGGCGGACTCTCATGATTTGTCCTCCTTTGATGAAACAAAAAAGAAGGCTTCCCGGACGGGAAACCTTCGATTGGGAGACTCGCGAAAACATCACTTGCCCAAACGGTGGAAAATGCCCGGAAAGATGAAGAACCCGGTGTAGGCCACAAGCGCGTAACGGACGAATTGCAGGAGGTTGAAGAACCAACTTTCCTCTACCAGGCCGAAAAGACCGAAGAGCCGTCCGAGCAATATGAGGACACCCGCCACAAGAACAATGCCGATCACGATGCGGAGAATCTTCAGTTTCCAGGGCACATCGACACGGAAATTGATGTGTTTCTTCTCCATGGCCAAAGCGATGATGATGCCGATGAGGAGGCCGTAGGCCTTGTAGAAATCGGCGGCTTCAACGCCTTGGAAATAGAAGATGCCCGGCATGAAGACGATGGCGATGATCGAATAATACCGGTGCAAGGATTCATCGTTGCCCTTGCATTTCGCATAGATGTAAGCGTGTCCGAAGGCCACGCCGATACCGAGAAGGCCGCCGACAAGCACATCTTCGACATAGTGCACGCCCAACGCGAGGCGGCTAAGCATCATGAGAACCATGACCACGATAGCGAGAACGTACCATTTCCATTTGTTGAGGAAGGCGGCGATCGAGAAGAAGAGCGTCGTCGCCCCTTGTGTGTGTCCGCTCGGGAAAGCGGATCCCGTCGCGGTATCGGGACGGCGGTTTTCGATGATTCCGTGACCGGGTTCCCCCTGCTCAAACGGCCTTGGGCGCATGAAGAAATTCTTCAACGCGTTGTTCAAAGAGAGCCCGATGCCCAAAGAAACCGCGAGAAACTCTCCCATCTTCTTGTTCAGGGTCCAATAGATCGACGCCAAGACGATGATGTAGAAGTATTCCTCGCCGAGAAGACTCACGGCGTTCCAAAACAACTCGAAGAACCTTCCTCCGGTTTCCTGTAGCCAGACGATGAGATCGACACTGAAATCTTTCATGGTCTTCCATCCTTCCGTTCATCGGTTTCGCCAAGGGGGATGCCCAAGGCCGCGAACAATTCCTTTCTCCGTTTTTTCAAATAGGGGCCATAAGCCCGGGGAAAGAGTCTGTATATCCATTTGAAAAGGCGCGAAGGATAGATGTGTGTTTTTTCCTTCTTCAAACCCACAAGCATCTTTTCGGCCACATGCGAGGCCGGTTGCACGGGCGGCGGGGGGTTTTTCTGATTAGCCTCTTCGAAAAAGGCCGTCTCGGTCGAGACCGGATAGACCCGGAGGAGTTTCTGATTCGCCGAGAGCTCATGCTCGAAAGCATCAAAAAAACCGCGTAGGGCCGCCTTGGTGGCGCTATAGAGACCGTATCCCGGCAGTGATAGGAAACTGACGGCGGAAAGCGTCGCCATGAACACGAAGGGCGCAGAGGGATAGAGCTCGCGCATTTTGACCGCACTATAGATGACGCTGGTCGCATTCACATCCATGATGGAACGGATGTGTTCCCAATCGGCCCGCTCGAGCAACTCGTAGTAAGTGAATCCGGCATTCGCGACAAAGACGTCGATGCGGCCGAAGGTGGCGATGGCGTGGGCGAAGACGGCATCGACCTCCTCGGGGCGGGACAGGTCGGCGTTTTTCACCTTGAGCCTCTCATGTGAGAGGGTGGAATCCTTCTCGATGGAACGGCTCACCCCGAGGACGTTCGCCCCTTCGTCGAGAAGGAGGTGCAGAAGCTCTCTGCCGATGCCCTTCGAGGCGCCGGTCAGGACGACATTCTTGCCTGCAAGATCCAAAAGGACACCTCCTCAGTATATGCGCAATCCCTTGGGATAATGGTTCTTCAACACACCGTCGACGGCCTTGGCGAAACCGAGGGGGACCCCGTCCACACCAACAACCAAGAGGCCGTTCTTTTCCTTCGTTCGCAGTGTCTCCCCCCGCATGTAGCGTCTGATGTCTTCGCTATCTCTCTCGAAATCGACGAAACGCCGGAAAGCCTCTTTCTGCAGAGCGTGAGAAAGGGCATGGGCCGGCACGAACCGTTTCTTTTTCATCTCGCCGAGCATGATGCCCGCCCGGAGCACCTTCAACCCCGAAAGAGAAATCAAGGGCCCCGGGAAAAGATGGAGGGTGTCTTTCCGCCGGATGAGGGTCCCTTCCAAAGAATCCCAAAGGAAAGATTTTTCGAACGATTCATACAGGGAGGGTTTGCGGATGCTCGCTTCCAACCGGGGCGGAGGCAAAGGAGAGTCCTCCCCCTTCTCGATCAAAGCGACGAAATGACCTTCCCCTTTCGCCTTGTGGGGCCAGATCCGCCAAGCCTCCTCCATGCCCACCCCTTTCGAGAGGAAGACGTCCTTATCGATCGGCCTCAAGGTGGCGTCCGGATGTCTCTTCAGAAAGGAGCGGACGACACCTTCATTCTCGATGGTGTTCAATGTGCAGGTGGAATAGACGATCCGGCCGCCTTTGCGTGTGAGTGTATGGGCATTTTCCAACAAACCTTCCTGCATGGGGGCCAAACGCCCGGGAAGGGATTCCCTGTAGAGTGAGACAGCTTCTTCCTCCTTGCGGAACATCCCTTCCAAAGAACAGGGCACATCGACCATGACCGCATCGAAACAGGCGGGAAAGCGGGCGGCGAGATCGGCGGCGCGGTGGTTGACGACGAGCGCGTTTGCTACACCCATCCGTTCGATGTTCTGCGAAAGCGTGCGGGCGCGGCCGTAATCGGCATCGTTCGCCACAAGCAAACCCTCACCCTCCATGGCGAAAGCCATGGAGACGCTTTTCCCGCCGGGCGCCGCACACAAATCGAGGATGCGCTCGCCGGGCTTCGCCTCCATTGCGGCCGCCGGGGCCATGGCGGAAGGTTCCTGGATGTAGAAGAGCCCCGCATGATGATGGGGGTCGTCACCGAGGGCACGCACTTTGGGCGCATAGAAACCACCGGGATGCCAAGGAACTTTTTCGAGTTCATGCGGAAATTGTTCGCGAAACTCTGTTTCGCTCATCTTCAAGGTATTCAAGACGAGTCCCCGGTGATGACGTTTCGTGTACACGGAGAGGAAATCGGCGAATTCTTCTCCGAGGATCTCTTTCATGTGTCTTTGGAACGATTCGGGAAGCCGCATGCTCCATCTCTTCGCTTTCTTCGCGACGTGTGTGGACATTATACCATGAACGGAATCATCGGACATGGCGAGCACACCCGGGATGCAGAAGAACTCTCAGACATTCCGGATGCGCTTGGCCATGATGATGTCGGGCTTGTTTGCGCCGTTTGCGTCGGGGATGACACCGACGATGCTGTAGCCGAGTTTCTCGTAGAAGGAATACGGATGGTCCGCTTTGTTCCTTATGGCGGCGACCTTCTCGAAAGTGCCTTCAAACAAGTCGCTCTCCGAGAGACTCGTCTGGAAGTTTTCATCATCCGTGCCAAGATACACAGTGAG
>Ga0207421_10000981_pt1 | contig 37034 bp, 41 predicted proteins | sample SodLakKL_010_SED_4_FD_187542 | JGI IMG/M metagenome (GOLD analysis project Ga0207421, IMG submission 187542) | Alkaline sediment microbial communities from Lake Tanatar, Kulunda Steppe, Russia - 8KL_010_SED (SPAdes) (version 2) | ecosystem: Environmental > Aquatic > Non-marine Saline and...
CTTCGACGAGTGGGACGTCTCGGTGGTTCAGTTGCTGGCGACGAACGCGGCCGCCGCGATGGACCGGATCGACCGGGAGAACCGCCTTCACACCTACGAACGGGTGCTCGAGACGGTCGACGACATGGTCTGTGTCCTCGATGGCGAGGATGTCGTGTATGCGACCCAGCCACTCACGGCGTGGCTCGACTCGTCGCGATCCGACCTCATCGGAACACCCATCACGGCGCAGCTTCCGCCGCCGGCGGCCGCACGCGTTTCGGATGGGCTCGACGCGCTCGAAGACGACGGCGAGGAGACCATCGAGATCACCGTGGGCCGGTCGAACGGTTCCCCTCGTCGGGGACGTATTCGGCTCTCGCCGCTCCCATCCCAGCCGGGACAGGTGGTCGCGACGATCGACGATATCACCGAACTCACCCGGACCCGAACGGCACTCGATCACGAACGCGATCGGTTCCACCGGCTGTTCGAGCAGATCCCCGACCCCATCATGGAGGTCGAACACCTCGAAGACGACACGGTGGTGCGTTCGATCAACGAGGCGTTCACCGAACAGTTCGGGTACGAGCCGGCCGCGATAGAGGATGAATCGATACGCCAACTGGACCTCCGATATGGGACCCCCGACGAGCGCGGCGAGCCATCTATCGACGAACGCGTCCGCGAGGAAGGTGTGGTCATCGATCAGCTCCGCCGCCGGACCGTTGACGGCCCCCGGGAGTTCCTGTTCCGTGGGTTCGTCTACGAATCAGCCTCGACGACCCGTGCGTTCGGGATCTACACCGACATCACCGAGCAAAAACACCGCGGGCGGTATCTCCAGGTGACGAACCGGATCCTCAGGCACAACCTGCGAAACGAGCTGAACGTGGTCTTCGGCTTCGCGAGCGAGATCGCCCGGATCGCCGAGGACGAGGCGATCGTCGACTATGCGAGACGCATCGAGACGACCGGACGCAACCTCGCCGGACTGGCGGAGGGTGCTGCCGAGATCAAGCGGTTCATCGACCGCGGGCCGGCCACCGACCTTGCTCCGGTCGAGGTCGCGCCGATCGTCGATCGGATCGCCGAGACGGCCCGCGACCGACATCCATCGGCGACGATCGTCGTCGACGTTCCGGCGTCAGCGACGGTGCGGGCGAACGACGACCTCGACACCGCTCTCGAAGAGCTCGTCGAGAACGCGCTCGAACACGGCGGTGATTCTCCCAGGGTGGTGATCACCGGGACGGTCGAGGAGCCGAGTACGGACCCGGGTCATCGTCCGACCCTGACGCTCGTCGTCGCCGACGACGGCCCCGGTATCCCGGATTCGGTCGCCGCGGTGGTGACCGGCGAGGGCGAGATAACGCAGTTGCAGCACAACTCCGGTATCGGGCTGTGGCTCGTCGCATGGATCATCGAGGGATTCGGGGGCGACCTCACGTTCGGTCCCGGTCCGGATGGGTCGGGGACGGCCGCGACGATCCGACTCCCGACGGCGGAGTGAGCGGAGCGGAACCGCCCTGCCGCGGAATGAGCGGCACTTAACCACCGGGGTCGACTGCGGTTCCGACCCGTTTATCCCGGTTCAATAACCCCTACTAGATATGGCAGACGACGAGGTGAACTCGGGGGCATCGATCGACGCCGAACCGGATGTACGGGCCCGTACCGACGGCGGGGACGCCGATTCGGGGCCGACACGGGCGGAGTTGGTGGCGGCGCTGCGTGCGGCCGACGCCGTGCGGTTCGGGGAGTTCGAGCTGTCCCACGGCGGGACAAGCGAGTATTACGTCGACAAGTATCTCTTCGAGACCGACCCGACCGCGCTCGCGACCATCGGGGACGCCTTCGCCGCCCGACTCGCGGACACCGACGACACGCTCGCCGGCGTCGCGCTCGGGGCCGTACCGCTCGTCGCGGTCACGGCGGACCGTCTCGGACGACCGTACGTCATCGCTCGAAAGAAGACGAAGGAGTACGGCACGGCGAACCGTATCGAGGGGCGGCTTCGTGAGGGCGAGTCGGTCATCGTCTTGGAGGACATCGCGACGACCGGCCGCTCCGCGGTCGACGCGGTTGAGGCGTTACGCGAGGCCGGCGCCGTCGTCGACCGCGTGTTCGTCGTCGTCGACCGCGAGGAGGGCGCGCGCGAGCTGCTCGCCGATCACGGGATCGAACTGGAATCGCTGCTTACCGCCTCCGAATTGCTCGCCGACCGCGAGGATTGAGGACACGGTCCACACCACGTTTCCGGTGAAACCTTCGGCGGTTGCCATGACCGGTTTCGACCCCCGATTCCGACCCTCATCGGCCAGCCTTAAGGTTGGTGCCGGCTGACGGATGGGTATGCAACCACGGGATCTCTCCGCGCACTCGCCGTACGTACCCGGTCGGGGTGTTGAGGAGGTCGCCCGCGACCTCGGCCTCGACCCGAACGACCTGATAAAGCTCTCCTCGAACGAGAACCCGCACGGGGCGAGCCCTGACGCCGTCGAGGCGATCCGACGACACGCATCGGGCGTCCACGTTTATCCGAAGGCCGCCCACACGGACTTGACCGCCCGGATCGCCGAGAAGTGGGACGTAGACGACGAGCAGGTCTGGCTCTCGCCGGGCGCTGACGGGTCGATCGACTACCTCTCGCGGGCCATGTTGGAGCCCGAGGATCGAATTCTCGTCTCCGACCCGGGCTTCGCCTACTACGCGATGTCGGCACGATATCACCACGGCGAGGTCAACACGTACCCGCTCACGCGCGAGGACAACTTCGAACAGACGGCGGCGGGCGTCCTCGACGCCTACGACGGCGAGCGAATGGTCTATGTCACCTCCCCGCACAACCCGTCCGGGTCGGTGATGTCGCTCGCGGAGGTGACTACGCTCGCGGAGGCCGTCGACTCGGGGACGCTCGTCGTCGTCGACGAGGCCTACGGCGAGTTCGCCGACGAGGAAAGCGCGGTGTCGCTTCTCGACGCACACGATAATATCGCCGTACTTCGGACGTTCTCGAAGGCCTACGGGCTGGCTGGGCTGCGGATCGGGTACGCGGTCGTTCCGGCGGCGTGGGGTGACGCCTACGCGCGGGTGAACACCCCGTTCGCGGCGAGCGAGCCCGCCTGTCGTGCCGCGCTCGCGGCCCTTGCGGACACCGACCACGTCGAGCGCTCGGTCGAGACCGCCCGGTGGGCGCGGGAGTATCTCGCCGCCGAACTCGACGCGCCGACGTTCGAGTCCGCCGGCAACTTCGTGCTCGCGGCGGTGGGCGACGCCGCGGCCGTCGCCGAGGCCGCCCAACGGGAGGGCGTGATCGTTCGGGATTGCACCTCCTTCGGGCTGCCCGGCTGTGTGCGGATCTCGACGGGAACTCGCGAGGAGACGCGGACGGCGGTCGACACGCTCAACGACGTGCTCGCGACGCTCGAACTCGGGGCACACGCGTGAGCACGGAACGAACGACGGGGACCGGAGGGACCCATGTCTGAGCGCCCGTTGCGTGTCGCGGTCACCGGCACCCCCGGAACCGGAAAGTCGACCGCAACGGGGCTGCTCGCCGACGAGTACGAGGTCATCCACCTCAACGACTTGATCAAATCGGACGAAAAGTTTTGGACGACACGGGACCCCGAGCGAGGGAGCCTCGTCGCGGATATCGAGGCGATCACGGCACACCTCGGCGATTGGTCGGGGATCCTCGATTCACACCTCTCACACCTTTTTACCGTCGACCGCGTGGTCGTGTTGCGGTGTGCACCCGGGGTGCTCGAAGATCGGCTCCGGGAGCGGGGTGAGTCGCGCGAAAAGGCGGCGGAGAACGCCGAGGCGGAGGCGCTGGACGTGGTCCTCTCGGAGGCCGTCGCCGAACACGGGCTCGACCGGGTTTATGAGGTCGACGCCACCGGGATGACTCCGGAGGCCGTCGCCGGCGCGATCGCCGACGTCGTCGAGGGTCGTCGCCCGCCGAGCGCCGGTACGGTGGATTTCACGGACTACCTGTAAGCGACGCTCGAACGTAAATTTCAATGAGTTAATGTATTCTATATTACGTTAGTGATATAACAATTCAGCCAGTGCCCCCGACATGGTTTCACAGGCGGAAATTCAGGAGGCTGAAACGGAGATCCGAAACGCGGAGCCCTCACACGAGCTTCGGAATCAGGTTCCGCCGGATCAGGAACTCGAGTGGGTCGCGGAGCGGGACCTTCGGACGGCGTGGCTGAACCTGATACTTCATAAAATCAAGACGCTCGTCGTCCTGTTCGCTGCCGGAATCGTCGCCGCGATCGTCGCGTTGGGTGCCCTGGGCTTTATTTGGGGCCTCCTCGCGTTCCTACTCGTCGGGCTCGTCGCCCCCGCTGGGTACATCGCGTACCAGTACTACTACATGAAAAACACCCGTATCGAGTACGCCGCGACCGACGAGCAGTTCATTCGATACCGGGATACGCCGTCGACGACGCGGAGCGAATCGCTCCCGATAAACCGTGCAAAGGACGCGAAGTTTAGACAGGACCGGTGGGACAAGTTCCTCGATACGGGTGATATCCTCATTCGAGGGCTCGGCTCGGCGAACAACATCCGGGTCAAGGACGTACAGGAGCCGGAGGCGGTCCATCGGGTGATCCAACAACAGATCGTCGAGGCGGAACAGGTGGACGACATGGCGGCCGCTGGAGGTGGCGTCCACCGGCGTAACGCCACCCATTAAACGGATCCGGTCGGTCCGTCGCTCCCGGTCGGTATCGGACAAGATCCGGTGATACCGGACGACCCCGAACCCTCCCTGATAACACCAAGGCCGTGGCGGCCTGCGGACCGACGGTTTATATATTCGCCGGGCGACCCTTTGGACGATAATGAGCGCCGAGGTGGTACGTGGATGACCCTCGATCAGTTCCGACCGGTGGCCAATCGGCTGCTCGGCCCGTGGGTGAGCGCGGCCCAGCGGCTCGGGCTCTCGCCGGATCAGGTGAGCGTCCTCGCCTTCGGCGTCGCCGTCGTCGCCGCCGGAGCGTTCGCGGTTGCCGACCCGTTGTTGTATCTCTTCGGCGCGCTCTGTGTCCTGTTGAACGGCTGGCTTGATCTCGTCGACGGCGCGCTCGCGAGGGAGGAGGGGATCGCCTCGGACGGCGGCGATTTCCTCGATCACGTCCTCGACCGGTATGCCGACATCGTGATCATCGGCGGGTTCACCGCCGGCGTCGGCGCGTACGCGCTCGGTTTTCTCGCCGTGACCGGCGTGCTCATGACCTCCTATCTCGGCACGCAGATACAGGCGGTCGGAATCGGCCGTGAGTACGGTGGGCTCCTCGGCCGGGCGGATCGTCTCGCGCTTATGGGGATCGTCGGTGCGCTCGCCGCCATCACCACGGCCCCGCTCGTCGCCGACCTCAATATCGTCGAGTTGCTGCTCGTACTGCTCGCCCTCGTCGGGCATCTCACCGCCCTCCAGCGGTTCCGTGGGGCGTGGGCGGACCTCTAACGGGCCGATCGAGTCGCCACGGCGGCCCGGAACGGGACCCGGGCCGCGGCACGCCATGCGGAACGAGGGCTTATATCGCTCGCGCGTGACCCGCCGTGTATGTCATCGGCCGCCCGATCATCGCCCTCCGTCATCGACCGCGCGAAGCAGAACGCGAGCGGCATCGCCGCCCTGTTGGTGACCGGCACGTGGCTTCCCGCGCTCATGCTCGGGTATGACTGGTGGCTCGCCGCCCTCCTGTTCGGCTACATCGTAGTCGTGCCCATCACGGCGATACTCTTCGAGGAGGAGAACCCCGTGCTCGCCGAGAACGACGACGGACGCGAGGACGCCCTCGACGCCGTCCGCTCCCGCTATGCCGCCGGCGAGATCGGCTACGAGGAGTTCGAGGCGAAACTCGAGGACCTCCTCGAGACCGAGACGATGGCCGATACGGCCGACCACGTGGCACGTCGGCGGGCCGCGGCGGAGGACGCCGACTCGATGGTGGCGGACGATGAGCCGACGGTGGCGGACGGATCTGACGCCCCCGTATTGGAGGCCGACGAGGACGAGCGTCCGGAGACGCGATAACTGGCGTCGTTCCGCGGACTATCCGAGTCGAACCGCCGTGCCGTACGCGAGTATCTCAGCACCGCTTTCGGCGATCGAGGAGGTGGTAAAGCGGACGTTGACGACGGCGTCCGCCCCGAGCGCTTCGGCCTCCTGTACCATCCGCGCCTGTGCCTCGTCGCGGGCGTCGGTCATCAGTTCGGTGTACCCCTTCAGTTCGCCGCCTGCGAGGTTCCGAAGCCCCTGCGTGATGTCGCGGCCGACGTTGCGTGCGCGGACGGTGTTGCCCCGGACGACCCCCAGCGTCTCGACGACCTCGTGGCCGGCGACGGTATCGGTGTTGGAGAGCTGCATACCCCAACTTCTACGGGGCAGTAGATAAATGATCGACGCCGTCCGATCGACCGCAGCCGTGCGAGCGCGGGCCAACGGACGCCGACGGGCGGACCCTATATACGGCGAGCGGGACGAGGGACTGATATGAAATTCGACCACATCGGCATCGCGACCCGCGACGCCGCGAGGGCCGCCGCGACGTTCGAGGGGCTCCTCGATGCCCCCATCGCCCACGAGGAACGGTTCGAGGACCTCCGCGTTGTCTTCATAGAACTCGACGACGGGGGCTACTTCGAGCTGTTGGAACCGGTCGAGGGTGGAACGATCGATCGATACCTGGATCGTCACGGCCCGGGAATACACCACGTTGCGCTCGCGACCGACGATATCACAGGGGCGCTCTCGCGGGCCCGTGCGCTCGACATCGAACTCGTTGACGAGGAGCCCCGGCCGGGGGCGTGGGGCCATGAGGTCGCGTTCCTCCACCCGGGGTCGACGGGCGGCGTGCTCGTCGAGTTCGTCGAACACTGACGACGGATCGTCGCCCCGGCGACCGGCACCTCCAACGGCAGTCTACTCGGAGGGACTGAGCACCCGCCCAACGATGAAACTCGCCGGTCCGACGGCGAGCGCCACGGCGGCCGCCACGCCGAGCGGTTCGACCGTCGCCGCCGCCGGCAGCACCTCGACATACCGCGGCTCGATCGCCCGAAGCCCGACGGCGGCCGCCGGGCCATAAATAAGTACCGTACAGGGAATCGCCCCGGTTCCGTCCCGGGCGAGCCCGATCGCCCCGATCGCGGCGACGGCGACCGCGCCGCCGGCGAGCCACGCCGCGGCATCGCCGCCGAGGGTCGACTCGGCCTCGAAGGCGACGTAGGTGAGCGCGAACCCGACGGCGGCCCAAACGGTCGCCCGCTCGAAACCGTGAGCCCCGAATAACGCCGATCGCAGCGTCGATCCGCGGGGTGAGTCGTCTGCCGTCATCGTCGTGGCGTCGCCGCTCATTTCGGATTCGTCGCCCCGCGCCCCTCCCGGTCGGGCGTGAGCGAACCGTGTTCGTCTATCTCGCCGGTGACGATCCGTGTCGAGGAGATGCGCTCGCCGTCCTCGGCCGGGACGTGATCGACGACAACGATCTCGAGCGGGTCGTGGCCCCGCTCGGCACGTATCTCGTTTATCCGCTCGCCGCCATCGCGGGTCTCGGGGGAGACAATGAGGGCGTCGAACTGCGGTTCGACGGCGATGCCGGTCGGTTCGCTAAGCTCCCGGATCGTAAACGTCCGATCGTGTTCGGCGGCGAACCGCGGGAGCTCGGCTCGGAGGTCGCGCTCGCGTTCGTCGTACGGCCGGACGTAGCGCTCGACGTGACGGGTTCGAGGGGCGAGCTCGTCGGAGGTGAGCCCGATCGTCACGTCGCCGAGTTCGAAGGCCCGTTCGAAGAGCCTTCGGTGGCCGTCATGAATCGGATCGAACGTGCCACCGAGCGCGACGTTCATACCAGCCACTCGCGTGGCCGCACCTTAAAACGTCCCGAAGTGAGCCGATCAGCTCGGGCGGTCGTCGTCCTCGCCGTCGTCAACACCGTCATTCTCAGCATCCGCGTCGCCGTCTTCTTCTTCGTCTTTTCCATCATCCCTATCTTCTCCGCCTTCTCCACCCTCTCCATCTTCTCCGTCGCCGACCCCATCGACGGAGATCCGGACCGGGGAGGTGTCGCCATCACGCGATTCCCCACCGAGACGGCGGTCAAGGTTGAACACGGTGTTGAGCTCCCGTTGTACGTCGCCCACGACGCCCTGGACGAGTTCGCTCGGGGCGATCGCCTCGTACTCGTAGGGGTTGTTACCGGCCCCGCTCGACTCCCGCTTGCGGCGGGTCACCTTCCCCTCGTCGTGCAGCTCCGCGAGCGCCTCACGGACCGTGCTCGGGTAGAGGCCGGTGCCGTCGGCCACCTCGTCGCTCGTGCTGTCCGGGTGTTCCCGCAGGAAGACGTAGATCCGCGCCCGCGTCTCCGTGTCGAGCACCCACGAGAGGAGGTCGACGACGTTGTCATCGAACCCTTTGACGGCCCGGTCCGCCCCCTCACCGATCCGCTCGCGTGTCCGACGAAGTTCCTCACGCGTCCGCTCCCGCCGGGAGCCCTCGTCATCCGACTCGTCCGTGGTCATGATCGAAGGTGATGCGCGCGCGGTCAAAAGGGTTTCCCGTCGCTTTTGTGGCGACGGAACCGGGAGTTGCGCGGGAAGCGCCGGTCGACCGTTAGGGCCGAACGATCAAGTCCTCACGGAGGGCTGTCGCGCCCTCGGCGGCGTGGATCCGTCGCTGCCGGTCGGCCCCGCTTTCCCCATCGAGGATCGTTCCCAGACCAGAGAGGTCGAGCCGGTCACACAGTCGGTCGACGGCCTCCGCCAACGGGACGGTCCCCTCCCCGTCACGGGTAATGAACGAGGCCTCGTGGCCGCGGCGGATCGCCCGCCACTTGTTCTCATCGAGGATCTCCCGCCGCAACGTCGTCGATGACTCGCCGTCCTCAAAGCGCTCGGCGAGATCGATGACGAGCGCGTGGACGCACTCCGCAAACGCCAGGGTACGTTCCGGGTCCCGCTGGGCGTCGGGCGCGCGCACCTCGACGGTCCCGTGGCCGGTATGCGGTCGCACGTCGAACCAGAGCTCGCCACGGTCCTCGATCGAGCCGTATTCGACCATGCGGCGCTCGTAGCGTTCGAACGCCGCGAAATCCTCGAAGGCCGACGGGACACCAGTGTTCGGGAGGTTCTCGAAGATCTTCGCCCGGGCGGAGGCGAGGCCGGTGTCGAAGCCGTTCCAGAACGGCGAGTTCGCCGACAGCGCCAACAGCACCTGACACTCCCAGCGGAGCTCGTTGGCGATCCACACCGCCTTGTCCGCGTCGTCGACGCCGACGTGGACGTGGAGCCCGGCCGTCGTGTTTCGATGCTGTGGATACTGGATGCGATCGAGCTGTGACCGGTACCGCGGCTTTTGTGCATGATCGAGTTCACGCCATCTCGCATCGGGGTGGAGCCCGGCGCTCGCGATCCGGTAGCCGTGTTCCGCCGCATGCGAGACGAGCGCTTCCCGGACCGTCGTAAGCGCTCCTTCCGCGTCAGTAAAGTCGTCGAGCAAGGGCGTCTGTGCCTCGATAGTGCATTTAAATAGCTCGTGGTCGAGCCCGCCCGGGATGGCCGCCGGCGGTTCGCTCCCGTAGACGAGCTCGTCGGTTCCGGACGTCGGGCGGCCCTCGGCGTCGACGATGAAGAACTCCTCCTCGATGCCGAGCGTTCCCATCCGGTCGAATGCGTCCCGCGAACCGAGTTCCATTACCGCCCCGTTGACCCCCGGCGGTCTTATAAGGTGTGAAGCCGGCCGCCCATGTCGGTAGTCGGATGACCGCCGTCACGTCCGCTTATCGGGGCGTCGCGATCACGCCCAGGTGATCCTCGTGATACGGATCGAGCCGTTCGGTCCCGAGTATCTCGTAACGGTCCTGGAGGCGATCCAGCGCCCGCTCGAAGACGGCCTCCGGCTTCTCGGTGACGTCCTCGCTACGAGCCTTCACCGCGAGCAGGAGCCGCCCGTCGGGCGCGAGGAACCCCGCGTTTCGGACGGCGACGGTCGCCTGCCCCCGAGTGGCGACGTCCTGGACGATCAGGTCGAGGCCGCACTCGACGACGTGGGCGTAGGTCTCCGGACGACGGGCGTCCTTAAGCAGTGGGATCAGTCGCTCGCGCGATTCCGCAGCCGCCAGCAGGTCACGGGCGGGCCGCGGCGCGAACTCCACCGCGTAGGTCGGTCCCGCGAAGTCGGCGACGTGGCTGACCGTCGTCCCGGCGGCCGCACCGAGGTAGAGCGTCGTCTCACCGCCGACGAGGCCGTGATCCATCCCGAGTTCGATCATCGCGCCGAGTTTCGAGCGGTTGGGGTCCCACGCCCGCCAGCCGTCCGCGGTGGGTTCGCCGTACACCGGCTCACCGCGTGTGGCGAGCCGCGAGCGACCCTCGAAGCTTCGGCGCTCGATGCCGGCGGGAAGGGGTTCCTCAGGCTCACTCATCGCCGTTCACCCCCACGGCGCCGCGGCCGCCGTCTTCTTCGCCAGTTCCCTCGGCACGCGCTCGGATCGTCGCGATCCGTTCCCGGAGGTCGTCGTGGATCTCCTCGCGGAACTCCCCGGAGTAATGGTCGACCCGGGCGGCGAGGGTGAGTTTTCCGGCGAACGCACGGGCAGCCGATCCGCGGTCCGCCGGCCGCGTGTTTCGGACGAACTCGTGGGTGAAGATGACGCCGTGTTTCGGGGAGGGGGCCCGCCCGGCGAGGTGGGCGAAGAGCGCGTCCTCCGCGCCGAGCACCTGCACCGTCCCGGAGGGCTTCTTCGCGAGCGACTCCAACCCGCCGGCCAGCGCGATCAGCCGCGCGGCGAGTTCGGGGCCGGCCATCGCCGAGAGATTAGGTGCCACCGCGGGCGCCGTGCGCTCGATGTATCCCGCGAGTTCGTCGCACTCGTCGGCGAGATCGGCCGCGCGAGCGGCGAGCGAGACGGCGCGGTTCTCGGCGGCCCCGCTCGGCTCGCGGTCGGCGACCTCGCGAGCCCCTGCGATGCCGGTCGGGGCGGTCTCGAAGATGGCCCCGGCCCACTCGGTCGCGCGCTCGGCGACCTCGTTTGCCGTCCGCTCGCAGTCGTCCATCGCCCTCACGGCGTGGATCAACTGTCTGTCGTCGGCCCCCTCGCGCTCGCGGACCGTCCGCCGTGTCGCCCGTGTCGCCGCCGCCCGGAGCCGATCGTAGTAGTCATCGGCGTCGGCGGCGAACCCCGAGTCGATCGCCAGCCTCGGCCAGTCACGGGGAACCTCCGCTCGTCCCCCGGCGATCGCGTCGGCGGCCGCGTCGTCGTCCTCGGGGTCGAGGCCGCCGAACCAGCCCCCGTTCGTCGCGTCCGTGTCCTCGCTCATTGACGGTCGTTCTCGCCGGGCGGGTAAAGTCGTTCCCGACCGTGGCTCGACGACGGCGACGGATGAGGGTTGGCCAGCCACGTGGTGTCCAGAACGTGCTGGGTCGCCGGGAAGGTCGCCGGGAAACGATCGGGAGAGTGATCGGCGGTCGAGGAGTCGGTGGCCGTCGCCCCATCGACGAGCGATCGGCGGTCGGGGGGTCGGTGGCTCCCGCGACGTTACCGAATATAATTTCACAGGTTAACTGAAAGCACCTTTTGAAAATTCTGATACTTACTTTTGGGATCGGAAACCGATCTTCCGATTTGGGTAATTTTATGTGGTGAGAGCGGGAAGCACCGATGATGAGCAACGAAACTCCGGAGTGGAATCCGAACGATCTTTCGCTCGAACCACTCGATCAGAACGCCCGAAACACCGGGCCGTACGACGAGGACTTCGACTACGCGGAGGCGTTCGCCTCGCTCGACCTCGACGAAGTGAAAGCCGACATCGAGGACGTGCTCACGACCTCCCAGGACTGGTGGCCCGCCGACTACGGCCATTACGGTCCCCTTATCATCCGGATGGCGTGGCACAGCGCGGGAACCTACCGGACCGGCGACGGTCGCGGCGGCGCTGGCGGCGGCACCCAGCGGTTCGACCCGCTGAACAGCTGGCCGGACAACGCGAACCTCGACAAGGCCCGACGCCTCCTCTGGCCCGTCAAACAGAAGTACGGGCGCAAGCTCTCGTGGGCCGACCTCCTCGTCCTCTCGGGGAACGTCGCGATGGAGTCGATGGGCTTCGAGACCTACGGCTTCGGCGGCGGCCGCGAGGACGACTTCGAGCCCGACGCGGGCGTCGACTGGGGTCCCGAAGAGGAGATGATGGCGGACAAACGCCACGACGAGGACGGCAACCTCATCGGGGACCTCGCCGCCGACCACATGGGCCTCATCTACGTGAACCCCGAGGGTCCCGGCGGCGACCCGGACCCCCTTGAGTCGGCGAAGTACATCCGGCAGTCCTTCGACCGGATGGCGATGAACGACGAGGAGACCGTCGCGCTCTGTGCCGGCGGACACACGTTCGGGAAGGTCCACGGCGCGGCCTCCGACGACCACCTCGGCGCGGAACCCGGCAAGGCACCCATGGAAAAACAGGGGCTCGGCTGGGAGAGCGACTACGGCGAGGGCAAGGGCGCGGACACGATCACGAGCGGGATCGAAGGTCCGTGGACCCAGTCACCCACGAGCTGGGACCTGGATTACGTGAACAACCTGCTTGAGTACGAGTGGGAGGTCCACGAGGGTCCCGGTGGCGCGTGGCAGTGGCGGCCGAAGGACGGGGAACTCGAAGGCTCCGCGGAACACGCACACGACGCCGACGGGAGCGCCACCCCGATGATGTTGACGACGGACGTCGCGCTCAAGCGGGACCCAGAGTACCGCGAGGTGCTCGAACGGTTCCAGGAGAACCCGATGGCGTTCGGCATGGCGTTCGCGAAGGCGTGGTACAAGCTCATCCACCGTGACATGGGCCCACAGGAGCGGCTGGTTGGCCCCGAAGTCCCGGACGAGCCGATGATCTGGCAGGACCCCATCCCCGAGGTGGACCACGAGCTCGTCGGCGACGAGGAGGTCGCGGAGCTGAAGGCCATGTTGCTGGAATCCGACCTCACCGTCACCCAACTCGCGAAGACCGCGTGGGCGGCCGCATCGACCTACCGCGACAGCGACAAACGCGGCGGCGTCAACGGCGCTCGCATCCGGCTCGACCCCCAGCGCGACTGGGAGGTCAACGAGCCCGAGGAGCTCGATGTCACCCTCGACACGCTCGCCGAGATCCGCGAGGAGTTCAACGCGTCCCGCGAGGACGACGTCCGGGTCTCGCTCGCCGACCTGATCGTCATCGGCGGCAACGCGGCGGTCGAGCAGGCGGCCGAGGACGCCGGCTACGACGTGGAGGTTCCCTTCGAGCCGGGCCGCACCGACGCCAGCCAGGAGCAGACGGACGTCGAGTCCTTCCAAGCGCTGCGCCCGGACGCCGACGGCTTCCGGAACTACTACACGGGTGCCGACCCGATGAACCGCCCCCCCGAGGAGCTGTTGGTCGATAAGGCCGACCTGCTCGACCTCTCGGCGGCCGAGATGACGGCGCTCGTGGGCGGACTGCGGACGCTCGATGTCACCTACGGCGACTCCGGCCGCGGCGTCTTCACCGACGAGCCGGGAACGCTCTCGAACGACTTCTTCGAGACCGTCCTGGACATGCGCTACGAGTGGGAGGCCATCGACGACGAGAACCTCCAGTTCGCGGTGGTCGACCGAGAGACTGGCGAGGAGGTCTATGAGGCATCACGCGTCGATCTGGTCTTCGGCTCGAACCACCGCCTCCGCGCGCTCGCCGAGGTCTACGGGGCCGAAGACGGTGAGGAGGAGCTCGTCGAGGACTTCGTCGACAGCTGGCACAAGGTGATGCAGCTCGACCGGTTCGACCTCGAATAGGACGGCCGTCGCTGACTGATTCTTTTTTTAAGTAGTCCAGGGCACCCAGCGTGCGCTCCCGATCTCGATCGTTCAGTTATAACCCTCGCCAAGTTGGCGACGGGACTCGTTATAACCAGGTCACTGCGGTCGGCGCGCTCCGGTGAGCGCCCGGCGGGCGCGAAACCGAGCGCGAGGGAGCCACGGCGGGCGGCGAGCGAGCGGAAACCGCTCGCCGCCCGCCTGCCGAGGCTGGGGAGGTCTGAGGCTGCGGTGCGGGTGCCGGGCAGGTTCGGCAACGGTCGACCGTCGCTCGTCGCTCCACCGAATGCCCCGATCCGCTCAGCGCTCGGTCTCCGTCAACACCGACCCGTGTACGCCCTCCTCAACGACATCGCGGAGTCGCTCGCGGGCGCGGTGACTCGTTCGGGCGTCGGTTCGGATCTCCAGTAGGTGCGAGCCGTCCGCCTCCTGTGTCTCACGAAACGCGGTTGCGACCTCCGCGACGGCGGGGTCGCGCGCCTCCGACGATCGTCGATCCACACGTTCGTACGCAAGCCCGTGAAGGTCCGCAAGCGGCTCGAACTCGATCCCGTGTGGCGTCTTGAACTGCGCCGTGAACTCCGGTTCGAACGACTCGATCGGGAGTTTATGAAAGATCCCGCCGCCGTCGTTGTTGATGACGACGACCGTGGCGTCGACGCCACACCGATCGATCGCGAGCAACCCGTTCGAATCGTGATAGAGCGCGAGGTCGCCGAGGACGAGCGTGAGGTCGTCCGTCGTCGCCGAGCCAGCACCGAGCGCACTGGAAACGATCCCGTCGATCCCCGAGACCCCACGATTCCCGAGCGCCGTCACGTTCGTCGTCGACGGCGGCGCGAACCGGTCGAGGTCGCGGACGGGCATCGAATTGGAGACGAAAAGCGTCGACGGATCGGCCAGTTCATCGAAGACCGCGCGGAGGACGTCGCCCTCGTGGAAGCGGTCGGCCGGGATGTCAACGCCCGCCTCCTCGGAGTCGCCCGAGTGTACCGCCCGGGCGACGCGGTCGGCCTCGACCCATTGCTCGCGCCACGAGGGATCACCCGATCGGTTGATCACTCCCGCGAGCCGCCGACACAGGCTATTCGGCTCGGCGACGACGAGATCGGTCGCCGCGAACTCCGCCTCCCGCCACCGGCCGCCCGGGTCGACGACGTATTGTTCCGCGCCCGTCGCCGCGAGGTACTTCCGAAGCCGTTTCGAGGTCGGTGACGCGCCCAGTCGGAGGACGACCTCGGGGTCGGCCCATGACGGGTGACTCGCGGCCGCCGCCGAGAGATAGGCGTCGTACGCGCCGATCACGGGGGCGACACGGACGTGTCCGCCGTACCGGAGGTTCGAGAGCGGATCCGCGAGGATCGGATAGCCCGTCGCGTGTGCGAGCGCGCTGACGGCCTCCGGGTCGAGTCCCGGTGGATCGGCCGGCCCGGCGACGATCAACCCCCGATCGGTCGAAAGCGCGCCCGCGAGCGCCCGGATGTCGCCCTCGGCCGGCTCCGTCGTGCCCCGGACGGTCCCGACGTACGCCCCATCGCGACCGTGTTCCGCGAGCGGGTCGAGATCGGGGGGGACGTCCCCCTCGACGGGCGTCGGCTCCAGCGGCTTTTTAAACGGAACGTTGAGGTGAACCGGCCCGGGGTCGACGCCCTCGGCGGCGACGAGCGCGCGTGCGACGGTCGTTCGGACCGACCGGAGCGCCCGGTCGTTCGCCCTCGGTTCAGGGAGGTCCTTATAAAACCGGACGCCGTCGCCGTAGAGCTTCTCCTGATCGGCCGTCTGGTTCGCCCCGGAGTCGCGAAGCTCCGGCGGTCGATCGGCGGTGAGCGCGAGCATGGGAACGCGGGCGTTGTCGGCCTCCATGATCGCGGGATGGTAGTTGGCGGCGGCGGTCCCGGAGGTGCAGATGAGCGGGGTCACCCGGCCGGTTCGTCGGGCGCGGCCGAGCGCGAAGAACGCCCCCGAGCGCTCATCGAGCGCCGAGAAAACGTGGAGGTCGTCGTTGCGCGCGGCGGCCATCGTCAGCGGCGTCGAGCGGCTTCCCGGGGAGACGACGACGGCGGTGACGCCCGCGGCGACGAGCTCGTCGACGATGGCGGTCGCCCACAGCGTGTTCCGGTTGGGCGCGGTCATTGGCAGTTCTTTAGGGGCGTCGGTTAAATACCCGTTCGAGTCGTCACCCATGTGGTCCGGTTCCCGCCCGATCCGGCGGGCGCGTTCTGCAACGCTTATGGACGCCGACCGACTCCGATCGGGTATGAGCGAAGACGACGCCGTCGAGGTCGAGCCGACAGCGGAGTCCGAGGACGGGTCCGCCGGGGGCGACGACGAAACCGAACGCGACGGACACGCGGGCGACGACGAAACCGACGGGGCCGCCCCCGCGGATCCCGCCGAATCGGGCGATAGCCTCGCCGCGCAGGTCGCGGAACACGACGAGGAGCTCGCCGCGGAGGTCGCGGCGCTCGAATCGGACTTCGCGGAGACGGAGGCGGAGGCGGTCGCGCTCGAAGCCGAAGTCGAGCAGTTGACGAGCAAGCTCGCACGTGTCCGCGCCGACTTCAAAAACTACAAGCAGCGCGCAAAGCGCAAACGCGAGGAGATCCGCGAGCGGGCCTCCGAGGCGCTCGTCGAGCGGATCGCGCCCGTCCGCAACGACCTCCTCCGGGCGCTCGATCAGGACGACGACAGCGACATCCGTCCCGGCGTCGCCTCGACGCTGGAGAAGTTCGACGAGGTGCTCGCCGAGGAGGGCGTCGAACCGATCGAACCGGAGCCGGGCGAGGCGGTCGACCCCGCGCGCCATCAGGTGATGCTCCGCGTCGAAAGCGACGAGCCCGAGGGAACCGTCCACGAGGTGTACGAGCCGGGCTACGAGATGGGCGAGCGGGTCATCAGTGAAGCACAGGTGACCGTGAGCAAGGGAGACGACGAGTAGGGACGCTTCCGCCGGCGGTGCCAGCGGATTTAACAGGACGCGTCACCCAGCCCTGCGCATGGGAGACGGTGACGGGCGTGGGACCGCGTTCTCGGAGGGGTTCGTGGTACCCATCGCTGGACTGTTATCGCTGTTGTTCGCGTTGATGGCCGGCGTGACGCTCGGAAACGCGATCGGTGGCGCGCCGAGCGGGTACGCGCTGCCTATCACGTTCGGTCTCGTGAGCCTGCTGGCGTTCCGGTTGCGTCAACGGGCCCGTGCCGCCCGCGAAGTGGACGAGTGAGGGGTATTTCGGGCCGAACGACGAGGCGTACCGTTCGGAAGGGATCACTCGCGCTCACTGGACGCCTGCGCCTCGCGGGCGATATCGAGGGAGATGAAAAAGCCGAAGTACGCGGGGATCCCGGCGAGCATGAACAGATAGAAGGCCCACTGGGGGGCGTCCGTGAAGACGAAATCGAACAGAAAGGAGATAAGCGCGACCCACACAACCGCGAAGATCAGGTCGTGGACCATCCCGGTCCGGTTCTCGCGGACGTGATCGGCGACGCGCTCTTTGAGGCTCATTTTGGTCCGTTATCGAGTGAAGGGAAAGCGGATACGTTACTCTTTCCGTGCTCGTTAGTCCTCCTCGGCGCGATAGTCGACGACGAGGACGGGGACGTGGGTCGACCGCAGCGTCCGCTCCGTGACGCTGCCCAGCAGCGCCCGCCGCACGCCCGCGCGACCGTGACTGCCCATCACGACGAGGTCGATGTCGTTCTCGCGGGCGTAGTCGGCGATCACGTTGTGTGGTCGGCCGCCGGCGTGGCGCTCGACGAACTCGAGCCCTTCGGCCTCGGCACGGTCGCGCACATAGCCGGTCGCCGCCTCGGCGTCCTCGCGCAGCTCGGTCATCTCCGGGAACCGCCCCTGGCGGATCCGGTCGACCTGTTCGGTGCCGAGCGCGTAGTGGACGGCGTCGGTGTCCGCGACGAAGAGCGCGTGGACCTCGGCGCCGAACTGTTTCGCGAGGGCCATCGCGTGATCGACCGCGTTCTCCGCCACTTCGCTACCGTCCGTCGGGATCAGGATTCGTTCGTACATTGGGTTGTCAGTCATGGTCAGTCATCCGCCGGCGCGTTTCCGTTCTTTTCGCGAACGACCTCCGCTGCGGTCTTGTTTCGCGGCATCGGCTCAGGGCTGTGACACTGCCGGACCATCATCTTCGTCCGCTCGGGCGGCTCGTCGGTAACGTACGAGACGAAGACCGTGATGAGCATCACGAGCGGCATGCCGATCAGCGCGGAACCGACGGCGGGCATCCACGTGGCGATGGCCTCGATCCCCCAGCCGCTTCCGAAGTGGCCCTCGTTGAACATCGGGGTGAGCCAGATGATCAGGCCGGCGATCATGCCGGCGAGCGCACCCTGCCGGTTGGTGTTCTCCCACCAGAGCCCGAGGAAGAACATCGGGAACAGCACGATGGCGGCGAGCGAGAACGCGAAGGAGACGAGCGCCGCGATCGGCGCGGTCGGGTCGAGCGAGAAGATGATCGTGAGCACGCCGATGGCGACGATGCTCAGACGGCCGACGAGCACCTGCTGGCGCTGGGTTGCATCCTCGTTGATGATGGTGGCGTAGATGTCGTGGGAGATCGCCGAGGAGGCGGCGATGAACAGCCCGGCCGTGGTCGCGACGGCCGCGGCGATGCCGCCGGCGGCGATGAAGCCGACGAACCACTCGGGAAGCCCCGCGAGCTGGGCGGCGAGGACGACGATCACGTCCGCGGCGGCGTCGGTCATGCCGGGGTCACCGTAAACGGCACCGACGTTCTGCCCGTACAGATCCGTCCCGAACGCCGCGAATGCGGGCGCGGAGAGGTACAGGAGACAGATGAAAAACAGCCCCCAGGTACACGACCAGCGGGCCGTCCGCTCGTTATCTACCGTGTAAAAGCGCACGAGCACGTGCGGGAGCCCACACGTTCCGAACACCAGGCTGAAACAGGTCGCGATCCAGAGGTAGTAGCTCCCGCCGGCGAACGGATCGGAGAACTCCGCGCCCAGTTCGCTGATGAGAAGCCCGTACTCGATCTGCGGAAGCAGCGTGGAGTACCCCTCCGTCCAGCCGGTCGCGAGGAGGCCGGTGAGGAACGCGACGATGAGGATGATGTACTGCAACGCCATGTTCTTCGTCGCACCGAGCATCCCCGAGAGCGCGAGGTAGGCGATGGTGACGATCATAAAGAGCACCATCATCGCTTGGTACGCGTCGAGCCCGGGCAGCGGCACCACGTTGTTGATGTCGCCGAGGATGTACATCCCGACGAGTCCCATCCCGCGAGCCTGTCCGAGCGCGTAAACGAAGCCGATGAGGAACGTCGTGATGGCCGCGAGCGCGCGGGCGCTATCGGAGTTGAACCGGTCCCCGACGAAGTCCGGGGCGGTGTATTTGCCGAACCGGCGCATCTGGGCGGCCATGAAGATCAGCAGCACGAAATATCCGGTCGTCCAGCCGACGACGTACGCCAGCCCATAGACCCCCGAGAGCGCGATGAGCGCGGCCATCCCGAGGTAGGACGCCGCCGACATCCAGTTCGCCCCGATCGCCATTCCGTTTTCGATGTTGCCGATCGAGCGGCCGGCGACCCACATGTCGTCGGTGTCGGCCACCTTGAAGACGAACCCGATCGCCAGGAACAACGTCATCATCGAGACGACGATGATCCCAGGAAGGAGTTTGAACGAAACGTCGAGCCCCTCGGGGAGGAGCCCTTCGGCCTGCAGGGGAGCGACCGCGACGCTCATTCGTCGGTCCCCCCATCAGCCGCGGCGGGCTCGGCGGTCGCACCGGCATCGTCGGGGTCATCGGTTACCTGTTTGATCCCGTATTTCTCGTCGATCCCGTCCCGCTTTTTGGCGTACCACACCGACAGTATCAGCGCCGAAGAGGGAGCGACGATGGCGATCAGGAAGTAGTGCAGCGGGAACTCGATGATCGGCATCGGCGTCGTCATCAGATCCGGGGCGAACCGCGTGGCGGTGATCGGCCCGAAGGTGGTGACGACCCAGATGCCGAACCCGAGCCAGATCACCCGGAGGTGATCCCGCATAAAGGGCGTCGCCGGCTTCAGCAGGTTGATCTCGACCTCCAAGTAGTCGACCTCCCGTTCGATCTCGACGTCGCTTTTGCCGCCGTCGGTCCGAACCTGCTCGGTGGGCGGTCGGTCCGGAGGACCTCGGTTCGTCTTCCTTTCTCCGTCTTCCTGTGCGTCGTCGTGTGAGTCGTTATCTGTCATGGATTGGTCGTGCGTGAGGTTGTCTTGCATTCTTTCGATTTCCGGACGGGTTCCGTATCGGGTGTGCCGGCTGATGAATCGAAAATCGGGCCGTGGGTTAGCCCTGTACCTGCCGTTGGATGTCCTCGACGATTTCGGGGTTCCGGAGCGTGCTCGTGTTGCCGAGCTCGTCGCCGTCGGCGATGTTTTCGAGCAGGCGGCGCATGATCTTCCCCGACCGCGTCTTCGGGAGGTCCGGGGTGAACACGACCTGCTCGGGACGGGCGATGGGACCGATCGCCTCCTCGACGCCGGCGATGATTCGCTCCCGAAGCCCCTCATCGCCGTCGTACCCGTCCTCGGTGATGACGTAGGCGTAGACCGCCTCGCCTTTGAGGTCGTGGTCGCCGCCGACGACCGCGGCCTCGGCGACCCCTTCGACGCCGACGATGGCGGACTCGATCTCCATCGTTCCCAGCCGGTGACCGGAGACGTTGATCACGTCGTCGACGCGCCCGAGAACGGTGATGTAGCCGTCCTCGTCGATCTTCGCGCCGTCCTCCGGGAAGTAGACCCAATCCTCCGGGTCGTCGCTCTCGGTGTCGGAATACTCCGCCCAGTACTCCTGGATGTACCGCTCATCGTTTCGGTAGAGTGTCCGCAACATCCCCGGCCACGGCTTCTGTACCGTGAGGTAGCCAGCCTGTCCGGCCTCGACCTCCTCGCCGAGGGCGTCGACGATCTGTACGTCCACGCCCGGCAGCGGGGGCCCCGCAGCGCCGGGTTTCATGTCCTTGATCGCGGGCAGCGTGGTGACCATCATCCCGCCCGTCTCCGTCTGCCACCAGGTATCGACGATCGGACACTCCTCGTTGCCGATGTGGGTGTAGTACCACTTCCAGGCGCGCGGGTTGATCGGCTCGCCCACCGTTCCGAGCAGCCGCAACGAGGAGAGGTCGTGGTTCTCGGGGAAGGAGCTCCCCCACTTCATGAACGCGCGGATCGCCGTCGGCGCGGTGTACAACTGGGTCGCGTCGTACTCGTCGATGATCGACCAGAGTCGATCGCGGTCGGGGTAGTCCGGCGTGCCCTCGTACATCATCGTGGTCGTGCCGAGGGTGAGCGGCCCGTAGACGATGTAGGAGTGACCGGTGATCCAGCCGATATCGGCCGCACAGAAGTAGGTGTCCTCCGGTTTGACGTCGAGCACCGCGTGTGCGGTCCACGTCGCCCACGAGAGGTAGCCGCCGGTCGTATGTTTCACCCCCTTGGGCTGGCCCGTCGTCCCCGAAGTGTACATTAAAAAGAGCATGTCCTCGGCGTCCCGCGTGACCGGATCCACCTCGGCACCGGCATGGTCCTCGACGAGGTCGGCGTAGTCGTACTGGTCATCGGTCAACTCGTGACCGAAGTCGTCGCCGTTGTCGCTCAGTCGGTCGACGACGACCGTCGAGGTGTCGTGTTCGACCCCCGCCAGGCCCTCGTTTGCCTTGTCCAGATGGTCGAGCGGGTCGCCGCGGCGGTAGTAGCCGTCACAGGTGATGAGGTACTCCGAGTCGGCGGCGTTCATCCGGGTCGCGAGCGCCTCCGCGGAGAAGCCCGCGAAGACGACGCTGTGTGGCGCGCCGATCCGGGCACACGCCAACATCGCGATCGGCAGCTCCGGGATCATCGGCATGTACATCGTGACGATGTCGTCCTCGCCGACGCCGAGTTCGCGCAGCGCCGCCGCAAACTCGTTTACCTCGCGGTGTAACTCGGCGTAGGTGAACGACCGGTTCGCCTCCTCGACGGGCTCGCCGATCCATTCGATGGCGACCTCATCGCCACGCTCGTCGAGATGTCGGTCGAGACAGTTCGCGGACGCGTTGAGCTTCCCGTCGGTGAACCACTCATAAAACGGCGGGTTCGAGTCGTCCAACACCTGATCGTAGGTGGACTCCCACTCAAGAAGGTCGGCCGCCGACTCCCAACACGCCGGCCACTCCTCCTCGAACTTCTCGTAGATGTCCGGGTCAGAGACGTTCGCGCCCGCTGTAAACGCCTCCGGTGGTTCGAACACCTCCTGCTCAGTCAGTCTCGCTTCAAGTTGACCGTCACCATCTGTCATGATGTATATTCCCAATTTGATTCATCCCATATAAAAGATCAGGATGAACCCCCTGCATACGCTGGGGTAGGCTTATTAAAAAGTGCGTGCGGCGCGAACTCCAGCGACGGTCATGTCCTCACGGTGGCGGCCAGTAGTGGCTCACCGCCCGAGCCGAAACTCCTCGAAGACCTCACCGTCGGGGGTGACGAGCCGGCCGATCAGCTCGCCGGCCGCATCACCTTCACCGCCCGCATCGGCCGCACCGGCCGGCTCGATCTCCGCGTGGGCCGGGCGGTTTCCCCGGGGTTGTGCGTGGCTGCCGGGGTTGATGAGCGGCAAGGCGGTCGAGCCGTCGAATCGGGGCGTGTGGCTGTGGCCGTAGATCACCGCATCGGCCCCACGTTCACGGCCGAACATCACGAGTCCCGTATCCCCGCCGCGGTGTCGGTGGGTGACGGCGAACCGAACGCCCGCGTACTCGACCGTCCTCGCCTTCGGGACGCGGTCGCGGATCGCCGCGTCGTCGTTGTTGCCGTAGACCGCCCGGAGCGTCCTCGCCTCCGCTTCGAACGCGTCAAGCACCGCTTCCCGGTAGAAGTCGCCGACGTGGACGACGGTGTCGGCCTCCCGAACCGCGGTCAGGGTTCGTCCACGGAGCCGATGGTCCTCGCTACTGTGGGTGTCCGAGACGACGACGAGCATATCGGCCACACCGTCCGCGAAGTATATAACTCACTCCCCAAGTCCGGATATCGGGACGAAGAGAACACGCTTAAGAGGGCCGACGGCGACCGTCGGGATGGGAACAGCACAGCTATAGATCCGACGCGCCGGGGCCTTTTCGCCCACGGCTTGGGAATGTAGCAGTGCACCGCCGTCTCCGGCGCGTGGCCGGATCGCTGGTCCGCCCACGGGAACGAACCCGGCCGGCTGACCCGCCCGTCCACGCCGGGGTCGCTCGTTACCGCGAGCCGCCTCGACAGCCGCGCGCCACGGAGTCACGGTCACGTCGTAGTTGTGCCGTTCCAACCAGACCAATGGCACGAATGCACACGCGCCGTCGCGGCTCGTCCGGTTCGGACAAGCCGGCGACGGACGAACACCCGGAGTGGAGCGACGTCGACGCGGAGGACATCGAGTCCCGCGTCGTCGAACTGGCGGAACAGGGTCACGACCCGAGCGTCATCGGCCTCAAACTCCGAGACGAGGGCGTCAAAGGCGTCCCCGTCCCGGACGTGAAGCTGGCGACCGGCAAGAAGGTCACCGAGATCCTCGCCGAGAACGACGCCGACCCCGAGATCCCCGAGGACCTCCGCAACCTCATGGCCCGCGCGATTCGGCTTCGCGAGCACATGGAATCGAACGGACAGGACTACCAGAACAAGCGGGCACTCCAGAACACGGAGTCGAAGATCCGCCGGCTGGTGAACTACTATCGCGGTAACGCGCTCGATCCGGAGTTCACCTACAAACACGAGAACGCCGCCGAACTGCTCAAAGAGTAACCGCCCAGTCGCCCGTCGCACACACAACACCCGTGACCGAAACCACGACCGTCGAGACGCCCGCCCCGGATGCGCTCGCCGCCGCGCTCGCTGACGCGCCGTTCGTTCGGCTCGTCGCGACCGACGACGGCGACGCCCTCGCAGCGACGGGGCTGCTCGCCCGCGCACTGCGTGAGCGAGGCGTCCCGTTTCAGGCCCGCGTCGCCGCCGATCCGCTCCCCGACACGGGGGGTGAGGACCTCGGCGTGACCGTCGGCGTCTCGACGGACGGGAGCGGATACGGCGTTCCTGGAGGCGCTCGACCGGCGAGCGTCACCGCGGCGTCGATCGCTCGGGCGCTCGGGGCGGACTCGAGCCCAGTTATCACGCTCGCCGGCGTCGTCGCCGCGGGCTCGATACCCGGAGCCGACGGCTCCGATGTGGCGCTCGCGGCCGCCGAGGAGCGGTCGCTCGTGGAGTGTCGCCCCGGGGTGGCGATCCCGACGGCGGATCTGTCGACCGGGCTTGCGGCCTCGACGCTGATTCACACCCCGTGGTCGGGAGACCTCGAAGCGACGCAAGCGACGCTCGCCGAATTGGCGTTGCCGGCGGAGCTCGATGCCGGCGCACACCGCCGGCTTGCCTCGCTCGTCGCCATCGACGTCGCGGCCGCACCAGGGGCGAGCGCGAACGCGGCCACGGCCGTCGAGCGCGCGCTCAGCCCATACGTCATCACCGACGAGGTCCCATCGACGACGGTGAGCGGTCACGCGCGGACCATCGGCGGTCTCGCGGACGTTCTCGACGTGCTCGCGCGCGATGCACCCGGAACGGGGCTCGCGCTCCTGCTTGCCGAGGAAACAGCGGAGGCGACGTGGACGGCCGCGCTCGACAGGTGGCGGACGCACGGGATGGCCGCCCATCGGGCGCTCGATACGGCGACGACCGGCCGATACGACGGCTGTCTCATCGCTCGCGTCGAGGCCTCGCCGGCCGTCCTCCCGACGGTCGCACGACTCACGTTAGCGTTTCTGTCGCCGGAACCCGTGGCGATCGCCGTCGACGAATCGCGTGGGCGCGTTGCGGTCGCCGCCGCGGAGCCGCAGCAGGTTGGGGCTGCCTGTCGGGCCGTCGCCGCCGAGGTCGACGGCACCGGCTGGGGCACCCCGACGCGCGGCGGCCTCGAACTCGAAGCCGCCGCGACCGAACACACCCCAGCGGAGGCGCTCGCCGCGCTCCGGGAGGCACTGTGATGGCTCCCGAACGCGACGAAGCGTCCGCCGACCCGGACGTCGAACGGGGGTGCAGCGCCGACCGCCGTGTCACCGTTCGGACGACCCACGGAGAGTCGGACCTCGTCGCGGGCGCGCTCGCCCCGGACAACACCGACTCGATGGACGTGCGCGTCGATGTGGACACGATCGTCTGTACGATCGAGCGGCCGACGACCGGCGGGCTGCGGTCCACGACGGACGATTACGTCGTGAACCTGCGGGTCGCCGACCGGGTGATCGCGAGCGGACGGACCCACGGCGCGACCGGATCGAAGGCGACAGGTCTCGGCGAAACGGGCACCGCACGGGCGGACGAAGCGGACACAGCACGGGCGGACGAAGCGGACACGGTACGGCGGGACGGGTCGACCGACGACCGGTCCACAGCGGAACACGCGCCATCGGACGACGCTGCCGGAGCGACGCTCGATCGGCGTGATGACCACGACAACCACGACCATCACGACAACCACGACAACCACGACAACCAACAATGAGTGAACGATCAGTATCCAAGAGTAGAGGACAGAAGCGCTGGTACGACGTATTAGCGCCCGAACAGTTCGACCGCGCGGTGCTCGGCGAGACGCTCGCCGAGGAGCCCGAGCAGGTGATCGGCCGGACGATCACGACGACGCTCGGCGAGCTCACCGGCGACGCGGGCGCGAACAACACGAAGCTCACGTTCAAGATCACGGACGTGGGCAGCGACACGGCCTATACGGAGTTCATCAAGTACGAGCTAACGCGCGATTACCTGCGCTCGCTCGTCCGCCGTGGCGCCTCGAAGGTCGAGGCGTCGATCACGGTCTTGACGACCGATGACTACCGGGTCCGTATCCAGCCCGTCGCGTTGACGACGAAGAAGGCCGACCGCTCCCAGGAGAAGGCGATCCGCCGCGTCATGATCGACAAGGTGCACGCCGCTGCCGAGGACCGGACTTTCGAGTCGTTCGTCGACGCCGTCGTCGACGGGAACCTCTCATCGGCCATCTACGGCGAGGCGAAGACCATCTACCCGCTGCGCCGCGTCGAGGTCCAGAAGCTGACCCTCGAAGCGCGTCCCGCGGAGGTCGCCGCCGAGGAGGAGGCCGCCGTCGAGGTGGACGCCTCCGACGTCGCCGTCGACGAATAACGTCGCGACCGACAGCGACGACGACCGGCGGGACACACCCGTCTCGACTTTTTATCGGCTATCGCCACCGCGGAGTAGCTATATAAACCAATGCGACCGCCGACCTACAGGCGTTACTCCGGAACCGGCTCCGCGCGGGGGGAGGCCCGCGCCGCCTCGGCCGCCTTATAAAGGATCAGCAGCCCGAGGACGAACGAGGAGCCGACGAGCAAGAACACGCTGAGCAGGTCGAGCGCGTCGGTGCCGAGCCAGGTGGCGAGCTCGCGGAGGGCGATACCGACGCTCGCGATCACCATCATCAGCCCGAAGTAGACGATCACGTCGTTCTCATCGACGCTGGTGGTCGCCGCCGAGCCGAGCCGCGCGCCGAGCGCGCTCCCGAACAGGAGGAGCCCGACGACGGTGAGGTCGACGGAGCCGGCGGTGCCGTACGCGAACGTCCCGTAGGCACCCGCGAACAGCCCGGCGAAGAGGCTGGTTCCGACGGCGGCCGTAAGGGGGGTCCCGATGATGTAGTAGATCGTCGGCATCCTGATGAACCCGCCACCGACGCCGATGAGCCCCGATATCACGCCGACGGTGCCGCCCGCGCCGCCGATCGTCCAGAGGGAGGCGCGTCCGCCCGAGGAGAGGGCGATCATGGGCGGAACCCGATAGGACTGGATCCGTCGGGCAATGGGTGGGATCTCCTCGTCGCTGACCCCGCCCGCGTCGTCCGCGGCATCGTCGCCGTTACTCCCCTCGTCATCGTCCGAGAGCGACCGAGCGCGCTGGAGAAAGAGCGCGCCGATGCCGCCGAGGAGGAGCACGTAGGCGACCCCGGTCACGAGGTCGGCGACCCCGAGGGACTCCAACCCGAAGATGAGCCGACTGCCGATCTCGATACCGAGCGAGAGGACGACGAAGAGGATCGCCCCGAGTCGATAGTCCACCTCGCCCACGTCGTAGTGTTTCAACACGGCGATGACGGAGGTGCCGAAGTAGAACGCCAGTCCGCTGCCGATGGCGACCGAGGCGGGGTACCCGAGGACCAGAAGCGTCGGCGTGATGAGAAACGACCCGCCCATGCCGAAGAAGCCGAACAGGACCCCGACGGTGAAGCCGAAGCTGACGAAGAGGGCGACCAGGCCGATGCTCAATCCCAGAAGCTCCATCGATTACGCGTCCGTGAGGAACGAGATGATCGGCTCCGCTACCCGTTCGAGCACCGCATACCCGACGTACAACAGGACCGCGATAGCGAGGATCGCGCCGACGAAGACGAGACCCTGCAGGATCCCGGGCTCCATCGCTGATTCGATCATGCGGCGACCCTCCCTGTGTCGGGTGAATAGATGGATGACATGAGTTGTTCTTCAGTACCCTCTACTCCGGGCGAGCAAATAACACTTGTGGGATTATTCCACAATACTATTGATGCGTATCCGATAGGGAACGAACGGAAATATCTCCATACGTTATCGGAATATCGGCCCGGCACCCATCACGCGCCGAGCGGTCCTCCCGGGGAGGAGTGTCGTCGCGCAAGTGACGACTCGATCGGGGCTTGTGATCGGCGTCCAGGGACCGACGCGAGTTGGTCACCCGACCGTCCCGATCGAGCCGTATGAGCTCGGAACCGGGCTGTATTGAACAATCAAAACAATATTATGGGTGCGGGGAGTAGTACACGTATGAAAGCGGTACTCGCCACCGACCTCTCGGCGGCCAGCGAGGCGACGATCCACAACGAGACCTGTCTGGCCTGTCTCGGGCGTATCGGTGTCGAGGAGATCCACCTCGTGACGGTCATCCCCGCGAACGTCCACCGTGGGATGCCCGGGATCGACTTCGAGAAACGCCGACGTCGGGCGATCCGAAGCTACGAACGGGTGATAACCGACGCCGGCTTCGACAGCGACGTTCACGTTGTCCGGGGCACGCCCCACCGGCGGATCCGTGGGCTCGCGGAGACGCTCGGGGCAAGCCTCACGATCGTCGGGTCGCGTGGAAAGAGCCCGCTCGAAAACCGGATCATCGGTTCGACGGCCCGCAACCTCGCGCGGACGACTGAAACCCCGCTGATCGTCAACCGGATCGAGCGCGGAACGGACGACCCCTCGGTGGTGAAAGCACAGCTCTTCAGGCGGATGTTGTACGCGACGGACTTCTCCGAGAACGCCGACCGCGCGTTCGAGTCGTTCTCGTACCTCCGGCATGCGACGAAGGAGGTAACACTCGTCCACGTCGAGACGCCGAAGGACCCCGGTGACGGCGAGGACCCGGCGGACCGACTGGAGGCGCTCGCCGCACAGCTCGCCGACTGGGACATCGAGACCCGGATAGAGGTCCGGCAGGGCGACCCGACGGCGGAGATACTGGCGGTCGAGGAGGCGGTCGATCCGACGACGACGCTCGTCGGATCTCGGGGGCGAAGCCGGCTTCGACGGCTGCTCATCGGAAGCGTCTCGGAGGACATCGTCGCACAGGCCGCGGGCAACGTGATGATCGTCCCGCCGTCGTAGGCTACAAAAGGGGAAGTGGCTCCCAAAACCCACTTCGAACGAACCCGATCAGTCGTCGGCCGGGGCCGCCGTGTTCGCGTCCGCCCGCATACTCCGGAGGGCTCCCTGCGCGTACGCACCGAGGAACATCCCGGCCAAGGCCCACAGGATCGTCACGTTCCCGACCCCGAGGCTCGCGTAGGCGGCACCCGGGCAGATACCCGACAGCCCCCAGCCGACGCCGAAGATTGACCCGCCGATGAGCACGTTTCGATCGAATGACTTCAACCGGCGGCCGTAGGGTCGACCGGTAAGCGGTGCCGCCGTACGCAGCCGGGGCGCGAGGAAGAACGCCAGGCCGGCCACGATGGACCCGCCGAACATGACGAACAACAGCCCGAGGTCGTCGAACGTGAGGAAGTTCAACACGACCTCGGGGCGGGCCATGTGGCTGAAGCCCAGCCCGAACCCGAAGACGAGCCCGCCGAACAGCACGAGCGGGATGAACAGCGGATGCCGGTCGGCCATCAGGGGCTCACCCCCATCGCCGCGACGAGGTTCGCCGTCACGATCGCCACGATCAGGAAGGTGAGAACCCCGACGAGCGAGGTCCGCGAGACGGAGCCGACGCCACAGATGCCGTGCCCGGAGGTACAGCCCTTCCCGATGCGCGTCCCAATCCCGACCAGGAGGCCGCCGAGGAACAGCCGCCACGGCTGAACGTCGGTCAACCAGACCGTGACCCCGCCGACCTCGCGAAGTTCACCGCTGGAGCCCGCCGCGTAGAGGCCGCTCTGGATGAGTCCCGACTGGAAGGTCAGCGCGTAGATCGCCGCGCCCCCGATGATGCCGAGGGTGAAGACCACCCGCCAGTCACGCGAGGTGACGAACCGGGCCTGCTGAAACCGGCTCCGGTCCGAGACGTACGAGAGCGTCGATTCGAGGAACGTGCTCGCGCCCGCATGGATGCCGGTCCCGAGGTAGATGATCGCGGTCGCCAGCCCGACGAGGATCCCCCCGACCGCATAGCGGGAGATCCCGTTGGGAAAGAACGCCTCCACTGTGCCGGCACCGAGGAGTTCGACGATCATTGCTCACCCTCAACGAAGCGATCAGTCGCTGGTGAGCGCATTCTGGCTGGCCGCGCAGTTGTTCGGGCCGAGTTCGAGCGTGAACGCCTCGTCGTCGTCCACCTCGTTTACGCCGAGGTTCGTCGCGATGATATCCTTGTAGTTCGCCGGCCGGGGCGGCATATCGGCGAGGACGGTCTCGACGAAGGCGTCCTCGTCCATCGAGAGGGCGTCCATCCGTTCGCGAAGGTCGCCGATCGGGGCCGTGTACGTGCCGTCCGCCGCCGGCTCCGCGGCGTCGCTGAAGTGGGCACCGCCGATGAGTACGTCCGGGTCCAAGCTCAAGACACGGCTCTGTAACGACTGGTGTAACGTCCGCGCCGCCTCCGGCGCGCCGTCGTCGCCTTCCTCCAAGTCGGGGCGGGCGACGCTCTCGATGAAGAGTCCGTCCCCGGTGGCGAGGAGGCTTCCATCGAGGAGGTACGAGGTCATCCCGGTCGTGTGACCAGGGGTGAAGACGACCTCGATCGTCGCGTCGCCGACGGCGAACTCCTCGCCGTCCTCGGTAAGCGTCACCTCGTCCGTGTAGGTGATGCCGCGATCGGCGGCGGCCGACGGCAGGACGGCCTCGACGCCCTCGGCGGCCAGCTCCCGGAGCCCGGAGACGTGATCCGCGTGGACGTGCGTGTCGAACGCGTATCGGAGCTCCACGCCGAGATCGTCGGCGTCGGCGAGGTATCGGTCCGTGAAGGCCCGAAGCGGGTCGACCACCGCGGCCTCGTCGCCGGAGACCAGGAGGTAGCCGAGACAGCCGCTCGAGGGACGCTGATACTGAAGCAGCGTTCCTGCACCATCATAGCCGGTTACCTCGTGGGCCTCGTAGATCGATGCCCAGCCGTTCATTCCCTCCTCGAGGTGGTCGACGTCGTATCCGCGGTCCGCGAGCCCGCCGGCGACGTACTCGCTCGCGCCGCCTTTCGCACACAACACCGTGACGTGTTCGTCCGCGGGGATCGCCGCGAGCACGTCGTCGTCGATCTCCTCCTCAAGGAACTCGAAGTAGGGGACGTTGATCGTGGTCACGTTCTCGCCGCCGATCCGCCATTTCTCGTATTCGTTCTCCATGCGAGAGTCGAGAATGACGACGTCCTCGCCGGCGTCGATGCGTGCTTTAAGCCGCTCTGCAGTCACGGACTCGACGTCCGATTCGGGGGTTGGGAAGCCCAGTTCTTCGGGGTTCATGTACCAGTACATACCGGATGTATGGTGATAAATCTTCGGATGGTATTTCCATTTTCGTACAATACTATATTCCTGCTCCAGCCCGGATGTCTTCACGCGACTTTTCGCGCGTATATTGTTTTAGGGTTCTATATGCCCGAGCGATCGGTCAGCGACATCCACCATCAGATTTATATCTATCCTACTGGTATTGTGTGGTAGCCACAACAAAGGCTGAGTCATCATGAGCACTGAAAACGCGGATGCGACGCTGGACGTTAAAGGATTGAACTGCCCGATGCCCGTCATCAAAACGAAGGGGGCTTTCGATGACCTCGCTGCCGGCGAGACCATCGAGGTCGTCTCGACCGACTCGGGAAGCATGAGCGACATCGCGGGATGGGCGGAGTCGACGGACGGCGCGGAACTCGTCGATCAGGTGGAGGCGACCGAGGACGGCACGGCCGTCTACAAACACTACGTCCGGAAGGCCGACTGATGAGCACTGATACGCCGGCATCGGAGGAGACGGACGTCGCCTCCCCGACGGCCGAGGAGCTCGCCGAACTTCGTTCCCGGATCGAGGAGCTCGAAGCCGACCTCGCGGAGGTGGCCGACGACGACTCCCCGAACAAGATGGTCATCATCGCGACGAAGGGGACGCTCGATATGGCGTATCCGCCGCTCATCCTCGCGAGCACGGCCGCCGCCTTCGGCTACGAGGTGACCGTCTTCCACACTTTCTGGGGGCTCGAAATACTCCACGAGGAGAACTCCAAGGACCTCAAGTTGAGCTCCGTCGGCAACCCGAACATGCCGGTTCCAAACCTCATCGCCGCGCTCCCCGGGATGGACCGGATGACGACGCGGATGATGCGTTCGAAGATCGCCGACAACGGGGTCGCTTCCGTCGAGGAGCTGATCCAAACGGCGATCGACAGCGGCGTCGACCTGCAGGCCTGTCAGATGACCATCGACCTGCTCGACTACGACGAGGACGACTTCTACGACGGCGTCACCACGGGCGTCGGGGCCGCCTCGGCGTTTCAGGAAATGGTCGAAGCCGACATCCAGCTCCTTATCTAAACCGTCGGGCGTCGTCGAACAGGCTCGAACGGACGGCAGCCCGTGGGGACAAGGACCTCGGTGAGCGGTTCATCGAACACGGACGGATTCCGGTGAGTCACTTCAGGCGGGAGGATTGCTGTTCCGCGTGTGTGCATGCCGACGGGATCTGCCGACGGCGTCCATGACGTCGCCGGCCAGCTGACGGAAGATCTCGGCCGTCTCGGTCCCCTCGAAGACGATCGGCTCGCCGGCCTCACAGTGTTCGCCGATGGCCGGATCGAGCGGGATGCGGCCCAGAAGCGGCACGTCGAACTCGTCGGCGAGCGCGGCGGCACCCGTTCTCGGGAACACCTCGTGACCCTCACCACAGTTCGGACAGACGAACGTGCTCATGTTTTCGACGAGGCCGAACACCTCGGCCTCGTACGGGTCGAACTGTGTAATCCCCTTACGAACGTTGTCGAGTGCAACGTCCTGGGGCGTCGTCACCACGATCGAACCCATCACGGGCATCTGCTGGAGCATCGTCAGCTGTGCGTCCCCGGTGCCGGGCGGGAGGTCGACCACGAGATACTCGACGCCATCCCATGCGACGTCGTGCCAGAGGTCGCTCAACATCTGGTCGACCACCGGGCCACGCCAGGTGATGGGGTTCGAGTCGTCTACCATGAAGCCGACGCTTAACACCTGAATGCCGTCAGCGTCAACCGGGAGGATGGTGTTTTCGCCGCCGGGTTGGACCATCTCGTCGGCGACGCCAAGCATGCGGGGGATGTTCGGGCCGAACACGTCGGCGTCGAACAGGCCGACGGACGCGCCACGCTCGGCGATACCGGCGGCCAGGTTCGTCGAGACCGTACTTTTGCCGACGCCGCCTTTCCCGGACGAGACGGCGATCACGGTCGGTCCGTCCGAGGCGGGCGTGTCGTCGTCGATCCGTACCGAAAGCACCGGTTCATAGCCCGCATCGGAGACCGTCCGGCGGACGGCCGCGACGAGATCGGTTTCGGCCGGCGAGTGCGGCGCACCGAGGGCGAGTTCGACCGTTGCGGTTTCACCCTCGACCGTGACCTCGCCGACCAGTCCCTGTGTAACGATGTCGTCCCCGATCTCGGCCCCGTCGGGACCGTTCGTGTATGGATCGGGCGCGTTGATCGTGCGAAGCCGTTCGCGAAGGTCCTCGCTCATGGGCGGGTTGACGGCTGGCAGACTCATAGCCGTGGTGTTTCCACACGATCGCGAGCAACGAGATGCCCTGTGGCGTTGAAATCGGCGGAGACGACGGGGTGTGTCGGGTTGCCCTACTCGGAGACCGGTGAGGGGGCCTCGCCGTTCGATACGTCCATCCGGAGGTCGAAAAGCGAGGCGATCCGATCACGCCGTTCATCGGATGCGTTGGTCGATGGATCCTCGGGGTCGGCACGGACCGCCATCCGAACGGGTTCGGTAACGACTTCGGCCGCGATCGCTTCGGCCAACTCGCGGAGGATGGCCGCCTCCTCGTCCGTCAGCGTCGAATGTGCTGCCCACTGCGCCTGCGCGGTTTCGACCTCCCGGGAGACAACCCCGGAAACGTACCGTTCGAGCGCGGTACACAGCGCCCGGTCGCACGGCTCGACGGTACTCGATACGAGCGTCGTCTCCGTTGCCGGCGAGTCAGGGTCCATCTGTTTAGGGACTCGAAAACGTGGGTGGAGGGTGGTTAAAACGGGGTGATCAGCCCGAACGCGATGCCCATCATCGCCGTCGATCCGATCATGAACACCGCCATGACGGCCATGACGCCGAGACCGATCCCGGCGGTCCTGAAGTCCCGCGGCTTACCGAACAGGAAGCCGGCGATGACCGTGTAGATCGGCAACAGTAGGAGCCCGAGCAGGATCGGGATCCCGATTGTGGTTGTCATTAGTTTCTCACCTCCTCGGTCGACGCCGTGTCATCGAGCAGTCGGCCCATCGGCACGAGTTTCGTCGCTATCGAGAACAGGAGGATCGCGACCAGGATCGCCCCGATCGTGATCACCCACTCGACGAGCGTCGGCACGTAGGTGCCCACCTCGTAGGGCAGCCCCGAGGAGTACATGAGCGGCTCGATGACGGTCAGTTGACTCTTGACCCACACGCCCCACAGCATGACAACGCTGACCACCGCCAGCCCGACGCCACCGGCGAGCATCCGTTCGCGGAAGAGCACCAGGATGAGCATCGGGATCGCGACGGCCGCCATCGCGAGCCAGAAGTCGGTCGCGAAGTGACCGTACAACATCGCCTCACCGACCTGTGATTCGGCCAGCGGTGCCATTGGGAAGATGCTCGGGAGGAGGTTGTTGAACTGCACCACGAGGTAGACGAAGCCGAGCAGCGTGAGCGCTTTGCCGAGCCCGACGAATACCTCCTCGGGGAGGGCCTCCTCCATCCCGTAGAGGTATCGGAGCACCCCGGCCGTGATGGCGAGCACCGCGACACCGCTCAACAGCCCGGCCGAAAGGAACGCGATCCCGGCGATGCCGCCGTACCAGCCGGCCTGTGCGCCGACCACGCCGAGGAGCCAGCCGGGCACCATCCCGCCGGTAAACGCGAGGATCAACAGCGCGAGGCCGAGCCAGCGGAGCATCGAATCGAGCTTTTCGCGCTCTTCAGGCCGGAAGCCGAGGGTCAACAGTTCGCCGATAAGCGCCGTGTAGACCGGCAGCTTGTTGAGGTTCATCTCGCTGAAGTCCCGTCGTAGCGAGAGGATGAGCATCGTCGAGGTCATCACCAACAGCGCGGTGACGAACGTCACGTCCCACGCCAGCGGCGAGTACTGGACGGTGACAAACCACGCGGTCAGGATGTTGAGCACCCGGTCCGGTCGCCCGAGATCGATGACGATCAGGTAGGCGGCCGACAGCCCGGCGATGAGCGCCCAGAGCTCACCGATGCGCGCGATGATGTCGTAGCGCGTCAGCTCGTTGTATCGGATGTAGCCGACCGCGGCGAGCGCACCGACGGCCATTCCGGCGAACCATTCGAAGGTGCCGATGTAGATGCCCCAGGTCACGCCCTCCTGGGTGCCCCAACTGGCGAGGTCGGTCACGGCCAGTCCGTGTTGCAACTGGTGAACGATCGCTTCGAGCATGACCAGCGCGGCGATGCCGAGAACGACGACCAGCGCGAGGAATTTCACGCTGAGCGTCTTCAAGGGCGTTAGTATCGTGTTGTTAGTAGTTGACATCAGTCATCATCCTCGTGGCTGCCGATCTCGATCTCGCGTCGTCCGTGTCGTTCGCGGACGAGGTCGAACTCGTTTTCGCCGGTCGGCCCGTCGGTCTGGGTCGCCGTTCGCGACGGTTCGTTGCCGACGTAGACGATGTTCGGGTCGGTTCCTTTGTCCTCGAGCAGCCGGTAGGTCGGCTGGCCGCCGGTGTCGTTGGCCAGATGCTGCCGCGGGGCGCTCTCCTCGTCGTTCATGTCCCCGAAGTGGATCGCATCGACCGGGCAGACGTCCTCACAGGCGGTCGTCCCCTGAAGCGACTCGTCGTCGCTGACCTGACGGTGTGCACAGAAGGTACACTTGCCCATCGTCCCCTGCGGGGCGCTGCCGGCGGCGGTGACGCCGTCGACGTCGCGGTCGGCCTCGAAGTCGCCCCCGCCGGGTTCGGCCCACTCCATGTAGTTGACGCCGTACGGACAGGAGACCTCACAGTACCGGCAGCCGGTACACTGGTCGTAGTCCGTCAGGACGATGCCGTCCTCCTCCCGCGTGTAGCGGGCGTTGGTCGGACAGGCCGTCTCACACGGGGCGTCAGAGCAGTGTTGGCAGGGCCGGGTGAGGAACTCCTCGTTGTCGGTGTAGTCGTCCTCCTGGTAGCGGAGGACGGCCATCCACAGCGACTCCGCCGGGTTGCCGTTCTCCTCGTTACAGGCGTCCATACACTGCAGACAGGCGATACAGCGGTCGGTGTTGATCGCCATCCCCATCTGGACGTCGGGCTCCGAGTCGCCGTCACCGCTCTGGGCGGCGACCGTGCGCGTCGATTGCTGTGCCGCGCTCAATCCAAGCGTCCCGAGGCCGATCGCGCCGGCGGTTTTCAACATCGACCGGCGTGACCGTTTGCCGTTTCCGGTGCCGGGAACGCCCGGTAGCGGCGAGCCGTCGGCCTTCTGTGGCTCCGGCGCGGTGGGTCGATCGTCGACGCCGAACTCGTCGAGGACCGCCTCGTGGTATTTGTCCTGGTATTCGGCTTCGGTCATCTCGCCTCGGGCGACCCGCTGGGCGTCTCGGGCGAGTCCGACCCCGAGTTCGACGTCGAAGCCGGTGCCGTCGACGACCTCGGTCGCCCACGCCTCCCAGGCCTCGCTGTCGATATCGTCTGGGGGATCTGATGCGCTCATATATACTATTCATCGCGCACCCCCCGTAGCACATCTGCCGTATAATGCAGTTGTTTATATACCCCCTGATGGATACGGCGCCGCGGAGATCGACTACCGAGATCGAGCGATCTCCGGTGTGAGCGCCGTGGATGTTTTCACCAGTTTATAAAAGACCGCACAGGATAGTGGGTCGAGAGCCTATTTTCGGGGAGCCATCGCTTCTTCGAGGTCGATCATCCGCTGGGCGAACGCCTCGGGGTCTTCGTCGTGGTACTCCCAGATATTGATCTCGTCGTTACGAATTTCGTCGACGCGAGGATGTTCACCGCTGACGAGCCACGTCCAGTCAGTCTGACCGGGGTACATCAGTGGGATGGTGTACGTTTCGATCTCGTCCCAGTCAGGTCGCCCGTCGACTTCCTCGGCGACGAGACCAGCATCCTCGTGGACAGGATCCTCGGGTTCGACGCCGAGGCCGAGTTTGTACGGATAGCCAACCCAGTGCCATCGCTGTGCACCGCCGCCGTGGACCGCCGGCGAGAAATCATACACTTCGCCCGGTTCGAACTCCGTTTCACCGAGGAAACCAACCGACAGGTCCCGCCACATCTCCATGGTCCACGTGCCGTTTTCGTACGTCGCATCGACCTGCCAGATTGCACCAGGGCCTTCGACCGCGTCCGGGCGGCTGTACCGACGTGGGATCACCGCACCCTCATAGACATCGGCTTCATCCTCGTCGAACGGAACCATGTTTTCGCCTTCGATCAGCGCGTGCGTGTCGGTTTGTGGAACGTTGCCCTCATAGATTTCATCGAGATCA
>Ga0207421_10000982_pt1 | contig 37022 bp, 33 predicted proteins | sample SodLakKL_010_SED_4_FD_187542 | JGI IMG/M metagenome (GOLD analysis project Ga0207421, IMG submission 187542) | Alkaline sediment microbial communities from Lake Tanatar, Kulunda Steppe, Russia - 8KL_010_SED (SPAdes) (version 2) | ecosystem: Environmental > Aquatic > Non-marine Saline and...
TTTAGCAGGGATGGTGCTGAGCTCCTTGCCAACCCCTGGGGCATCGTCTCTGTTGTTGACCTTTATGTCGGCTTCATTATTTTTTCGATGTGGATCGCTTTCAGGGAAAAGAACACCTTTCTTGCAATTATTTGGATTATCCTGATGATGGTGTTTGGCTTTTTAACTGCCTGCGTTTATATTTTGCTCACACTGCAACAAAGCAACGGAAACTGGCTGACATTCTTCCTTGGCGCTCGTAAAACTACATTGACTGGCTAGGCGGAATGAATCAACCGAAAGCTTTATATTATAACTGAGAGGATCCTTCGATTGAAAACAAAGGGTAAAGAAATACAGGAAGAATTGAATACCTTGGTTTCCGGTAAAACTTTTTATGCCTTGTTGTCCCCCGTGGTTTTTTTAATCGTAAACGGTATTTTCGACTTAGGTATAGCCCTGGTCGCGGACCTGGGATTAACCTTACTTTAATGAATTATCCGGCTTATAAGGAGGAATTACATTGAAATTGTTGGCAAAGCTGACCCAGACTCCCGGAGTAGCGGGAAGAGAAGAACGAATCAGGGAAGTGATAAAAAAGGAGATGACAGAGATTTGCGACGAAGTCCGCTCCGACGCCCTGGGGAACCTTATCGGCCTGAAGAAAGGCTCCGGGAGCGGAAAAATTATGCTGGCGGGTCACATGGACGAGATTGGCTTTTTGGTAAAGCATATCGATGATAAAGGATTTATCCGGTTGCAACCGGTAGGCGGTTTCGATCCCCGGACCCTGATGAACCAGAGGGTGGTAGTGCACGGCACGAAAGACCTGACCGGCAACCTGGCCCCTGCCACCAGCCCCATTCACATTCTCACCGAGGAAGAAAAGAAAAAAGAACTGCAGATCAAGGATTTCTTTGTAGACCTCGGGCTTTCTGCCGAACAAGTCAAGGAAATGGTGGAAGTGGGTGATCCGGTTACGCTCCGGCAGGAGTTCGCTCAGATAGGAGATAATTACAGCAGCAAAGCCATGGACGACCGGGTGGGAGTTTTGGTTATGCTGGAAGCGGTGAAAAAACTTGGCGATCACCGGGCAGATATTTACCTTGTGGCCACCGTCCAGGAGGAAGTCGGCCTGCGGGGAGCGCTGACTTCGGCTTTCGGCATTGTCCCCGACCAGGGAATAGCCCTGGACGTAACCCTGGCGGCAGACTATCCCGGCGCAGAGGAGCCTGAATACGTAACCCGGCTTGGAGAAGGCGTGGCCATAAAAATTATGGATTCCGCTTCTATTTCCGACCACCAGTTGGTTAAAAACCTGAAGGAAATTGCCCGCAAAGAGAAAATCCCCCACCAGATGGAGATCCTGCCCCGCGGGGGCACTGACGCCGGCGTTATCCAGACTACCCAGGCCGGGGTCCCTGTAGCCACTTTGTCGGTTCCATGCCGCTACGTGCACACGGTCAACGAAATGGTCAGCCACAAAGACCTGGAAGCGGCATTTAACCTGCTGGCTTCTTTTTTGAGTAATTCTGATCCGGGCAATATTACCGCCACCGGTAATTAAGAGAAGCCGGGCCTTTTCTGGTCCGGTCAAGACGATATTAAGGCATTTCTCGAATTGGCTATTTAAAGAGAAGAAAAAGTCTTTCACAAATATAATAATATAGATTCGACTTGTACTTTAATTATGTGTTTCTGTTCGTTCATTAAAATAAACCCATATGGGGAAATTGGAGGCCGATATGGAACGCCATGGAATTGACTATTACCGGGAAGCGGCCAAACAATCTGGATTGTGGCACCAGGGCTATTTAAGAGAAATGAAAAAATGCCGCTTCGACACCATCGCCGTTCATGGTATCTATTCGATGCAGGAAGCGCTTGATTTTAATCAGGGTTCGATCATCGAACCGGTATATCTGTCCACCGCGCAGGCATACCGTGATTCAGATGAAATGGAAGCAGCGCTTTCATACCAGATACCGACCTGGTGTTATTCACGTATTGCCAACCCGAGCATGTACTATCTCGAGGGTGTGCTGGCCCTTCTTGAAAGCTACGGCGCAGATGTAGAAACCACCTGCATTGCCACAGCATCGGGAATGGCCGCTATTCAAACCGCCGTGGATCCCTTTCTACTCCCCGACCCAAAAAACCGATCGAAGCCAATCAACTTCGTGGCAACAGCGCAGGTTTATGGAGGAACCTTTCAACAATTCGCCATGAGAAAAGAAAAAGAACAAAATATCACCTGGCGCAAGGTAGTCAACTACAACGACATTAATGAATGGGAAAAGCTGATCGATGAAAACACCCGGTTCCTGTACGGAGAAATGCCCAGCAATCCGGGCCAAACTTTTTTTGACTTGAAAAAAGTTATTAAACTCGCCCACAAGCATGGTATCCCGATGATCATTGACAGCACGGTTGCAACACCGGCTTTATTGCGCCCGCTAACTCTTGGCGCTGACATCGTGGTTCAATCGGTATCAAAAACACTGAGCACCAGTGGCTTTGGCATTGCCGGAGCGGTAATTTCACGTAAAGATATTATATCAACCATCGATAATCCCGAATTGAAAGCTGATTTTGCCGGCTATGCCAAAAGATTTCCTAACCGGGACAATGGCCCCAATATATCACCGATGAACGCCATCCTGGCCCTCAATGACATACGCACCCTGCGTTCGCGGGTTGACATGCAAAGCCGCTCAACCCTGACCATTGCCAGGTACCTTGCCGAACACAAGCACATCGAACAGGTAGACTACCTTGGGCTAAAATCACATCCCCTGCACAAACTGGCCGCAAAGTACCTCTGGCTGGTTGACGCAGAATATGACGAACAATACGGTAATCCGGTCAACCGTTACGGACACTTGATGTCTTTCCGCGTAAAAGGCGGCGCCCGGGCTGCCCGGGATGTTTTTGACCGCTTTACGCGAATTTTTCGTGCCACTGACCTGGGCCGGATAAAATCAGTTGCGACAATTCCGGCCATCTCGACCCACTCACAGCAGGGAGAAGAAGCCCGTGAGCTGGCTGATGTCCCCGAAAACCTGATCAGGCTGTGCGTCGGGGCCGAACATCCCGACGATATCATCGCCGATCTTGACCAGGCTTTGTCGGTACTCGACGGAAAAGAAACAAGTATCAATGCTCCGGCGTTTTCTGCCGGCGGCGCTTCATCGGCATCATTACGAAATCGGTTATGAGCCCTTTGGAGATCATAGTATCTTCTGCGAGGCCGAAAGGAGGTTGGCCCATGGCCAGAGTATCAATAACCCACCGTGCCCTCAATTACATGCCTAAACACTCATAAAATATACACTTTACCAGTTTTAATGTATCTGCGGCTGATGCAAAAGAGGGATAAAAACCGCCGTGAGCGGAGACAAACCGAAGACTATTGAAAAATATCCAATAAGGGATTCTGGTTGGTTTTAAGCTTTAGGTCAGCGACTCTCACCTTAACAAGCAGATAACGATAAGCCCGGCCAAATTTGTGATCTGGAAATGATTAACGGTAAAAGAAATTTAATTCATTTCGTTCTTAAGCGCCTGGCCGAGTTCTTTAACAGAAGAAAACAGATACGATGCTTTAATATCTGAACACTGATATTGCTGCTGGGTAGTCTCACCGCTTAAGACTAACACGGTAGTTATTCCAGTGTTTATGCCAAGCGCAATATCAGTATATAGCCGGTCACCGACAATGGCCATATTCTCTTTTCCAACCTTGTATTTTTCACACAAACTGGCAATGATGTAATGGTTGGGCTTGCCGATAACCAGGGGGTTCTTTCCAGTAGAGGCCGCTATAAACTTGATTATCGCTCCCGCATCTGGCATGTATTTTCCTTCCCCAATCGGACAGTTATAATCCGGATGGGTGGCGATATAGATCACGTCATTACGAACATGATCGCACGCTTTCCATAACTTGCCGTACGTAAGGGTGGTGTCAAAACCGAGCACCACATAATCAGGAACAGCTTCACTAACCAGCTCAAAACCGGCATTAAAAAATTCATCCTCTAACAAAGGCGTTCCCAGTAAGAATATTTTCGCCCCCGGTTGATTTTTATTTAAATATCTGGTAGTTGCCTCTCCGGAAGTAAAAATTTTCTCCGGGTTTACACGCAAACCCATTTTTTCCAACTTCTGCTGATAGCTGTGTTTATTCTTGGAACTGTTGTTAGTTACAAAGATCGCTTTTTTGCCCTGTGCTTCAAGGATTTGTAAAAACTCCCGGGCCCCGTCAATCAAGCTTTCTCCCAGGTAAATGGTCCCATCCAAATCCAGCAAGAAACAGTCAATATCCTTAATATTTCTCACACTACCACCACCTGCCTGAGCTCACCGGGATATCAGACTCCGGCTTTCCCGGTCTTTTTATTTTACCCGTCTATTTTTATTTTGCCCTACTCTCAGGTATAATAACCACGAGTAATAGTTAAACTCATTTCAGCACTGCTTATAACCAGGGAGGTTATTCTTATGCGCACCCTTAATATTGCTCACCGGGGAGCGTCTTCGCTGGCCCCGGAAAACACCACCGCTGCATTTAATCAAGCTGTCGAGGTAGGCGCTGACGGTATAGAATTCGATGTTCACCTGAGCAAGGATAATGTTCCGGTGGTTCTTCATGATGAAAGCCTGGAACGCACCACCACCGGCCGGGGCGCGGTAAAAGACTGTACTTTTACTGAACTAAAAAAACTCGATGCCGGTTCCTGGTTTGCACCGCAATTTAGCGGTGAAGAAATTCCTGCACTTGATGAAGTGCTGGCTAAATATAAATCAAGCAGCCTGATTTTTAATGTCGAGCTGAAAAACGATATAACATTTTACCCCGGCCTCGAAGAAGCAGTGCTGCAATGCATCAGCAAGCACGAGATTGAGAATAGGGTAATCATCTCCTCATTTAACCACGACAGCCTGGTTGCCTGCCGCAAGCTTAATCCGGCCGTCCGTACCGGTATGCTATATCTTGAAGATATTAAAGAACCTTGGCACTATGCCCTGTCTATCGGTTGTTACTCGGTGCATCCGCTTTTCTTTTACCTGCAATCAGCTGAAATTTTATCCGGCTTTAAAGCACATAAACTACCGCTTTACCCCTGGACGGTAAATAATCCCGAACAAATGAAGATTCTCAACACTGAAGGAGTTGAAGCAATCATTACCGATTATCCCCGGATATTAAAAAAAATCCTCGATCACAACTAAAAATCTGAGTATAAATGAATCAACCGGCTCAGGATCATTTCCACCCGCCGCTCATTAAAAAACCGTGTCTCCACCACCAATCCGGACCCGTTCCAAAACCAATCAAGAAAATAACCGGGCAGGATAACTGTGCCATGTAACATCAGCCGGCAAGCAAAGCCGGGTCATCACTGGTCGCCCGCAGTCCCGATTGGACCGTTTTCTACTTCTTTAAGCTTGCTCTTGCGCGCAATTTCTTCTGGATCTTCAGCAAGATTCCGCTGACCGGCGCGCAGCAGCAAGAAACCGAGGGCATAAACAGCAGCGCCGGCGATAAACATGCCCTGGTTGCCCAGCAGGTCCATGGCAGAACCAAGTACAAATGGCCCGACCATTTGGCCGGTCATCGTAAATATATAGTAGAGACCAATGTAGTATCCAACCCGGTCACGGCCGCCCAGGTCGGCAATTAGCGGCATTGCCTGCACGTTGACCAGCGCCCAGGCAAAACCGGCCAGTACAAAAATCGCGCCGATTACCACCGGGTCGCGTACAGGTATAGCGACCAGGAAAAATACCGGCACAAGTGCCAGGCCCCAGAGCATTGTCGGGATTTTGCCGATGCGGGTCCCAATCCAGCCGGCGAGAAGAGCAAACACCAGGAAGGATCCGGCAAAGGTGGTTAAAATAAACGCAGCACGGCCCTCGGTTAGCTCCAGCGTCTCCACCCCGTAGATCGGAAACATAGCATCAAGGCCGGCAAAGCCGATAAAGTAGGAAAGCATTGCAGCGAGGACCAGAATCTGCCCCCGGTAGGCAGGTTCAAATAACAGCCGAATACCAACTGCAGCCTCCTTGATCGGGTTTTTGGCGGCAACCGGTGAGTTGTCGATATAAGGCGGGTAACGGTCTGATTTTAACCACACAATCACAAGAGTAAAAAACAGCACGGCCGCGCCGATGCCGAAAGTCAAACGTGGATCTATATCGTAGAGCAGCGACAAGCCGCCGAAAGCGATCAGTGTGCCCACTCCGCCCATCAGGTTGATAATACCATTAGCGGTAGAGCGCCTCTCCGGGGGGGTGTGATCAGGCATCAGCGAGATAACCGGCCCACGGTAAGAATGCATGGCCGCAGTAAAAACAATCTCGGCGATAATCAGGGTCCACAGCATTGCGGCGGCAAAAGGAATCGCAAAGAAAGTCAAGGCAGCCACCGGCAAAGCGACCAGGACGAAAGGTAACCGGCGGCCCAGAGGTGAATTGACGCGGTCGGACCAGGCGCCAATCACCGGGATCAATAAGAGCCCGATCAGGTTATCGGTACCCATCAGCAGGCCGATCAAGGCTCTTGATTCAATGAACTCACGATACATTAACGGCAGAAAAGCATTGTACGTGGTAAACGCCAGTTGGACACCGAGAAAACCAAACCCTATCCACCAGATCTTGGCATACGAAAACCGTTTATCAGTTCCCCCATTACTCTCAACCTCCGGCGTCTTGCAGTTCCATTGTTTCTCTTTCATCGACATACACCATTTATAAGCTTGTATGCATTCACACTTATCATCACTTTCCACTCATTTTAAATATTGTTTAAAACAATTCATCAAAAGGGTGATTTTTTATATCATAATTTTCCTTAAATAATATTTTCTTTATACATTATTGAATTACCTGCTCATGATAATCCAAAATTATATAAAAATCAATTTAGCACCTCGGTTCTAAAAAACTTGCAGCCATAGTTATTATGCTTTATCCAGGCATCATTCAGTAATTTAGTTTACTTTTTAGTAATAATCATGGTATCATTTCTTTTAAGATTCCATAGAAAACAAGGTTATAAATGGCCATCGATTATCAAAACTAATTGACCAAAGAAATTTTTCAGTTAAAAATTAGGTTAAATAGAAATGATCAATGACTAAAAACGCAAGGTTTATAACTTGGCTAACAAGGAATTGGCTATAAAGCTTTATGAAAGGATGGCTTCTGTGAACTGTCAGGAATGTGGAGTTACCGGTGTTGAAAAAGCAATTTTTTGCCAGGAATGCGGAGCCATGGTTAAACGCAAAACAACTACAGTTGGACCGACAAACTTAAATACCATTATAGACCGATATTTTTTTGTTTTTTTACTGTCCGGGGGGCTGCTTTTTACCACACTCGCCGTTTACCTGGCTTTGGTTTCTTTAACTTCGGACCTGTTATTTAGCATTATTATGGCCGCCACCGGCCTTTGCATCTTATTATTCAGCGGCTTTACCGCCTGTGCTTTTATTTACAATTCCTGGTCACTACTCCAAAATGATGTTGCCAGAACAACAGCGGGCAAAGCTGTCGGCTTTCTATTGATACCGCTGTTTAACCTTTACTGGGTATTTCACGCAATCCGGGGTTTTGCGGTAGACTATAACCGCTATGCGAATAAACACATTCCCGATGCTCCCAGGTTGCCGGAAAATATATTTTTGGGATTCTCCGTTCTTTTTGTTTTGGTTCCCCTGTTTTTCTTTATACCAATTATCAGCCTGGCTCTTGGCCTTGCCTGCTGGATATATTTTATCTATTTAACCCTACTGACCGGCAGTACCATCGGAGCAATAGCCGAACCCGCCAGCTCAATGGCAGAAACTGCCGGGTTGTCTCGAAAAACCGGTAACAAGGCGAACCTGTTTTTGTCTTCCCTTAAAAACAATAAGGCCAGGTTGGGCGGAGTAACATTTTTTACAATCGTTATCCTGGTTTTTATCGTCACCCCGTTAATTCCCCGAGGGCAATTTAGTGTCAGGCAATTAAGTGTTCCCCAAGAAATGGTCCATGGGGAGCGGTTGATTATCACTGCCGATACAGATAATTTCGGGAAAGCAGCCGGAACTTATTTTCTGAGCTTATATATCGATGATCGTAAAATTGAAACTAAAAGTGTAACCATAGAAGCCCGGAACAGCAAAGCAGTTCACTTCGATCTTTCCGACGATTTTCCACCGGGTGATTACCAGGCTAGTCTTGGGCTGGGCTTTTTTGAAGTTGCCCGGGATGACTACCTGCAATCTTTTAAAATTTTGAAACCGGCTGAACTCCGCATTAATAATCTGCAGTTAAACCCGCATCAAGTTGACCATACCGAAAAGACCAGGGCGACCGTTGAAGTTTCCAACCTGGGCGAAGCTGAAGGCGGCATGACCCTGAACCTGATGATAGATAACGAGGTGAAAAAGACCGAGCATATCACCGTAAAAGGCGAGACAACTATAACAAAAGATTTTATCCTGCAGATCGATGACCCCGGCCTCTATACGGTAACAGCAAACGGAACCAGCAAAACCCTGGAAGTTTTTGTGCTTGACAGGCCCTCTAATGGCACTATGCTCATTCGTGAAGCAGGCGGTGGAAACGGACAGTTAAAGATATCCAATAACAACAGCGATGCAGACGTGCTTGTTGTTTTAGCTGATCCGGATGATCCGCAAACCCCGCTCATGGCCGCCTACGTTCATGCAGAAAGTTCATATACCATGCGCGGCATCAGCGACGACAAATATTTAGTCTATTACAGCGAAGGTCAAAACTGGGATGCTCATTCAAAACGCTTTACAGACAACGCCAGACACAGTCGCTTTGACGATAATATCTACTACGAAACTACTTATGTGACCGAAGGACACTATTATGAAACCTGGGAAGTTGAAATCGGGATTGCCGGGGATGAAGGTGCAGCGGCCGAAACAATTGATTCTGATTATTTTCCTTCACTGCGGCAATGAATTGAGGCAAAAAGAGGCAATAAGGCGGTCTGCATACCGGCCTAAAAGCTCAGGTAACCAACATGATTTTCTACTTACCTTTTTCTTTAGTTTCGATCATCCGCAAAAATTGACATAACTACTTTTGATGTGGTAGGGTTAAATCAAAATTAAGCACATTTTTATAATAATGGTATACTTAAACCCAAGGTAACTTTATAAAAAGGGGCTATACAAAACATGAAAAGATTTTATCAGATTATACCGATTATAATCGTTTTATTAAATATAGCTATCTTTGCAACTGGTTTTTCGGCTGGTTTATCCGATAATTGGCCCGATGAAAGCTATATCGGCAACTACTTTAACATTGAACAGGAAACCGCTACTACCGGGGGCACTATCAAACGGCATATTGATATCAGCATTGCATGGTCGGGCGCTTACGTGTTTGAGGATATGAAAGTTGAAGGCAAAGCAGAAATCAGAGACAGTTTTAAAATGAATAACTTGAAACCCGGCAATAATGCTGTTTCCGATTGGTACAATATCGATTTCGGCGAAGTTGCTAATCCCGATCAGAAAAATTTTACTACCTCTGAAAATGCTAATCCCACGTGGGGCAGCTTAGCTACCGATAAAATAGCTGTTCCCAAAAGATATAACCCGGAACCGGTTGACAGGCCTGTCAAAGAATGGTTGGATTTATTCTAGAAATAGTTTGCATGAAGCATTAACCGGGCTTTCCTATACATCAAAACAGGGGAAATAATAACTCCCCTGTTTTTTTAAACGAGTACGCTGGAGAATAAGAATATTTTAGTTTGCCAAACTATTCCTTATTCATCCCGGAAAGAATTGTGCCGGCCTGTTCCATGGCCGAATAAAATTCCCGGGCTTCCTTTAAATCCTTAATTTTATCACTGTTTTTAGCAATCATTTCAATGGTAATCTCTTTATCGGGATCAAGGGCCACTCCGGACCCTTCAACCACTGCCACCCGGCTATAGTATCCACCCCCGGCGCTAAATATCTGGCCGCTTTCTGAGCACCCCTCCGAACAGAGCCAGGCCACCAGTGGTGCTACATATTCCGGTTTAACCTTACCGATGGCATCTTCCGGCATAACGGTGAAAGTAAGCCTGGTTCCGGCTGTGGGGACAATAGTGTTGGCATTGATACGAGAGCGGGCGCCTTCCTGGGCAACACAGTTCATCATCCCGGCAATGCCCATTTTTGCCGCCCCGTAGTTAACCTGGCCAAAATTTCCATATAAACCGGCCGCTGAAGCGGTGGAAACTATCCGCCCATAAGCCTGCTCTTTCATATTGGAAAAAGCCGCTTTTGTGCAAAAAAAAGTACCGTCTAAATGCACCGCAATAACTTTTTGATAATCTTCAATCTGCATTTTGTGCAAACTTTTATCCCGCAGTATCCCGGCATTGTTAATTAAAATATCAATCCGCCCAAAATTATCCACAGCAGATTGGATTATTCTTTGGGCGCTTTCCCATTCTGCCACGCTGTCATAATTAGCTAGCGCTTCACCACCGGCTGCTTTAATTTTATCGACAACCAACTGCGCCGGAGTTGGATCAGCACCTTGCCCATCGAAGCTGCCGCCCAGGTCATTAACTACAACCTTTGCCCCGCGTCCAGCCAGCAGTAAAGCATAAGCTTTACCCAACCCCCCGCCTCCCCCGGTAATTACGGCCACCTGGCCATCAAAGCACGTTTTCTCCATGTTTAGATTTTCCCCCTTTATATCGCGATTCCTTTAATCGCCTGCTCATTAAACAAAAATTCGGTGAAAAAACCTGTTTGAAATGCCAGCGGGCAAATAATAGATTACCGTATTGAAACAATTTGGCGTTAATTTATTTTTTAGCAAAAAGAGCCTTCACGTCTTTCCATCCGGCAGGTCGGTCGTATTGCAAAATGGTCCCTTCAAAAATCTTCGCTCCAAAATAAACGAAAAGGGCTGTAGACAAGATCAGCGCCGCCAGGGTAGAAAAAATCTCCCATGCCGGCAGGGTGGTTCCTCCCATGCGTAAAAGAACGGCTGTGGGGATGAAAGGCGGTATATGACTGAATATGCGCACCCAGGTTGCATCGGGGTTCATCAAGAGAGGCGTGGCCATGAACAGGGGAACCATCGGGACTAATATGATCAGGCCCTGGGCCTGGCTCCCTGCTTCTGCCTCTTTCATGGTTGCGCCTACTGCGGCAAAGATGGAAGAGATCATCAATAACCCGAAAATAAAAAATAACAAAGGCGGGATCACCTGCCCGGCGCTGAGGTCAGTTGCAGGCAGGTCTACAAAAGCTATGACAACTAAAAGGCCTACCATCAACCAGATGCCGATCTGGCAGAGGCTTAAACCCCCAAACCCGGCAATTTTTCCCAACAACAGTTCCAGGGAGGAGATCGAAGAAAGTAGCAGCTCCACAACCCTGTTTCTTTTTTCTTTGATCACCCCATACATAAGGATTTGCCCGGAAAAAATAACCGCAAAAATTAGGGCCATTCCCGCAGCAGCGGGTACAAGCAAATCAGCAATTTGTGGTTCTTCTCCGGTTAATGTTTGGGTTTTCAGATCTACCGTGGCGGTTGCAGTTTCTATTTCCCGAGGATCAAGGCCCATTTCTTCCATCCGGAATGTCGAAGCTGCATTATTGACTAAACCTCTCAAATTGGCCTGGTTAAGATCCCTGGGATCTTCTACATACAACAGCAGGATGCCTTTTTCCAGACCTTCTTTATCTACTTCCAATATACCATCAAAATCATTTTCCTGGAAAACCTGCTCGAATTCCTCCCACTTTGCAACTATAGAGGTCAGGTTAACCTGCGTTCCCTCACTGTGGTTTTCCAGATAAGACATAAACTGTTCGGTGCGATCTGCCACGGCCAGGTTGATTTCTTGCTGTTGAGCGGCGTGTTCGCTCAAAAAACTAAATCCGGCCACTATGACCATAACCAGTGGGATCAGGAAAGTGAGCACCAGGAACAACGGGCTCTTAATGTTTCTTACAAGTTCCCAGCGGGCCACTTTTAAGATATTAGATAAAGTGGGGATCTTCAACAATTCCACCTCGTTTCCGCACTGTCTGGATAAATATATCATGCAAAGGAGGCTTTTGCACCGAGATCTCTTCTAAAGCCATTTCCGCGGTCAGCTCATTAAGAATTTCGTTTACTGCTTTAGCTCCAGTATAACGAAATACTATTCTTCCCGGTTCTTCTTTTATTAATGACACCCCATCTTTTTTCTTTAAAAACGAAGGGTCTTCTTGCTCCGGGAACCGGACAACGATGATCTGTTCCCGGTGTTGTTTCTTTATTTCTGTCAACGGGCCGTAGAGTACCGGCCGGCCCTGATTGATCATGAAAATATTCTCGCAGAGCTCTTCCACCAGGTTCATCTGGTGAGCGGAAAGCAGGACAGTAGTTCCGTTTTGCTGCAATTCCTGGATAAATGCTTTAATAATATCCTGATTAATCGGATCTAATCCGGAAAAAGGTTCATCCAACATAACCACTTCCGGGCGGTGTAATATGGTAGCAATAAACTGCACCTTCTGCTGCATCCCTTTAGAAAGCTTCTCCAGTTTTTGCCTGGAATAATCAATCAGATCAAACCTTTCCAACCATTTAAGGGCTGAATAACGGGCTTCTTTGCGGGGAGTTCCCTTAAGAGCAGCCAGGTAGATCAGGGTATCTAATACTTTAGCATCATCATATAGGCCTCTATCCTCTGGAAGATAGCCGATGCGGCTCTTATCCATAGCAGTGTCTTTTCCATTAAAGTGAAAGCGGATCTCCCCCTCGTCGGGGGTAAGAATGCCCATAATCATGCGGATCGCCGTGGTTTTGCCGGCCCCGTTAGGACCGACCATGCCGAGGATATCACCCCGTTTAACATCAAAAGAGATCCGATCTACAGCAGTTATTTCTCCAAAAGCTTTTGAGAGATCTTTTACAGTTAGAACGTTGTCCACGGCAGAACCTTCTTTCTACTCAACCAGGGCTGCCCGGGGGACGGGGTTGTTAACAACCTTGTTCCCCGGCAAAAACTATTGGCCTTTTGACTTCCCGATCCGGTACCCGCCCAGGAGGTTGCGTAAGAATATGTACACGGAAGGAAAATATCTGCCAATGAACTTTTTACTGTGATAAAGGATATAAGATCGCCCTAATGCCAGGCTGTTCAGTAAACCATGCGGTTTGTACGGGGTGCAGAAAAAGCTTCCCAGTATTCTTTCCGTAATTCTGCGCAGCGGCCCGGGTAACTTTCCAGCAAATTTATAGAGCGAAACAAAAACAGGCAAATAACGCTGGGCAAAGACTACTTGTTTGCGAGGAAAACCGGGTTGTTGCAAAGGTGTCGTATCCTCATAGCGGCGATCTTCAGGAATATAGCCCTCTTCCATGGATATACGGTGCAAATCTGTTCCCGGATAGGGGTAAAAAGGACTCACTGAAAATTTACGGGGCTTTATCCGGGCGTTTAACTTTACTGTCTCCAGCACTTTCGATAAGTTTTCATATGGAAGACCGACCATATTATAAGCCAAAGTTTGTATACCGGCTTTATGGAGAAGCCTGAAGGAATTTTCGATTTGCTCAACAGTAGTGCCCCGGCGTAAAACCCGGTTAAGGATATCGGGATTTCCTGATTCAACACCTTGAAAAGCTAAATAACACCCCGCATCTTTTAAGAGAGTAACTATTTCTTCATCTACCAGGTTTGGCCGTACTCTGCAGGCAAAGGGCAGGCCGATCTCTTTTTGATATAAATAAGAAAAACGGCGCAACCATTCTTTATCAAGTCCCAGGATATTATCCATGAAATTAATATACTGAATAAATGAATGTTTGCCCAATAAATCTTTTAAGTACTCTATTGCCCCTTCCGGGCTGCGAAAACGCGAGTAATTACGTTTATCAGGATAGAGGTTACGGAAACGATGATTGCAGCAATAAGTGCAGGAAAAAGGGCAGCCCCGGGATATCATCACCAGGGCGGTACTGGTATTTGAAGCAGTAAGGTTGGGATAATCGAAAAGATCAAAATCAGGAAGCGGCAGGCTGTCCAGGTCCCCTATAAGAGGGTTCATCGAATTTTTAACCACACCCCCCGGAGTGCGAACCCACAAGTTATTTATGCCGGAGACATCGGCGCCCTGCTCCAAGCCCCTGCTTAGCTCCAGCAGGGGGTACTCTCCTTCGCCCATGCAAACAGCATCTACAGCAGGTATTTTCATGATATCTTCCGGTGCCAGGGAAGCATGATACCCTCCGCAAATAATGAAAGCAGAAGGGCAGGCATCCCGGGCCCATGCCGTTAACTCCTTAAGTCGGGGATAAAAGGTGGTGCGGACAGTAAATCCGATTATATCGGCATTTTCTTCTTGCAGCCTGCGGGTAAACTCCTCTCTGGTTTCAGGAGCCAGCATGTGATACAAAGATACCCGGTGACCTTCTCGCTTTAACACAGCAGACATTGAAGCCAGGCCTTCGGCATAACTGGGCTCTTTTTGGAGAGTTCCGATGCTCCAGTAATAATCAGCATGGACAAACAGTATCTTCAATGCCATAAAAATTCTCCTGTTAACATAATATGATAAATTATTTATACATAATAGCGCATAAACAATAAGAGCAAGCACGAAATACAACTATTTCCACCAAGCTAATGCAAACAATTTCTGTGCAATGATCTTAACACAATACTGCTGCTTTCAACAACAAATGCCGGGATTGAAAATATTGTCCAGCAAGGTAATTTTTAAAAACATCGTTTATGGACGCAGCACGGGGAATAACGAAGAGTCGGAATCGTGCTGAACACAATTACAGACCCAAAGCTTATTATTCTACAGCCCTTACTTTCACATTTATAGTTTCCAGTTAATTGATATAAAAGCTTGTGCCGTGATCCGGCCTGAAAAATATCTGTGCAAGCTATACTTGGCTCCCGAAAATGGAGCTCTGCAGGAAGATTGCCCCCACAAGGCAGAGAAAGATAGATCAGTTGCCTGTATAAGGAACCCCTGTGAGGATAAGAACCAATTCAGCTAGCCTGGCTGCAACGAAACGGCCAGCTGCCTTTATTCGCAGGTTTAAGACAAGTTAAGGATTTCTCTGGCTTCTTCGGGAGTTGCTATTTCTATATCCATCACTTGAGCGGTTTTAGCTATATTTCTCACCAATTCTACGTTGGAGACCGGTTTATCTTTATATAAGAAGGTCACATCTTCTATACCAACACGCACATTCCCATCAAGCAATAACGCTAACGCTGATAATTTCTTATGACTCTTACCAATGGCAGAAACTGTCCAGGTACAATTTTCCGGCAGACTTTCCCTGAGGATAAATAGATTTTTTATAGTCCCTTGTAATGAACCGGGCACGTTTAAAACCAGGTTAAAATGCAAAGGCTCTGACAAAAGTCCTTTTTTTACAAGATGTAAAGCATTATTGATCATCGATAAATCAAAAATTTCTACTTCGGGTTTTACTTTTTGATCAAACATTTTTCGGGCAAGAGTTTCAATCAACCGGGGAGGATTATAGTTTACCTCGTCAGGAAAATTAGAAGATCCGGTTGTTAAGCTGGCCATGTCGGGTTTTAAGTCAATACAAGTTCCCCTATCGTCGATGTTTCCGCCCCTGGCCCCGGTGGAAAGCTGAATAATTATGTCGCATTTCTCCCTTACCTTATCTATGATGCTTCTAAATATATTAATATCTGTGGTCGGCCGGCCGTTTTTATCCCGGGCATGGATATGAGCTACCGCAGCACCCTCCCTATAACACCGGTATACATCTTCTGCAATTTCTTCTGGAGTTATCGGGGTATGAGGATTTAATGCTTTCGTCGGCACATTTCCGGTCGGGGCTACAGTAATTATAGTTTTATCAGGCAAATAGATTCCTCCTCGTCACTTGATCAGGCTGTAAATAGATGCAGCCTGGGACTCTATCTGTCAAACAGCGCCTTTTTTCCAGGTTGTTGTTGCATAATTAATATGCCGGCGTACTGCTAGTCTGCTGTTCTGCCCCCGTCTACCATTAATAAAGTTCCGGTAACAAAATCAGATGCGCTGGAAGATAGATATATGACCGCGCCTACAATATCTTTTGGGGATCCCAACCTTCCCAGCGGTATAGATTTTACTATTTTTTCATAGTTGTCGTCTTTGGCTAGATATTCTGAAGTTAACGCAGTATTTATGTAAGCGGGACCCAGGGCATTAACATTAATGTTATTACCGGCCCATTCCATAGCCAGAACTTTAGTAAACAGGAGCACGCCTCCTTTACTTGCTGCATAAGCGGAATGCTCCGGATGCCCCAAAACCGAGGAAACAGATCCAAAGTTAACTATCTTACCGTAATTTTGACTGACCATTACTTCCCCTATAAGCTTACAGCAGAGATAAGTCCCTTTTAAATTTATGTTCACAATATTATCCCATTCACTTTCATCAAGCTCTAAAACAGGCTTTCGTATATTAATTCCGGCAGCATTAATTAAGATATCTATCCTGTTATATTCAGACATTGTTTTTCTGACAATATCTTCGACACTTTTATAGCTGGTAACATCGGCTTCCAGCGCTAAAACTTCTTTTCCAAAAATATTAGCATTATTTTTTAGTTTTTCAAGCCTCAACCTTTCTCTGTCGGCTATAACCACATCTGCGCCAAACTCTGCTAATCCAACAGCAATATCTTTACCCAGGCCTCCAGCTCCGCCTGTTATTATTGCTACTTTATTTTCCAAACTAAATATATCTTGATACATTCCGCTCAACCTTCCGGTACTTACTTATTCTTTCCATAACAAAAACATAAGAACATCTACCAGATCGATCACAGCTTAAATTGGCAAGGCTTGTAGATATAATTCGCTACAACTTATTCGTATCCTTCAAGGCTTCATCCCGGCTCCCTTTATCCTTAATTTACGAAATATTTCGCTTTGATGTGGAAATTGACATGACAGCTTTTCCTATGTTAGGGTTTAAATCAGTAAGGGTAACCAGATCGAGTTTCAAACTTTTTAAAACGCTGCTTATAATAGGAGCTCTGAAATCATGAAAAGAAATCACAAAGCCGTACCCATTATAACTGCTATCTTTACTCTAGCTGTTTTCTCAACCGGCTTTACAAGCAGTACATCTGTAACAATCACCGATGAGACCCATGAAGCCTTGACCGACCAGGTATGGGCGGTAAAGGTTGTAGCAGAACCCGGTGAAACAGGCAGCCTGAGCCAGGAATTTGAAGCTGCTTACGGGGCTTATGATGCTGAAGTGAAGGATGGATCAACCGCTGAAGTCCAAAAAGATTCCTTCGGATTCGATTATGACGACGACGGTGAATTTGAAGTCATAAAAGGCGAAGACTATGTCGGCAACTACTTTCACATCGATCAGGAGGCCGGCACTACCGGGGGCACAACCAAGCGGTATATCGATATCAGCAGTCCCTGGTCCGGCGCTTACGTACATGAAGACATGAAAGTTGTCGGTGAGGCAGAAGTTGAAGATACATTCAGGATGGACAACCTGGAACCCGGCGAAGAAGCAGTGCCCGAATGGCACGACCTATTTTAAAAACCGCCGCGGTCACTCTTTTATTTTTCCTAAAGGAAGATCGGCTCACTTACGGCGATATCTTACCGTATGGACATGAAATGAGTACGTCAAACAAGGGACATCGTGAGAACCCAAACAACAGGCGTCAGCGTTAGCAACAAACTGTATCAATACCGGAATGAACAAAAATCATTGCCGGGACAGTTAAAATCTTAGACCTTCATCGCAAATTCGCAGCTACCGTCCTCAATCAATTACCGGCTTCGCTTAAACCTTTATTGTCACCAGGCATCGCCTGCTGTTTCTGCAAATTATTTATAGCTGCCGGTTTACCGGGCAGGTAAACCGGCAGAGCATCTTATTAAGCCTCCCACAGGGCCAATTCAACAGCTTTTGCAGCGTGTAGCGCCGTTGTATCGTAAAGAAGAACATCGGTATCAGACTGCTGAACCAAGAGCGATATTTCTGTGCATCCGAGGATAACTGCTTCTGCCCCCTGATCTCTTAACCCCTCAATAATGCTTAAGAAACGTTCCTTGGAGTCCTGGTTAATTTGTCCAGTGCATAGCTCCCGGTATATTATTTCATGGACAACACTTCGGCCCGCTTCGTCCGGTACTAAAACCTCAATGTTAAAGTTTTCTTCCAGCCTGCCCCTGTAAAAAGGCTGCTCCATGGTAAACCTGGTGCCCAAAAGCCCGGCCCGGTGAATATAGTTTTTCTGCAGAACATGAGCCGTGGCATCGGCTATGTGGATAATCGGAATGCCAACTGCTTTTTCGACCACCGGAAAAACTTTATGCATCGTGTTGGTGCAGATAATCAAAAAATCGGCCCCTGCCCTTTCCACCGACTGAGCTGCACCGCCCAGTATTTCCGCTGTTTTCTCCCAATCCCCTTGATGCTGCAGCGCTTCAATCTCGGCAAAGTCAACGCTGTACAAGACAATCTTTGCCGAATGCAGACCGCCCAGTGACTCTTTAATGCCTTCGTTTATAATCCGGTAGTAGCTTAAGGTTGATTCCCAGCTCATTCCTCCGAGCATACCAATAGTCTTCACAGCAGCAACCTCCTTAAAAACCAGTGCCATAAAGTTATATTTTAAATTACACTCTATAAACATAGTGTACATCAGCGTTTGCAGGATCTCTAAAAAAGTCTTGCCAAATTGGTGCAGGATTTCAAAAGTAATGGCTTAAGAGATCTGTGCTACCTGGGAAGATGCTTTGAATGGGGTTTTTCAATATTTGACATATAGTAAGTGCCCTTTAAACTTCATTTGAATATAAAACCTGGTTGAACAAAGTACCGATACCCGGAATTGCTACTTCTACCACATCGCCACCAACCAGCGGCCCTACTCCTGCAGGGGAACCGGTAATGATAAGATCCCCGGGATACAAAGTCATTATTTCAGACAAGAAAGATACAAGAAATTCCACCGAGAAGACCATATTTTTTACAGTGCCATTTTGCCTTATTTCACCATTTACTGTTGTAGTTATAGAGACACTACTTATATCAAGTTCGGTCTCGATCAATGGTCCAACGGGGCAATGAGTATCGAACGCTTTTCCCCTCCCAAAATGCCCATCTTTCAGAAATAATGTTTTGTCAGTAACATCATTTGCACATGTATAGCCCAGTATATGTTTTCGTGCTTCCTTAGGATCAATTTTACTGCATTTTTTACCCATGACTACTGCAAGCTCTCCTTCGTATTGCACATAGTGATCAGGGTTGTTAATGATTACTGTGCCATTATGGGCGTTCAAACTGCTGCTCGGACGGATAAATATATATGGTTCTTCGGGGATGTTTAATCCAACCGATTCAATGTGATCAATAAAGTTTAAACCTATGCCAATGATCTTGGTCGGTTCGCATGGTGCCAGAAGGGTTATTTCTTCACTGTTCAAGACAGGACTGCTGCAAATATTTAAGGGAATCTCATCGATGGTTCCCTTTATTTTTTTTATCTTTCCTGATTCTTCCAATACACCGTAATTAGCTTGTCCCTTATAATCAAACCTTATTATTTTCACAATTTCAGTTCCTCCTGTAATCCTCTAAAATTAATGAGCTTGCGTTTATACCCATCTCAAAGGCCTTCCGGTTGATATCCACAAACTTTTTAGGGACGTAAGAGTGCAGTATGCGGGTAAAGTTTTCCCTTTTTATAGCGGTAAAACCAGAACCAGCAAGAGCACCCAGCATAACCATGTTTAACGCCTGCAACTGCTTTAATTCCCTGGCAATTGCGGTAGCTTTAATCATTAACAGTTTCTCTGTAAGTAAGTCAAGGCCCTCTTGCAATTCCGCTAGATTTGGATAGTGGAACCTCCCTGTTTGGACTCCAATGGGCATGATCGGGGTCTCGTTTACTACAGCAGCTGTCTTTTCATTGCCATAGCGAGACAATACCCTCAAAGCTTCAAGGGGTTCAAAAGCCACCAAGATGTCCAGAGATCTGCTTGGAACCAAAGGGGGTAGAGTTCCTTTTTCGCGCCAGCGCACATGGCTGGCAACAGATCCCCCGCGCTGTGTAAGGCCATATACATCACCTACTGTTACTTCGTAACCTTCTTCTAATAGCACCGATGCAACAAGGCGCGCAGCCAATACATTACCTTGCCCGCCTACTCCTGTAATAATTAAATTTGTCACTTTGTTATTAATAGTCACAGGACATATCACCTTTCTCAAGCAGCGAAATAGCTTCTTTTGGGCACAATTTCACGCAAAGTCCACAGCCGTTGCAGCTGTCTTCAATTATATATGCCTTCTGCTTGTTGTAGTCGTACTCCACTGCCGGACAACCAAGCACCCGGATGCAAAAACGATCGCAGCCACAACTTTCGCCCACGCATTTAGTTTCTTCAACACGTGCAAAACTTGTAACAGGGAGACTTTTTTCTTCATAGGTGGCACATGCCCGGCGAAAGACAACAAGTTTTACCCCGCCTTCTTGCAGTTGGTTGAAAATCAGTTCAATAGCCTCCTGTATATTTTCCAGGGGGTCGAGGACAGTAGTTTTTACCCCCATTCCCCTGGTAATATTTTCTATAATAACGGGAGCATTCTCTTTAGAAAAATCACTGGGTGTTGCCGGACTCTCTTGGAAACCGGTCATGGCTGTTATGGAATTATCGAGGATAACAAACAAGACATCAGCATTATTAAAACAAGCGTTGACAAGGGCTGGAAGACAGGCATGATAGAATGTTGAATCACCGGCTACAGCTACTGCAGGCTGATTAAAACCGAAAGAAGAAAGCTTGCTGAATCCGGAAGCGTTACCCATACCCGAACCCATACAGTGCAGTGCTTTGATCTGGTTGAAACCGGTTTCTCCAGCTGCAAGCCCATAGCAGCCGATATCTCCAATGACAAAACCATCCCGGCCATCAAGTTTAAGCGCTGCATTGAGAGCAAAGAAGGAAGCCCGGTGAGGACATCCCCGGCAAAAAGAAAGTTCACGGGGAACAAGCATACTGGAAGTTAGCTTGCCTGAGAGTTCAGAATAAGATGAATAAGAGGAAGCATCTTCTATATTGAAAATACTGCGCAGAGCTTCGAGAACAATATCAGCATTTATTTCCCCAACTCCGGGACCGTTAGGCCCACTGACCTCCCCTGTATTCTTACCGTAAAAAATTATCTTTCCCATTTCTTCAGTGTGTTCGGCATAAAGTACTTTTACCTGGTCTTCAATGAAGGGATCTACCTCTTCAACAAAAAGCACACTCTCTGCCCAATAAAGATGTCTCGTTATAAAAGCGGCAGGAAGCGGCCATAAGGTGCCAATTTTCAATACGCCAACTACTGCCTCCAGCCCCAAAGTTTCAACTGCTTCTTGCGCATAAAGTGCACCCAGACCGCCAGCTATGATCAAAAATCTTGCCTTTGAGGGACCGTGGTAGCTGTTAAAGGCCGAATGTTCAAAGACATTTTGGATTTTACGCATCTTGTTTAGTAAAGCCTGGTGGTTTAAAGCCACCAGTTGTGGAAGTCCAACAAGCGGTTTTTGCAGGTCAAAAAAAGGTTCTTCTACCTGTTGAGGTATTGGACCAAGCTTAACACCACCCCTGCAATGGGACAACCTGGAAACAGAACGTAGCATACAGACAACACCCATATCCTGGGATAACCTCAGTAACCAGCTGGTCATATCCTTTGCTTCCTGCGGGGTAGAAGGTTCCAAAAGGGGTATCTGGGCTATCTTGGCAAAGTGCCGCGAATCTTCTTCGTTAGTGCTGGTTAAAGGCCCGGGGTCATCGCACACTACTACTAAAAGGCCGCCTTTTAGTTCATTTAAGCACACGGTTGTTAAAAAGTCAGAACAAACATTGATGCCATTTTGTTTCATAGCTACCAAAGCGCTTAGGCCGGCAAAGGAAAATGCGGCGGCTGCCTCCAGGGCCACTATCTCATTAACAGACCATTCGACTTCAAGCTCATACTTATTCTTATGCAATAATAAATTGCCTATTATTTCAGAGGAAGGGTTACCCGGATACCCGGTACAGTAAGAGGCCCCGCCTTCCAGGGCACCCCTGGCGATAGCTTCATTTCCCATTAATAATGTGCGCTCAATGTCCATTACTGCTTCTCGATCCTTTCTTTTAATTTTATTATGCGTTTGTAATAAGGTAGAGCTTCTTCCCTGTTTTGGGCATTATTTATAGCGCGGTTTTTTTTACTAATCGATGCTTCAGCAAGGTGCTGCCAGCGCGTGTCATCCAGAGTAGATATCTCCAGCTGACCAGCATCGACTGCGCTTTGGAAAAGAAATTTTCCCTGTTCAGTACGTATAATGACTGTATTGTGTCCCGGAAGCCCCTCGACCATACCTATAGAAATATCGGCATTCTCTGCCGTCATATCAAGGCAGACATGACAACCCGGCCTAATTTGTTCTTTTACCTCTTCCAGTGGAATTTCATGCCTGGCGCCTTGGGAAAAGATTTCCATAACTTCTGCCGGCGGCGGTGGAAGATCTACCCGATCTACATCAGTTTTACCAATGGTTTTAAGCAACCTGTACCAACCCAGCTGAGTTAAGGACCAGGTACAGAACAGACCTAAAACAATTGATATTGCTCCTTCTTTTTCTGCTTTCCCGGGATACAGCTGCATCTTTTTGAGGCTGGTACACTGGCAGGGAAGGCCTACTACGCCCAAATTTGCCCCGGGATTGTTAACTGCCCTGTTAACTTCCATGTTTGTGGGAGAAAGGGCAAACTTAGATCCCGCTGCTTTTAATATTTCCTCCCTGGTGGATGCAGTAACCGGATATGGGAAACCGTTTGAGGACCGGGTTACTACGGCACCTTTAATGATGCCCACTTCCAAAGCCCTCGACATAAGGGTGGAAACCACCCCACCATATTGATATTTATTATCTGCACTTAGATTAACGTTCCGCACTATGTAATAATCCAGATAGGAACCGACTGCACCCTTGTAACCCAGATCACCCGCAAGTCCGGCACTTTCAGGAAATGGCACTGTTCGGGGACAAAAGTGGTAGCACCTGCCGGTATCAACGCCACATTCAGCTACTGAGGCAATACGGTCTCCTAAAGCTAATATACTAGAGCAAATGGATACACAGCTCCCACAAGCAGTGCAAGCATCGGTACCCAGTACTTCCAGAGATAACCCCCGCAGCCCAAACTGCTGTTGTTTATGCAAAGCATTTGCCATGTCTGAATAACCCCTTTATAAGTTCAATCAACAGCTACGATAATAATCCCGGTAAATGTAATTTCATTCGTCTTAATCCTTCAGAAAGGTTTTCAAGAGAACTCGCAAAAGAAAACCTTACAAATCCACTGCCCATTTCACCAAAAGAGCTTCCGGGGATACATGTAACCCCAACATCGTTAATCAAAAACCTGGTAAAGTCCCAATCATCCATTTTAAAATCTGAAATGTCAACAAATGCATAAAATGCACCATCAGGTTTGGAGCAATTGTAGCCGGGAACTTCCATAAGACCCTTGATGAAGAAATCTCTTCTTTCCAAATATTCTTCTCTCATTTTAGAAACAGGTTCCTGTGGCCCGCTAAATGCTATTTCTGCCGCTTTATCAGCAACCTGATTTGGACATATATTTACCAATGATTGTAATTTGCTAACCTGGGTTATGATCTCAGCCGGGCCTACAGCATATCCGATACGCCAACCGCACATGGCATAATTCTTGGAACAGCTTCCTACCGTAATAATTCGGTCGCCGGATTTGTCCAAAGTAGCTATGGGAATGTGCTCTTTTTCAAAAATAATTTTATCATAAGCTTCATCTGATATGATGATCAAGTCTTTTTCCCGGGCAAAATTTATAAGTTTTTCTAATTGATCTTTGTCCAACACTCCTCCTGTGGGGTTGCTGGGGGTATTAATAATAATAGCTTTTGATTTTTTAGATATAAGCTTTGTAAGACTTTCGAAGTTTATTGTAAATCCATCTTCAGGAACGAGCGGATACAATACAGGGGTACCTCCGGCATCTTGTATTATGCCATCATACTGCGCCCAGCCTGGATCTGGGCGCAAAACTTCTTCTCCAGGATTTACAAGGACACGAAGAGTAAGGTAAATAGCTGCACTGGCACCGTTGCAGATAACCACTTCAGTCTCAGGATCAAAAATGAAATTGTAATCTTCTTTTAACCTTTCGGCCAGGGCCGACCGGGTCTCCATTAAGCCTGAACAGGAGGAATAGCCGATATGACCCTGAAGCAATGCATTTCTTGCTCCTTCCAAAATATGATCTGGTGTGGGAAAATCTGGCTGTCCCACTTCCAACCTGACCAGGCCCGGGGTTACCGATGCCATTTCAAAAATTTCCCTTATGGGTGAAAGCTGAATTGTTTGTATCCTTGATGATAAATATTTACTCATTATTTCTCACTCCTCTGCAAGCTAATAATATGAACGCTTTTTCAACAAACTCCTGTTAGCTTCTTTTAATTCTCATGCGCTTTGTCAGTGAAATTTAAAAATGCATACTGCAGTACTAGTGATCAGGCAGTGCAAAATAACTTATTGTCCATGTTTATTTAATACATTATTGTCGGCAGCCATAGAGCCAGGGACGGAAATGCCAGCAGAGAAAACATAACTATCCAATCACAAGCAACGAAAGGTAAACCGGCAACATAGATATCTTTCATGGATGTATCACCCGAAACAACACCTTTTAAAGCAAATAGATTTACACCGAAAGGAGGTGTTGTCGTTGCCATTTGCATATTTAGAAGCATAACCACACCGAACCATATAGGATCAAAACCCAGCTGGTATATTAAGGGCATAAATATGGGACTGACAATCATAATTATGGATCCCGTTTCTAAAATTGTGCCCATGCCTAACATGAGAATCATCATAACAAGAATTAAAATAATTGGAGCTATATCAAGTGCAGAAGCCCAGGTGATCATTTGTTGAGTTACCCCGGAAAAAGCCAGTATCTGGCTAAAACTGATCGCTCCAACGAAAATTGTAAAGATCATTACTGAGATTCTTGTTGTTGCCATAGTTGCGTTCCAGACCATTTGCCAGCTCAGTTTTCTGTTTAACGCAGCCAAAAGAATAGTCCAAACCACCCCGACAGCTGCAACTTCAGATGGCGTTGCTATACCGAAAAATATTGCCCCTACAATTAAAAGAATAGTAGAGCCCAGCGGAACGACAAATTTTAAGGTGAGAAGTAGTTTTTCCTTGAAATGAATCTGTTCCGGACTGTATGCGGGAGCCAGAGAGGGTTGAAGCAGGCACCTGATAATGATATAGGAAGCGTACAGTACAGCCATCAGTAGCCCGGGAATTATAATAGCGATTAACAATCTTCCTACTGATATTTGGGCAACTGACGCCAGGAAAACAGCAAAGGCTGAAGGCGGGAGCATCATTGCCAGCCCCCCGCTGCCTAGAACAGGACCGATGCTCATTGATTTTTTATAACCGTGCTTCTCCATTTCCGGGACTATAGTTGAACCCAGCAAGACTACGGATGACATGGTAGAACCGCTTACTGTTCCCAATAAAGCTCCTCCACCTACCGAGAGGAGGCTCAATCTTCCCGGCAAACTTCCCAGCCATTTTTCAATAACATCGATCATCTTAGGAGCCATTCCAGATTTAAACATCAATTCGCCCATCAATATAAATAAAACCACCGGCATTAGTGCGTAATTAGTAAGGTTATCTATCATCACGCGTCCAACATGACTGATTCCAGTTTGGAACCCTCCAAGAAAGATTGCAGCCCCGATAGCATTTAGAAAAAGCATACCAAAAGCTATTGGAATACCTGTTGCGAGAACTGTTAAAAGAAACACAACAAATATAATTAAAAGCAGCCACCACTCCAAATCAATGAACCCCCATTAAATAAATCAAATTAGATTTCGGTATAATTAGTTTTATCAGCTCCACAGTTCAGCTCCTTATCATTTTGCCTTAACTCTGCTGTATATCCGACCACATTTCTAAGCACTTGAACGGCTATCAACAAAAAACCTGCAGCCATTATCCCACTAAAAATGTAAGTGGGTAGCGCCAGTATTGTAGGCCTGTAAGCGCCAGTAATATAGTACTTCCAGGTATTTAAGCCAATAAACCAAAAGAAAAGAAGGCATACCAAAGAAACCACAACGGAAGTAATGATATTTATTATACACCTGCTGTTCTTATTTAACATTTTTATGATCAGATCCATCCTCACGTGACCATCTTCTTTATAAAGCCAGGCAGCACCTAAAAATGGAATGAGTAGCAATATCCACTCGCACATTTCGATGGTGCCCGGGATAGATCTGCCTACAACTGTCCTCATGGTGATATTGATGCTTATCAGGGCAGTCATCATAAGAATTAGGATACCAGTAAACTTTATCATACCTGCCAATAATTGATCAAAACCGGAGGCAAGCTTTCCAAACAACTTCATAGTTTTAACTCTCTCCTATTGTGAAGGGTCCTGTTTTACACAATATAAGTGCAGTTTATACAGTAGATAGGGCCAAATAAATGGCCCCATCTAATGCAAGTACTTATTAAAAACTAAAATCTTTATTTAATAATCAACACCGTACATCTCCATAAGTTCCTCGGCCGCTTCCGGATCCTCTTCCATTATTTCATCCCACAGCGCACTATGAGCTGTTTCAATATACCAGTCGGCATCTTCGCCGGTCCAGGTAATAATTTCGCCGCCTTCATCCAGGAATGGAGCCATAAATTCCTCGTATTCTTCTACAAAAGTTTGCTCCAAGTATTCTTGCTCTGTTTTTAATACCGCTTCGTCAAATTTCTCTTGCAGACCATCAGGTATTTGTTGGTATGTGTCAGGATTCATGATTATAACAGTTGCGCTGCCCATAAAGTGGGGTTCATAGACGTAATTATAAATTTCATGCAGGCCCATAGGAGTTACAATTATAGTCGGATGGGAACCTCCGACAACAACACCCCGTTCCAGTGCCGGGTAAACTTCAGTCATATCAATAGTGACTGGGTCCAAACCCAGATCTCTCAGGACCATATCAACGCGTGGATCTGAGCGGAACGACTCTCCCTCCATATCACGTGGACTGTCGTATTTGTCAACACTCCAAAAATAGGTATTGACTTGATAGTCCCCCCTCATTACAAGATGAAGTCCGACATTTGCTGTCTTTTCAGCAAAGAAATCAAAAACACCTTTTTCTCTTTCCTCGGTAGGCGTAAACGGTGTCAGGTTTAAACCGCTCATGACCGGTTCTTGATCTTTATAATAGGCACCACTTACCATAGCCATGTCTACCACACCGGCTGCCACAGCATCGTGCTGTTCCCATCCGGGAACTGCTTCAGGACCGCCGGTCCAAACAATAGATATTTGGCCATCTGTCATTTCCTGAAGGTTTTCGTCAAGCTCAAAAAACAACCTGGACATAAGGTTGTCTTGTGGTAAAAATCCTACAGCAGAAAGAACTATAGACTCTTCTTCAGGAACTGGCTCAACCTCTTCGGGGGCTGGTTCCTCCTCTTCAGGAGCACACCCAACGAACAGGACTCCGATCAGTAATATAATTATACACAAACAAAAAACTTTTCTCATTGATATTTAACCTCCTTTGTTTATTACCCATATTACAATCCACTTGTTACAAACTATTTTTTGGCAATCCAAGATAATTTGGTTAAATTCCCCCTTTCACAGCCAGCCTTAATTATTAGAATCAACGCTTAATTCTTTAACAAGCGCCCGTTCTACGTCATTTATATGTTCGGCCATTAAATTTTGTGCATTTTTTACATCTCTTTTGCAGATAGCATCAAAGATTAATGAATGATACTTGTGACATTGAGGTATTATGGGTAATTTCAATAGATCGGATTGAAGGTTTATCAACAAATTCTTGATAGTTTTAATTTGGTTAATCAGTACTGTATTGTAAGAGCACTCAGCAATAGTTAAATGCAAATCCACATCATCTTGTATAAACCCTAAATTGTCCTGATTTTTAATCTTTTCTTCCATGCTTTCAAGTATGATGCCCATTTGAACCAGATCTTCTTCAGTTGCCCGCTCTGCACTGAGCCCCACAATCTGAACCTCTAGAATTTTTCTTGCTTCTAACAAATCTTTTTGATTAGTGTGTTTTAAAGCTAACTTAGAGTCAAACGGGGACTTAAAAATAAAGTCAAAATTGCTTTTGACATACGTGCCATCTTTTTTCTTTTCTAACAACCCTGCAATAATAAGCGCTTTTATGGCTTCTCGTAAGGTACTTCTTCCTACTGAAAACAAATCACACATTTCTTTCTCTGATGGCAATCGTTCTCCAGGTTTCAGCTTTTCTTCTAAAATTTGACTTTGTATTACCCTGATAATCTCATCGCTTAGTGAATTTCTCTTAAGATGCAGCTTTTCCACCATGAGTATCCTTTCCCAGATATTTATTAACACAAACGTAAACTACCATCCGATTATCAGACAATCATACTTGCAGACAAGTGTAATTTAAAATAATTGGATCCGCAACGCTATTTAGCTTTCATAAATAAGCATGAGAATAACATAGCGCTAAATTTGCTAATGTTTTATATGTTTTACGCCAATAATTGTCCTGATCCTTATTTTTTTTAATTTTATATTCCCTTGCCAGCAGATAATACAGCAATAATGTTACAAATAGTAAAATAAAAGGCCCAATAAAATTGGGCCACACTTTGTTTGAAAAATAAACTCCAAGTTAAAAACAGTTTTCAAAACAATAAAGACTAAAAAAACAAGGCGACCGCTATTAAAGAACCAGGGCGCCGTACAGTAACGCGGCCAAGATAACCAGTGGGGGCTGGATCTTAAGCTTTTCCAGAAGAAGAAAACTTACCAGAGCAATCCCGGCAGTATCTAAAACCCCTGTATCCGCAAACGAATTTATGAAAAAGTTGTAAACCATAAGCGCCAGCATAGCCGCTATCACCGGCCGGACAAACCTGGTTACTCTTTTGATCCGGAGGTTATCTTTATAGCGGTAAATAATCCCCAACAAGAAAATCATCAATATCAGTGAAGGTATAACGCTGGCTGCCAGGCCGACCAGGGCTCCTGCTGCTCCGGCAATTTCAAAACCGATCACACCGGCCATCTTGGTTATTATCGGTCCGGGAAGAGTGTTGGCAAAAGCCAGTATTTCACCAAACTCTCCGGCAGTCAGCCAACCATAACGGTGCACCACTTCGTACTCTACCAGGGGGATGTAGGCCGGCCCTCCTCCGTAACCGATAATGCTGGGAATAAAAAAGGCCACAAACAGCTGCCAATAGATCATGCCGGAGGCCCCTCCCCTCTGCTGCCCCGAACAGGAAGCAGAAGCGCAGCCAGGATAAAAAGTGCGGTAATGATCGCCGGGTGGATCACGGAAAATATGAAAAACGGCAAAACTAAAAGAAAGATACTAAAAGTTTTCAGCATGCCCATATCACCGGAGGAATGTTTCAAAAATTCTTTGACCAGGATGCCCAGCATCACGCCGACTACCGGAATTACCCCCCGGCCCGCACCCTGGACCCAGGAGATCTCCTGGAAAGCAGAAAAAGTGGAAAACAATATAATCATGGCCAGGACAGAAGGAGCAACCAGGGAGACAAAAGCCAGAGCCAACCCTATATACCTGCCCTCTTTCCACCCTATGAATCCGGCCATTTTTACCGATATGGGTCCGGGTAATGTGTTGGCCAGAGCCAACACACTGCTAAATTCGTCGTTTGTCATCCAGCGATAATTAGTCACCACTTCTCTTTGAATTAATGGAATAAAAGTCGGCCCTCCCCCGAACCCGAGCACTCCGACCCGCAAAAAAGCCTCCGAAAGGTCTATATATACACTGCGGTACTTCCTCATAACATCTCTCCAAAACAAAATATTGTCTGCCTTATAAAATTGGCTGTTCTTGCTTAAATCTCCTTTTTTTTAAAGTGAACCAGGGATTTGGGGCTTGGCCAAAAACACCGGCGACTGCAATTGCAGGAGGATAGGGAGGGGTTAAGCAAACAAATTCATAAAATTGCCATGATCGATGGTTTATATCCGTTTTCCCTGCTTCCGGAGCGAAAGGAAAAAGACTATCTTCGCTCCAGGCGCAAACAGGTATCTCCGCCTCCATAACGGAAAAGACCGGTCAGGTGAAAACCGGCTTTTTCACCGGCTTCACGCGCTTCCCGGAGAGTGGGCAGGTAAAAAGAATCCACCTCCAGGATCCGGTTAAAGTAAAACAAGGCCGCTTTACGGGGAGCGGTGCGGCTGCGGTTAAGATAGCGATGCTGTAAATAAAGCACACCGCCGCTGTCAAGAGACAAAAAAACTTTTTCCAAAACATCCCGGAGGATCTCCGGAGATCGATGTATTGCATTTACTGCCAGGACTATCTGGTAACCTTCCCCCGGAAAGTCGCTGTAAAAATCGCCGCCACGGGTAGTGATGCGGGACTCCAGTTTCGTTTTTGCAATATACCTGCGGGCAACTTCCACTATCTCGGGAAAGTCAAACACCACCCCTTCCAGTTCCGGGTTTATGCGGCATAAAGCTGCAGCGTAAAGCCCGTGCCCACCTCCCAAATCCAGCATTCGCCTGGCCTGAAAAAAACGGGGGTGCCTGCAAACCAGGTGGGTTAGTTTGCTTAAATTTCCACTACCGCGGGCATGCTGGACCATGATCCTGGTAAATAGCTGCGGATCTTTTTTAGCCGGATTAGGCCCCGACCGCTGCACGGATGATCCTTCAGAGGGCCGGGACAAACTGACCTCCAATTCCCGGGGAGACAAAAGCCTGGCAAAACGCCGTTCCAGGAGTTCACGGCTGCAGAAAGGGGAACTGCTTTTCAAATAAAGAGCAGAAAGGGATGATAACCGGTATGTTCCATCACCGTTTTTCGCCAGGCCGCCTTTTTCCAGTAAACCGATGGCAGCGAGCGCATCAAGGAAAGCTTTAGTTTTCCGGGTATCAAAACCAAGCATTTCTGCTAATTCCCCGGCAGTGCGCCCATGCTCCAGCAGGTCAAAAACTTCTTTTTTTAAAGCAAACATCATTAGATGCGATGCTTCCGCTTCTTCCAGAAGCCCCTCCAGTGAATTTAAGGCAGCACCTGCCTGCCCCCGGATTTTTTCCTGCCCAGGATCTAAAGGGCGGTTCTTATCCACACTCATCACTTAATCCCTCACCTTCTTCGATGCGATAATGGTTAAGTTTGCGGAACAGTTTATTCCAGATAGGCCGGGAAAAGGTCCGGACGGAAATTAAAGTCCATCTGAAAATCTTTGACATAATCCCTGGTGGCATAAACGGTCAGATCGTGGTAAACAGGAACCAGCGGCGCCTTTTCCTCTGCCAGGTCCTGCAGTTGGAAGTAGATTTTCCGGCGTTCTTCGCGGTCCATTTCCTGTACCGCTTCCTGGATCAGTTCATCTGCCTCTTCGCTGGAGAAGTTAACCCCCCTGCTCTGGTTAAAACCTGAGCCGCTCAGAAGCCACGAGCTGAAAAAGTCGTCGGGATCCTGCCCGGTCCACGGACAAAAAGATACATGAAAATCACCTTTCCCTAATTCTTCATTGTAGGCGCCCATCTCGAGGCTTTTTATTTCAGACTCCACTCCCAGCTTGTCCAGTTCTGTCTGCAGGTACTGGGCGATGGAAGACAAGGGCCACCGGGCGGCCCAGCTAGAGTTGACCAGTATTGTTATCTTTTCATTTTCTTCAAGGTTTTCGTCCAGGAGCCTGCTTCCTTCTTCAGGATCGTAATCATAACGCGATTCTTGATCATCAATCCAATACTCAGCCAGGGGAGAGATCACCGCCCGGGCCGGTTCCCCGTAGCCATCCAAAAGAGAATTGACCAGTTCTTCCCGATCTAAAAGCTTGGAAATACCTCTTCTTACCGCAGGGTTATCTACGGGAGCGTTTTCTGTTTGAAAAAACATGTATATTGAGGTAAGAACCTCCTGGGTGAGCAGGTTTATCTCCGGAATTCCTTCCAGTTCCGGCACCTGTTCGGGAAGAATAATACCCACATCGGCCAGGGCATCGACTTCTCCGGCCCTTAAAGCGGCTACCCGGGTCCCTTCATCGGGGATATGATGAAATACCACCTGATCAATATTAGGCTCTCCTTTCCAGTAATCGGGATTGGCCTCAAGGTAAATGCGATCCTGGCTGTAGTCTGCAAACTTATACGGACCGGTGCCTACCGGAGCCGCCAGTTCGGTCCCCCCCGTCTCGATTACTTCCGGGCTGAACATAGCGCTGGGGAAATAACTAATCAGCACCGGAAAGGCGGGCAGTGGTTTTTTTAGCTCTATTTCTAAAGTGTGGGTGCCGGTTGCCCGCACCTCCTCCATATATTTATAGTTGTCGGCGGTCTGGGGGTGTTTTCTCAGCCTGATAATATTTGCCTTGGCCGCCTCTGCATTAAAAGCAGCGCCGTCATGAAAAACAACTCCTTCTCTCAGCTGAAAAATCCAGGTTTTTTCGTCTTGTGACAGGCTTATATCTTCAGCCAGCCAGGATTCCGGTTCCAGGTTTTCATCTAAATAGACAAGGCCTTCCCACACGTTGGTGCTGCCGTGCAAATAAGTGCGGTCCTCGGAACCGTAGTAGAAATCACGACCCACCCCGATAGTCAGGATCTGTTCTGTTTTTTCTGCAGGCTCTTCTGCCGTTTCTTCTTCAAGATCTTCTTCCAGGTCTTCCAAAGGATCCTCTGCAGGTTCGCATCCTACGGTGACTGATAGAAGTAATAAAACTGTAAGTAAGAAAACAATCTTAAAAAAACTGCGTGATAACATTTGATTTACCTCCAGTAAGAATTTATTGAACTGCCTATTGCTTTCCGGCCAGATGACAGGCCGCCCGGTGCCGGGCTGATATTTCTTTCAGGAACGGCTGCTCCCGAGCACATATTTCGATCCTTTCAGGGCAGCGGGGATGAAAAGGACACCCCGCCGGGTAAGCGGAAGAATCCGGCGGTTCCCCGGGTAAAAACTGCGGTGAAAAAGAGCCCTCGAGGCGGGGTTCGCTCTTTAACAAGGCCCGGGTGTAGGGATGAAGGGAGGCATCCAGCCGGTTTGCAGGCAGATCCTCCACTATCCGGCCGGCGTACATCACCACCACCCTCTGGCAAAGGTAGCGCACCGCCGGCAGATCGTGGGATACTAACAGGTAGTGCACCCCGAATTTTTCGCCCAGATCCAGAAACAGGTTTAAAAGCTGACCCTGTAAAGAAACATCCAGCCCGGAAGTAGCTTCATCACATATAACCAGGAAAGGATTAACAATCACTGCGCGGGCTATAGCCAGGCGTCTCTGCTGCCCTCCGCTGAACTCATGGGGATAGCGCTTCCGGTCTTCGGGAGAAAGGCCCACCTGCTGTAACACCTGATCGATTTTATCCCGGCGCTCTTTCCGCGAGAAGGCGGGAAAATAGTTTCGCAGCGGTTCGGCAAGAATCTTCTCCGCCGGATGACGGGGGTTTAAAGAAGCAGCAGCATCCTGAAATATTATCTGAACCTGCCTTCTGAATGAAGTTAATTGCTTTTCAGGCAAAGTGCTTATCTCTTTACCCCGGTAATGCAGACAACCCCGTGATGGTCTTTCCAGGCGGGACAACAGTCGCACCAGGGTACTTTTACCCGATCCGCTTTCCCCGACCAACCCGACGTTTTTTCCTGCTTCTATGTCCAGATCCAGGTCCAGGCTCACGTCATGAACTGCCTGGATTTCCTCTTTTTGCCACCAGCCCCGGGAAATAATATAACTTTTAGCCAGCCTTTCACCACGCAAAAAGGTCAAGTTACCGCCGCCTCCCGGAGATCGTTTTTCCTTGCCTGGTGAAAGTGGCAGGCTGCTTGCTGCTCAGGCCACAATTCCTGCAGGCTCGGAACCTTATTGCGACATATTTCACGGCCCTTAAGGCAACGGGGAGAAAAAGCGCACCCCGGGGAAAGATCTGCCAGATCAGGTGGGCTTCCATTAATCGGTTCCAACCTGCCGGGGCAAAAAGAAGGGTGCGAACGCAGCAAAGCGCTGGTATAAGGATGCAGCGGCTGCCGGAAAACTTCCCTCACCGGCCCGCTTTCCACGATGCGTCCAGCATACATAACCGCCACCCGGTCAGCCACCGCCGCAGCTGCCGCCAGGTCATGGGTTATAAAAAGAAGCGACATACAGCACTCTTGCAGGTGCTTTTTAAGGTAATGCAAAATCTGGGCCTGGAGGGTGACATCGAGCGAAGTAGTCGCTTCGTCGGCTATAAGCACCCTGGGATGCAGGCTCATAGCCATAGCCAGGGCGGCTCTCTGACGCATGCCGCCGCTGAGCTGAAAAGGAAAACTCCGGAAAGACCTTTCGGCAGGCAGCCCCATTTCGGCCAACTTGCATCGAGCCATGTCTCTGGCTTCTGCAGAGGACAGCTTCCGGTGGGCAGTTATGGTTTCACAAATATGGGAGCCGATCGTGCGCACCGGGTTGAAAGTAGATAGTGAATCCTGGAAAACCAGGGCAAGATCCTCTCCCCGAACCCGGCGCATCTCTTTCGGGTTCAACTGCAACAAATCCCGGCCTTCCAGGTTGATTTCGCCTTCCTCTATCCTTCCCGGATGAGGCACCAGGCGCAGCAGGGAAAGAGCGGTAACACTTTTGCCCGCACCGCTTTCGCCGATAATGGCCAGGCACTCGCTCTGCCCCACATTAAAATTTATATTATCGGCTGCCCGGATCAATCCCCGGGAAGTGTAAAAGTTGGCGCTCAGGTTTTTAACTTCAAGGACCTGCTTATGAACGTTATCCAAATCCATAACCTCCTTATCACTGTGAACCTCTTCTCGAAAAAAGCCGGGGCGACGGTTTACTTGAGCCGGCTGACTGCTGCCGCGGACGGGTAAAACCCTGCGGATCCAGGACATCCCGGAGGCCGTCTCCCAACAGATTAAAACCAAGAACCGTTAGGGCAATAGCGGTTCCCGGCAGCAACATCAGCATCGGGGTAGAAACCATGTAATTGCGAGCCTCATTTATCATCGCCCCCCATTCAGGCACAGGCGGCTGGGCGCCCAGGCCCAAAAAAGAAAGGGTCGCTATGGAAAGCACCAGGCCACCCAGGTTCAAAGTGGCCATTACCACCACCGGGGGTAATACGTTTGGCACCAGGTGATGCCATATAATTCCCAGAGGACCAGTCCCCGCAGAACGGGCGGCGAGAACAAACTCCTTTTGTTTTAAAGACAGGACCATCCCGCGCACCACCCGGGCGTACTGGACCCACGAAACCACCGCCAGGGCAATCATAACGTTTATCAACCCCGGCCCCAAAAAGCCGGTAACAACCAGGGCTAAAATCAGGTTGGGGAAAGCCAGGACCACATCGGCCACCCTCATTAACAAGCCGTCCACCATTCCGCCCAGGTAACCGGCGAGCAGTCCGGTGGGAATGCCAATCAAAAGAATTATTGCTAAAACCGACAGGGAATACTGCAAAGTGATCCTTCCCCCGTAAAGAAGCCTGGAATACAGGCACCTGCCCAGAGGATCCGTCCCCAGGGGATACTGATCATCAGCGGACCGCAGGCGCTCGGACAACTCTACCGGCAAAGGATCATGGGGAGCCAGGACAGGAGCGGCCATGGTAACGGCAAATATTAAAATGATAATGACCAGCCCCGTAAGAGACAGGTGATCACGCAGCAGCCTTCCGGTCATGATACTTTTCCTTCCCCCTCTTCCATCCTCACCCGCGGATCCAGCAAGCGGTATGATAGATCTATCACCAGATTCATGCACACAAAAGCTAACCCCATGAGCAAAACATAACCCTGGATCACGGGATAATTACGATCAAAGATAGCTTCCACCGCCAGGCGGCCCACTCCCGGCCAGGCAAAAATCCTTTCCACCACCACAGTGCCCCCCAGCAAGTGGCCCATTGTTATACCCAAAAGAGTGACTACCGGTATAAGCGCATTGCGGAAAGCGTGCCTGCCGATGATAACCGCTTCCCGCAGCCCCCGGGAACGGGCAGAACGGATATAATCAAGCTGCAGCACCTCTAACAGGTTAGCCCTGAGCAAACGGGCATAGGTAGCCGCCAGGCCGAAACCCAGGGTAACAGAGGGCAAAAGCAGGCTTATAAGGCCCTCATCTTTGCCCATAACCGGAATCCCCTCCATGGGAACAGCAATATAGGTGATTAAAAGCAGCCCGAGGTAAAATGATGGTATAGAAGCGCCCACCAGCGCGGTTAAGCGACCGATGTGATCACCCACTGTGCCCCGTAAAAGGGCGGCAACAGTGCCCAGGGGGAAAGCCAGCAGGAACATTACTAACAGGCCTCCCGCCGCCAACTCTGCTGTTGCCGGTAGGCGGCCCAGTATTTCCGCAGAAACCGGCTCTCCGGTGGTAAATGAAGTCCCCAGGTTACCCTGCAGTACATCTAACAACCAGTTGGCGTAGCGTAGCGGCAAAGGACCGTCTACACCCAGGGCCTCCCGGGCCAGCTGCAAATTTTCGGGGGTCACCTCTATATCCCGCCGTGTCAATAAGATTTCAGCAGGATCACCGGGAGCCAGGTCCATTAAAATAAAAGTTATAAAGGTAACGCCTAAAAGCACGGGTACCAGGGTCAACAACCTTCTTATTAAGTATTTCAGCATAACCTGCACTTGCACTCCGTTTTAATTTACTTTGCCTGCGTCTTTTGTGTTAATATTATATCAAACCGTAACACCATTTGCGCTAAAAAAACATCCCTGCAATCGTAACACGTTTTGTCAATATTGTACTACTTATATAGCGTTCGACACAGTTGAATAAAATTCCTTCCTTTATTTAAAAACATTTTTTATTCATTACTACCTTTATTCATTACTACCTTTATTCATTACTACCTTTATTCATTACTACCTTTATTCATTACTACC
>Ga0207421_10000983_pt1 | contig 37017 bp, 31 predicted proteins | sample SodLakKL_010_SED_4_FD_187542 | JGI IMG/M metagenome (GOLD analysis project Ga0207421, IMG submission 187542) | Alkaline sediment microbial communities from Lake Tanatar, Kulunda Steppe, Russia - 8KL_010_SED (SPAdes) (version 2) | ecosystem: Environmental > Aquatic > Non-marine Saline and...
CGAGCTGGCCGAGGACGCCCCCACGGGCGTGGTCGAGCTCGACGAGCACGGCGACCACCTGCACGTGGCCGCCGAGGCCGAGGACACCACCGAGATCGTCCTCCACTGGCGAGCCGACGGCGAGGTCGCCTACGAGACGCCGCCGCTGGCCGTCACCGTCGACTTCACCGCGCAGGCCTACACCGGCGGGCGCGAGGTCCTCGACCCCGAGCCGCGGCTGGCCATCGCCGACGGCGACGAGCCCGAGCTCGGCATCTACGACCTGATCGAGGAGGAGACCCTGGAGGCCTTCGACCTCGCCGCGCCCGACCCGATCCTCGAGCCGGCCGGCGTGCTCGGACAGACGCTGGTGGCCTCCCAGCCCGACGCCGACACCGCCCACGTGATCGACGTGGCCACCTGGGCGCTGGAGCACGGCGAACACGCCCACTACTACCTCGACGACCCCCGCGAGCTGGCGGCGCTGGACCTGGACACCCCGATCCACACCACCTACGGCCACCAGCGCATCGGGATCTTCGCCGACGGCGAGGGCGTCGCGGTGCTGGTGGACGAGCAGGCGTCGCTCGAGGCCGGGGAGGCCGTCACCGAGGAGATCGCCACCGCCGCTCCCCACCACGGGGCGGTCCTGCCGTTGGGCGCCGATCGGGCGATCGTCTCGGATGTCGAGGACGACCACGAGGAAGGGTTGCCTGAGACGGTGGCGCTCCACGACGGCGGCGAGCAGGTCGAGACCCACGCCTGCCCGGGCCTGCACGGCGGGACCGTCACCGCCGGCGGTGCGGCGCTGGCCTGCGAGGACGCGATCCTCGCGCTCGAGGCACATGGCGACCACCTCGACGCCACCGAGATCGCCTACCCCGATGCGGTCGACCGGCTCGGCTACCTCGCGGGCCATCCCGACCACGACCACGTGGCCGCCACCGACGGCGGCGATCAGCTGGTGATCGCCGACACCGCCGACGGCGAGATCGTCGAAGTCGTCGAGCTGCCCGCCGAGGCAGCCACCGGCGCCCACGTCGACGACGACGGGTCGCTGCTGGTGGTCACCGACGACGGCGTGGTCCACCAGGTCGACCTGGACACCGGCGAGCTCATCGCCTCCAGCGACGAGACGCTGGCGCTGGACGACGACGGCTCCGAGCCGGGCATCGCCGGCGGACGCGATCGCGCCTACGTGTCCTCCCCGGGTGACGGACGGATCCTGGAGCTGGCCACCAACGATGACCTGCGGCTGGCCCGCGAGCTCGACGTGGGCGGCACGCCAGCCGGGCTCGCCTACTTCGGAGCGATGTGGTGATGCGACCGATCCTGCTGCTGCTGACGGGTCTCGTGGCGCTGGCCCTGACCGGCTGCGCCGACGAGGCCGCCGACACCGCCGAGACCGACCCAGACGATGACGCCGAGGTCCAGGCCGACGAGGACGGCGACGCCGACGACGACGACCGCCCACGCGTGGCGGTGGCGTTCAACATCCTGGCCGATGTCGCCGAGAACACCTTCGGCGACGAGGTCGAGATCGTCGACATCATGCCCCGCGGGGTGGACCCGCACAGCTACGAGATCAGCGCCTCCGAGGCCGAGCCGGTCTACGACGCCGACCTGCTGATCGCCAACGGGCTCGACCACGAGGAGGGACTTGCCACCGTCATCCGCACCGCCGAGGAGGAGGGGGTGCCGCTGCTGGAGATCGCCCCCGAGGTTGATCCGCTGCCCTACGACGAGGAGGTCGTCGAGGGCGCTGGTGAGGCCGAAGAGGGCGAGGAGCCCACCCTCGACCCGCACTTCTTCGCCGACCCGGTGCGCATGGCGCAGGCCCCCGAGCTGATGGTCGACGCGCTGGTCGAGGTCGCCGGCGACCGGGTCGACGAGGACGCACTGCGCGCCTCGGCGCAGGACTACGCCGACGAGCTCGAGGCGCTGCACGCCGAGATCGAGGAGACCCTCGACGCCGTCCCCGACGACCGCCGGGCGCTGGTGACCAACCACAGCGTGTTCAACTACTTCGCCGAGCGCTACGACTTCGAGGAGATCGGGGCGGTGGTGCCCAGCGGCACCACGCTGGCAAGCCCCAGCGCTGCCGACCTCGAGGACCTCGCGGGCGCCATCGAGGACGCCGGCGTGCCGGCGATCTTCGCCGACATCGGCTCTCCGGACGATCTCGCCAACGCGCTGGCCGAGGAGGTCGACCTCCAGGTCGAGGTCGTCGCGCTGTACACCGAGACGCTCGGCGAGGAGGGCTCGGGCTCGGAGACCTACGTCGACATGCAGCGCACCAACGCCGAGGAGATCGCCGAGGCACTCACCGACTGACTGCTGGCGCTGTTGGACCTGCACCCCTCCACAGCTGTGTCGCCAGACGGTCGCGGCGCGACGCGGCGGCGACACACCCAGCGGGCCACCGGGGCGGTGTGTCGCACGACGATCGGAGATCGAGTCGGTGACGACACACCGCCCCGGGGGATCGGGTGCCCCTGCGCCTGATGCGCCGAGCGGGCGGTCAGCGGCGGCGGTCACGCCAGGCGTCGGCCAGCAGCGCCAGGCCCATGCCGGTCAGCCAGACGTCCTTGGCGATCCCCAGGCCGTCGTCGGTGGGTGCCAGGCTGCCGTCCTGGCGCAGGCCCGGAGCCTTGAGGTACAGGCGGTTGAGCCCCAGCGCGAACGCGGTCAGGCCGGCTCCAGCCAGCCAGGAGGGCAGCTTGGGCACCAGCAGCGCCGTGCCCAGCGCGATCTCGCCCGAGGAAAGGGCCTTGCCGAACTGCTCGGGGGGCAGCTGCTGCACCTGGGGCACCGCGTGGGAGGCGAACCCCTGCAGCCCCTGGGCGGTCTCGGCGTCGGCGCCGCGCTTCTGCAGCCCCGAGCCCAGGATGAACGCGCCGGCCGTGGCGCGGATCGGCAGGTGCCAGGCCTTCCAGCCCTTGGCTGTGAGTCGTGACATGGTCGTGCTCCTCTCTGATCGTGGTCGCTTCGTTCGAGGTTGGCCGATCGTGGCGCCGCGCTTGCGCCCGCTCGCAGGAGCCCGTGGACTCACCGCAGGCGCAGCCCGTGGCCCGGCCCGGTGGCCACCGCCAGCACCTGCGCGTCGGCGTCGGCGCGCGCGGTCAGCGCCCAGCCCTCGGGCTCGGGGGGCAGCAGCAGCGCATGGCCGGGCTCCAGCGCGTGCTCGTCGTTCGGCGTGTCGCCGGCGCCGGTGTCGCCACCGCCGGCGCCGGAGTCCTCACCGACCGTCACCGCGCCCGAGACCACGAACAGCAGGCCGGCCTCCTCGGGCTCCCACCGCAGCGGCAGCTCCGCCCCGGCGGCGACCGAGCTGTCGGTGAAGGCGCGCACGTCGCCGTGGACCTTGCTGGTGCCGCGCTCGAGGACGTGCTTGGTGCGCACCCCGGGTGCCGGGTGGCTGCGCGGCGCCTGCGTGTCGCGGACGGCGTCGAACGCCGCGCCGGCGGCCAGCGGCTCGTTGGGGTAGACCAGGATGAAGGCGCGCGCGTCGACCTCGCCGTGGTTCCACTCGGAGTGGATCATCCCGCGCCGACCCTCGGTCAGGATCCCGAGGTCACCGGTGCCCATGTGCCCGGTGATGTGGTTGAGCACGTCGTCGTGGTCCAGCGACCCCTCCAGCAGGTAGAACAGCCGCTCCATGCGCTGATGGGGGTGGTGGCCGATGCCGTGCCCGGCCGTGACCGTCGAGTCGTGGACCATCAGCAGCGATCCCAGCGCTGCGACAGCGGTGAAGGGTCCGACCGACTCGCGCGCCTCGAGCCCGGGCATCCCGAAGTCCTCGGCGGTGATGACGTGGCTGTCGGCAGGGGTGCGGTGCAGAGGGCTGGTGGCCGTGCGCATGGTGTGCTGCTCCTGGATGCAGGGCCGCGACGCACGCGAGGTCGCGACAGGTCAATGCGTACGCAACCATTCCCGAGCCGGCCGCGCCCACACCTGCCCTCGCATGTCGTCACGCCCTGTCTGCCACCCGGCTCGGCTGTGTGCCACCCGGCTCGGCGCAGTGCCGATACGCTGCCCCTATGGTGCGAGGGCTGCTGGACCGGTTCCTCATCGCCCTCACCCTGCTGGTGCTGCGCTGGTTCTTCCGGAGGGTCGAGGTCGATGGGCGCGAGCGGTTGCCGCAAGGGCGGCCCGTCCTCGTCGTGGCCAACCACTCCAACGGGCTGATCGACCCGGTGCTGCTGGTGCACACGCTGGGCCGGATGCCGCGGTTCATCGCCAAGGCGGCGTTGTGGCGGCCGTGGTGGGTGCGCCCGTTCCTGGCCGCGGCCGGCATGATCCCGGTGGCCCGCCCCCAGGACCAGCCCGACACCTCCGACAACCGTCGCACGTTCTCGACCACCCACGACGTGCTGCGCAAGGGCGGCACGGTCGGGCTGTTCCCCGAGGGGGTCGCCCACGACGAGCCGCACCTCGCCCCGATCCGCACCGGTGCCGCGCGCATCGCGCTGGGTGCGCGCGCTGCCGGCGCGCCGGGCCTCACGATCCTGCCGATCGGTCTGGCCTTCGACGACAAGATCGGCCTGCGGTCGCGGGCGCTGGCGCGTGTGGGCGAGCCCATCGACCTCGACGCCGATCTGCCCGAGATCCTCGGCGACGACCTGACCGCCTCGGAGGACGACACCGCCGCGGTGCGCCGCCTGACCGAGGTCATCGAGCAGCGCCTGCGTGCCGTCGCACCCGACTACGCCGACCGTCGGGAGGCCCGCGTGCTCGCCCGCGCCGCCGAGATCTGGCACCGCAGCCGCGACGAGCACCGCCACAGCCGGCAGCCGATCGGCGAGGTGGCGCTGTCCGACCAGGAGCGTCTGGCGCGCCGTCTGCGCCAAGCGCCGCCGCACACCCGGGCGCGGATCATGGACGCGGTGGCGCGCTACAACCTCGACCTCGACCTCACGGGCCTGCGCGACCACCAGATCGCCGCGGGCTACACCCCGCTGCAGGTCCTCACCGGCTTCGCGCGCACCGCGCTGATCGTGGCGGTGCTCGCCCCGCTGTGGGTTCCGGGGCTGATCGTCAACGTCGTGCCCTACCAGCTGGCCAACCTCTCGGGGCTGGCCATGCGCAACCCGGTGATGAAGGGCACGCTGCGCGTGCTCGTGGCCCTGGCGGTGTTCCCGATCACCTGGGCCATCGTGCTGCTGCTCGCTGACGTGGAGACCCTGTGGATCGGTGCCGGCCTGCTGGCGCTCATGCCGCTGGCCGGCGTGGTGGCCGCGGGGATCATGGAGCGCCTGGTGCGAGCGCTCCGTGCGTGGCGCGGCTGGCTCGGCCTGGTCGAGCGCCGCGCGCTGCTCGACGAGGTGCGAGTCGACCGCGACCGCCTGCTCGCGCTCGTCGACGAGGCCACCGCCGAGCCCTCGACGCCCTCCCGGGGCGTCGCGCCCACCCGGTGACGCGTGCGCGCTGACGAGCTCGGAGAGCGCGTCGAGTCCCTGGCAGCCGAGCGCGGCCAGCGGCTGCGAGGGCGCAACCTGTGGCTCGTGGCCGTGCGCACGGCCCGTCGCGCCGTCGAGGTGCGGGTCACCGGGCTGGCCGCGGAGATGACCTACTACACGTTGCTGTCGCTCGTGCCGCTGCTCACCGCGGTGGGGGCGAGCCTGGGGCTGCTGGAGCGCGTCCTCGGCGTCGGGCAGGTCGCGCAGCTCGAGGACGCCGTCGTGGCGGCCTTCGAGGGCCTGCTGTCGCGTGACGTGACCGCCGAGGTGGTCACCCCCCTGGTGCGCGGGCTGCTGCGCGAGGAGCGCACCGGCTTCGCGCTGGGCAGCATCCTCGTGGCGCTGTGGCTTGGCAGCCGGGTGTTCCGCGCCGCGGTGCGCGCGCTCGACGACGCCTACGAGGTGCGCGAGCGCCGCAGCCTGCTGGCCCAGCTGGGCCTGGCGGTGGTGTTCGGCGTCGGCGCGGTGGTCGCGGTCACCGCGCTGCTGATCGTCGTGGTGGTGGGCCCCCTGCTCGGCGGCGGGCGCGCCCTTGCCGACCAGATCGGCCTCGGGGCGGCCTTCGAGGTGGCCTGGGCGGTGGGACGCTGGCCGGTGGTGCTGCTGGTGCTGATGGGCTTCCTGCTGGTGCTGTACCGCTTCGCGCCCAACCACGACCTGACCTGGCGCGACTGCCTGCCCGGCGCGGTGGTCGGCGCTGTCGGCATGGCGCTGGTCGCGGTGGGCTTCCGCGTCTGGCTGGAGGTCGCCGGTCCGCGCGTGCCCGAGCTCGGCGACGCCGACGAGGTCGTGGCGATCGCCGCCCAAGTGGTGGGGGCCGTGGTTGCCGGGATCCTGCTGGTATGGCTGTCCAGCATCGCGGTGCTGCTCGCCGGGGTGCTCAACGCGGAGTGGTCGCGCAGCGCCGCGGACGAGGAGCCCGCCGGGACCTGACCCGGGCCAGGCACTTGCCGTTCGGGCGCATGACCGGGGACCTTCGTCCCTGACCGCTGCGGTCACCCATTCGTAGTGTCGCGGCACGCGCATCAGTCGATCGCCCGGGGAGGCGTTCCATGTCTGCAGTAGCAACCCGAACGCCGCTGGTTCTCGACGGCAACGAGGCCGCCGCCCGCGTGGCGTACATGCTCAGCGAGGTCATGGCGATCTACCCGATCACGCCGTCCTCGTCGATGGGGGAGCACGCCGACGCCTGGAGCGCGGCGGGCAAGCCGAACCTGTGGGGCGCGGTCCCCGAGGTCGCCGAGCTCCAGAGCGAGGGCGGAGCCGCCGCGTCGATGCACGGCGTGGTGCAGCGCGGCTCGCTGGGCAGCACGTTCACGGCCAGCCAGGGCCTGCTGCTCATGATCCCCAACATGTACAAGATCGCCGGTGAGCTGACGCCGGCGGTCATCCACGTCGCCGCGCGCACCGTGGCCACCCACGCGCTGTCGATCTTCGGCGACCACAGCGACGTGATGGCCACCCGCCAGACCGGCTGGGCGATGCTGTGCGCCTCCTCGGTCCAGGAGGCCCAGGACTTCGCGCTGATCTCGCACGCGGCCACCGTGCGCTCGCGCGTGCCCTTCCTGCACTTCTTCGACGGGTTCCGCACCTCCCACGAGCTCGCCACCATCGATCCGCTCGAGGACGAGGACCTCGCCGCGCTGACCGACGAGGACGCGATCCGCGCCCATCGCGAGCGCGCGCTGTCGCCCGAGCAGCCGGTGCTGCGCGGGTCGGCGCAGAACCCCGACGTGTTCTTCCAGGCACGCGAGGCCTGCAACCCCTTCTACGACGCCGTTCCCGACGAGGTCTCCTCGCTGTTCGCCCAGCTCGAGGAGCGCACCGGGCGCAGCTACGACCTGATCCAGTACCACGGCCACCCCGAGGCCGAGCGCGTGGTGGTCGTCATGGGTTCGGCTGCCCAGACGATGCGCGCGGCCGCCGACGCGCTCAACGAGCAGGGCGAGAAGGTCGGCGTGCTCACGGTGCGCCTCTACCGGCCCTTCCCCGAGGACGCGCTCATCGCCGCGCTGCCCGACACGGTGCGCGAGATCGCGGTGCTCGACCGCACCAAGGAGCCCGGCGCGCCCGGCGAGCCGCTGTACCTCGACGTCGCAGCCGCGGTGTCGCGCCGCCTGGGCCCCACCGCCCCCCGCGTGGTGGGCGGCCGCTACGGGCTCTCCAGCAAGGAGTTCACCCCGCGGATGGCCGTGGCGGTGTTCAACGAGCTCGACCGGCCCGCTCCGAGCCACGGCTTCACCGTCGGCATCGTCGACGACGTCACCCAGCGCTCCCTGCCCATCCCCGAGGAGGGCCCCCGTGACCCCGCCAAGCTGCGGGCCCTGTTCTACGGGCTGGGCTCCGATGGGACCGTCGGGGCCAACAGGAACACCGTGGACATCCTCGCCAAGCGCACCGGGATGCCCGCCCAGGGCTTCTTCGAGTTCGACTCGCGCAAGGCCGGGGCCGTCACCGTCAGCAACGTGCGCATCGACGATGAGCCGATCTGGGCGCCCTACCTGATCGAGGAGGCCGACCTGGTGGCGGTCCACCAGTTCAACTTCCTCGAGCGCATGGACGTGCTCGCCAAGGCCCGTCGGGGCGCCACCGTGCTGCTCAACAGCCCCTACGGCGCCGACGAGGTCTGGGATCACCTGCCCCGCGAGGTGCAGCAGGAGCTCATCGACAAGGAGCTCCGCCTGTTCGTGGTCGACGCCTACACGGTGGCCCAGGAGGCCAAGCTCGGCGCCCGCATCAACTCGGTGATGCAGCCGTGCTTCTTCGCGGTGGCTGATCTGCTGCCGATCGACGAGGCGATCGGCCACATCAAGGACGCGATCGACAAGACCTACGGCAAGCGCGGCCGCACCATCGTCGAGCGCAACTTCGCCGCGGTGGACGGCGCACTGGAGGGCCTGCAGGAGGTCGCCATCCCCGACCGGGTCGACAGCGACCACGTCATGCGCCCGCCGGTGCCCGAGCACGCCCCCGACTTCGTGCAGCGCGTCACCGCCCGCATCATCGAGGGCAAGGGCGACACCCTGCCGGTCAGCGCGCTGCCGGTCGATGGCACGTTCCCGACCGGGACCTCGACCTACGAGAAGCGCCAGCTCGCCCAGGAGCTGCCGATCTGGGACCCCGAGGTCTGCATCGACTGCGGCAAGTGCGCGATCGTGTGCCCGCACGCCACGATCCGGATGAAGGTGTTCGACCCAGAGACCCTGGAGCTCGCGCCCGAGGGCTTCAAGTCCAAGGACTACAAGGCCAAGGACCTGCGCGGCAACAAGCTCACGGTCCAGGTGGCCCCCGATGACTGCACCGGCTGCGGGATCTGCGTCGACATCTGCCCGGCCACCAGCAAGGAGGCCGCCGGGCACAAGGCGATCAACATGCGCCCGGCCGAGGAGCACCGCGACGCCGAGCGCCCGCACTGGGAGTTCTTCGAGTCGATCCCCGAGTTCGACCGCTCGCAGCTCAAGACCGACACCGTGAAGGGCTCGCAGCTGCTCGACCCGCTGTTCGAGTTCTCCTCGGCGTGCTCGGGCTGCGGCGAGACGCCCTACCTGGGGCTGCTCACCCGGCTGTTCGGTGACCGCATCATCGTCGCCAACGCCACCGGCTGCTCGTCGATCTACGGCGGCAACCTGCCGGTCACCCCCTGGGCGAAGAACAGCGAGGGCCGCGGTCCGGCGTGGTCCAACTCCCTGTTCGAGGACAACGCCGAGTTCGGCTTCGGCATCGAGCTGGCCACCGCCAACCAGCAGACCACCGCCCGCGCGCTCGTCGCAGAGCTCGCCGACCAGATCGGCGGGGAGCTCGCCACCGGGCTGCTGGAGGCCGACCAGTCCGACGACGCCGCCATCGCCGCCCAGCGCGAGCGGGTCGCGGCGCTGAAGGAGCGCCTGGCTGCCATCGACAGCCCCCGGGCTCGCTCCCTGGCCGCGATCGCCGACTCCCTGGTGGACCACAGCGTGTGGATCATCGGCGGAGACGGCTGGGCCTACGACATCGACTACCACGGCCTGGACCACATCCTGGCCAGCGGCCGCAACGTCAACGTGCTGGTGATGGACACCGAGGTCTACTCCAACACCGGCGGGCAGGCCTCCAAGGCCACGCCACGGGCGGCCACCGCCAAGTTCGCCACCGGCGGCAAGCGCTCGGCCAAGAAGGACCTCGGGATGCTGGCGATGGCCTACGGCGACGTGTACGTCGCCCAGGTCGCGCTCGGCGCCAACGACATGCAGACGGTGCGCGCGTTCCAGGAGGCCGCCGCCTACGACGGTCCCTCGCTGATCGTGGCGTACTCCACGTGCATCGCCCACGGCATCGACATGACCACCTCGATGACCCACCAGAAGGACGCGGTGCAGACCGGCTACTGGCCGCTGTTCCGCTACCAGCCCACCACCGAGGAGGGGCAGACGCCCCTGCGCCTCGACAGCAAGGAGCCCAAGAAGCCCGTCCGCGAGTTCGCGCTCAAGGAGGCCCGGTTCGCGATGCTGCAGCGCACCGCGCCCCAGGAGTCGGACCGCCTGCTCAACCTCATGCAGGCCGACATCGACGAGCGCTGGAAGTGGTACAGCCAGCTCGCCGAGATCAAGCGGCGGGTCCCCGACGAGGCCACCGGCAACGGGCACGGCCCCGACGGCAACGGCCAGGACACCAGCAGCGCGCAGGAGGACAGCTGATGCCCGATCTGACCACCCGCTATCTCGGGTTCGAGCTGCGCACGCCGGTGGTGGCCTCGGCCAGCCCCATGACCTCCGACCCGACCTCGCTGGGTCGGCTCGAGGAGGCCGGCGTCGGCGCTGTGGTGCTGCCCTCGCTGTTCGAGGAGCAGCTGGTCCACGAGGCCGCTGACCTCGACGCCATGCTCGACCACAACGCCGAGGCCTTCGCCGAGGCCACCAGCTTCTTCCCGGACCTGCAGGACTACAACACCGGACCCGACCAGTACCTCGAGACGATCGCCGAGGCCAAGCGCCAGCTGCGAGCCCCGGTCATCGCCAGCCTCAACGGCACGAGCACCGGCGGCTGGGTGCGCTATGCGCGCGAGATCGAGGACGCCGGCGCCGACGCGCTCGAGCTCAACATCTACCTGATCGCCGCCGACTTCTCGCTCACCCCTGCCGAGGTCGAGGGACGCTACGTGGACCTCGTCGAGTCGGTGCGTGCCGCGGTGGACCTGCCGCTGGCGGTCAAGATCGGCCCGCAGCTGACCTCGGTGCCGGTCATGGCCCAGCAGCTGGTGCGCGCCGGCGCCGACGGGCTGGTGCTGTTCAACCGCTTCTACCAGCCCGACATCGACCCCGACACGCGCGAGATCACCCCCAACCTCGTGCTGTCGGCCTCCGAGGAGCTGCGCCTGCCGCTGCGGTGGATCGGGATCTGCTACGGCCGCGTGGACGCCTCCCTGGCGCTCACCAGCGGCGTCCACGAGGTCGCCGACGTCGCCAAGGGCCTGCTCGCCGGCGCTGATGTGACGATGACCACCTCGGCGCTGCTGCGCAAGGGCCCGAGCCACGTGCGCCACCTCACCGAGGGGCTGCACGAGTGGATGGTCGAGCAGGAGTACGACTCCGTCGAGCAGCTCAAGGGCAGCGTGAGCCAGCGCCACGCACCCGATCCCGAGGCCTTCGCCCGCGCCAACTACCTCCAGACGCTGTCCAGCTGGTCCAGCCCCTTCCCGGCCTGACGCGCCGAGCCGGGAAGGCCCCGGGTCGACGTGCGCGGCGGTGCGGGGCGCTAGGCTCCCGCCACCAGCACATCGGACGAGGGAGGAGCCATGGCCGTCAACCGGATCGTCTGTGGGATCGACGACTCGGACGACTCGCACGCGGCGCTGCGCTTCGCGGTTGACGAGGCGCGCCTGCGCGATGCCGCGCTCGAGGTGGTCAGCGTCTACTCCCCGGCGAGCGCGGCGGCGTTCCCCGCTCTGCCGAGCCAGGCCGACACCGAGCAGGAGCGCAAGCGGGCCGAGGCGACCCGCAAGCTCATCGAGGGCGCCGTCGAAAAGCTCGGGGACAGGGCGGAGGGCGTCAAGCTCGAGATCAACCCGATGAAGCACTCCCGCCCGGCCGTGGCGCTGATGGAGCGGACCTCGGATGCCGACCTGGTCGTGGTCGCCCACCGCGGCCGCGGCGGCTTCAAGGGCCTGCGGCTGGGCTCGGTCAGCGAGCAGCTCACGCGCTGGGCACGGTGCCCGGTCGTGGTGGTCCGACCGACGACCAGCTGACCCGATGCCGGCCCTCGCGGCGACCTCCTGCCCATCCCGGCGACCGGCCGGCTGCGGCCGCGCGCTAGACTCTGGCCGCCCGGATCCCGCCGACCGGCCCGCCCGCACCGCCGGAGGAGCATGATGCGCCCCCGCCTGCTCGGTGTCGCCCTGCTCGTCGCCCTCGCCGCGGTCCTCGCCGTGCCCGCCGCCACCGCCCCCGCACTGGCCGAGGCCGAGGTCGAGGCCCCCGAGGAGGAAGGGGTCGACGAGGCCCTGCCCAGCCTCGAGGAGGTCGGCACCGGCAGCGAGGTGGCCGAGCAGTTCCGCCCCGAGCCGCCCGAGGAGCCGCCGTTCACCGACGCGCTGGTGCTCCCGCTGACCGGGGCAGCGCTCCTGCTGGCCACGGTGATCCTGGTGCTGTACCTGCGGTGGATGCCCAAGTTCTCGCAGGAGAGGGAAGAAGCGGGCCGGCGCTAGCCGGTCGCGCGCCGCCGTCCGTCTCGGGGACCGAGTGACTGACCCGCCCACCAGCACCGCCGCGCCGGCTCCGGCGCTGGCCGACTGGGACCTCGCCCGCTGGGTGGCCACCACCCTGGCGACCGGCGCCAAGCCGCGGCCCTCCCGCGCCGATGCGGCGCGCCTGCGGGCGCAGCTCCACACGATCGTCGCCGAGGTCGAGCCGGAGGTGCGCGCGGCCACCGACCTCGGTCACGACCTCGGCCGCCCGGCGGTGCGGGTCGTGGGCCGCTCGGGCTGGGTGCGCACCAACCTGGCGGTCCTGGCGTGGCTGACCGCCCCGGTCGCCGAGCAGCTGCTCGAGCGCACCCCGGTGGCGCGCGAGGTCGCCCAGCGCGTCTACGCGGTGCAGCTCGGCGTGGTGCTGGGCTACCTGGCGAGCCGCGTGCTCGGCCAGTACGAGGCGCTGCGCCCCGGCCAGGCCCCCGGGCGCCTGCTGCTGGTGGGGCCGAACCTGCTGGGCGCCGAGCAGCACGCCGCCGAGCAGGGCCTGGACGCCGAGGCCGTCCAGCGCGGGGTGATCGCCCACGAGCTCGCCCACCACCTGCAGTTCGAGGGTGTGGGCTGGCTGCGCGGCGAGCTCACCGGGATCGTCGAGGGCTACCTCGAAGACGTGCAGGTCGACCGCGAGCGCGTGCGCGAGCTCGCGCGGCGCCTCCCCGAGCTGCTGGCCGACCCGCGGCGGCTGCGTGACCCCTCGTCCTGGCTGGAGGCGCTGCTGACCCCCCAGCAGGCAGCGCTGCTGCAGCGCGCGCAGTCGCTCATGTCGCTGCTCGAGGGGCACGGCAACGCCGCCATGGACTGGACCGCGGCGCGTGACCCGCGCGTGGCCGACCCGGCCGCGGTGCGCCAGCTCCTCCAGCGCCGCCGCGAGCAGGCGCTCGACCGCGTGGTGCGCGACGCGCTCGGCCTGTCGCTGAAGGCCAAGCAGTACCGGGTGGGCGAGCAGTTCGTCCTCGCCGTCGCCGAGCGGCACGGCCTCGCGGCCCTCAACCGCGTGTGGGACGGCCCCCAGCAGCTGCCAACCGCCGATGAGCTCGAGGATCCCGATGCCTGGGTGGGCCGCGTCGCCGCCTGATCCCGCATCGACCGGGGCGTCGCAGCCGGCCCGCGGCCTGCCCGGTCCACTCCCCGGTGGTGCCGACGCGGCCGCGCTGCGCGCACTGGTCGCCGACGCGCTGGCCGACCAGCCAGAGGGCTCGCCGGTGGTGATCGGCTGCTCGGGCGGGCCGGACTCGGCGGCGCTGCTCCGGCTGTGCGCCAAGGTGCGACCCGACCTCGACCTGCTCGCCGCCCACGTGCGTCACGGCCTGCGCGACGACGCCGAGGACCAGCAGCGCGCCACCGCCCAGGCCGAGGCCGCAGGTGCCAGGCTCGTGGTCGCTCCCGTCCGGGTGCGCGAGCGGGGTGAGGGGCTGGCCGCTGCGGCGCGCGCCGCCCGGCTGGCCGCGCTGCACCGGCTCGCGGTGGACGCGGGCGCCGCGGTGGTCCTGCTGGGCCACACCGCCGAGGACCGCGCGGAGACCGTGCTGCTGAACCTGGCCCGCGGCGCGGGGCTGGACGGCCTGGCCGCCACCGCCGCCGAGCGCGTCGAGGGCCCGGTGCGCTGGCGCCGCCCGCTGCTGGCCGCGCGCCGCGCTGATGTCCGCAGGGTCGCCGCCGACGGCCCGCCGGTGGCTGATGACCCCTCCAACCGCGACGCGTCGCGGCGGCGCACCCGTGCGCGCTTCGAGGCGCTGCCGGCGCTGGAGCGCCTGGCGCCCGGGCCGGGTGATGCCGTCGGCGCGCTGCTGCGCAGCGCCGATCTGGCCCGCGAGGACCGCGACGCGCTCGAGGACCTGGCTGCCAGCGCCGCCGCGCGCAGCCGCTGCGACTGGGGTGCGGTGCGCTGCCTGTGGCTGCCGGAGGTGGCTGCCGAGCCCACGGCGGTCGCCCGCCGGGTGGTGCGCGCGCTGCTCGCCGACGCCGGCGCCCGCCCCGAGGCCCGCGCGGTCGAGGAGGCCCGCACCCTCGCGCCGGGCGGCGCGCGCACCGCTCCCGGCGGCGTGAGGGTGCGCCGCAGCGGCGGTTGGCTGTGCGCGCGTCCTGCGGCGCTCGAGCCGCCGGGCACCGCCGAGCTGCCCGCTACCGGCGCGCTCTCGTGGTCCGCCGGCGGGGTCGAGCTCGTCGTGGAGGCCCTCGGGGCGGGCGACCGCAGGCCGGGCGCGGGCGGTGGCGCTCGGGATGCGGTCGGCGGTGCGCGGGACGCGGCCGACTCGCCCGTGAGCCCGCCGCTGCGCCGACCGGCCCACCACGAGCGCGAGACGGTCGCGGGGGCGGTGCTGCTGCTGGCCTCGCAGGCCGGTGGCGCGGTGCGCCCGCCCCGCCCCGGCGACCGGATGGTCGAGTCCGGTCGCGAGCGCACGGTGGCCACCGTGCTGGACCGAGCCGGGGTGCCCGGCGCGGCGCGTGACCAGCTGGCGCTGGTGTGCGAGGCTGACGGGCGCGTGGCCGGCGTGGCAGGCGTCGCGGCAGCCGACCAGCCGGCGGTCGCGCGCCGACAGGTGCATCTGCGGCCCATCGCCTCGGCCGCCACCACCCCCAGCAGCGAGGAGAAAGGCCTGACGCCGTGAGCGAGCTCGACGAGGACATCGACGAGGTGCTGATCGACGCCGAGCAGATCCAGGCGACGATCCAGGAGCTGGGCCAGGCCATCGACCGCGACTACGCGGGCCGCACCCCGATCCTCGTCGGCGTGCTCAAGGGTGCCTTCCCCCTCATGGCGGACCTCGCGCGGGCGATCCAGGGGCACGCCGAGTTCGACTTCATGGCGGTGTCCAGCTACGGGTCGGCCACCCAGACCTCGGGGGTCGTGCGCATCCTCAAGGACCTCGAGGCCGACATCGCCGGTCGCGACGTGGTGGTCGTCGAGGACATCGTCGACAGCGGGCTGACGCTGAACTACCTGCTGCGCAACCTGCGCGCCCGCGGTCCCGCGTCGCTGGAGGTGCTCGCGCTGCTGTCCAAGCCCGACCAGGCGCGCGTGGACGTGCCGGTGCGCTACCACGGCTTCGCCGTGCCCAACGTGTTCGTGGTGGGCTACGGCCTCGACTTCGCCGAGCGCTACCGCAACCTGCCGTATGTGGGCACGCTGAAGGACTCGGTGATCGCCCGCGCCTGAGGTGCGCACCAGGCGCCCCCGCGGGAGGTCGGATCCCGCAGCGAGGGCCTGGCAGCGACGCTGGTAGGCTTGGCCCAGCGCGGCTGTCGCCCGCGTCTCCCCCTTCGAGCGTGCGAGGCTTGCCATGAGCCTGAGCTGGCTGCGCGGTCGCCCCTGGATCTGGGCGATCGCCGCGGTGGTCGCGATCGCGGTCGGCGTGATCGGTGCCCGTGCCCTCCAGGAGGACCCCGAGGAGCTCGAGACCTCCGCCTACCTGGCGCTGCTGGCCGACGACGAGGTCGCCACGGTGACCGACCGGGCCGGTGACCAGGTGCTCGAGGGCGAGCTCGTCGACGGCACCGCCTACGAGGTCGGCTACAACCCCGAGCTGATCAGCGAGGAGCTCGGCGAGGCGCTGCGGGAGGCGCGCGCCCGCGGCTCGCTGGAGGTGCAGGACACCGAGCCCCAGGCCGGCGCCTCGCCCGGGCTGGTGCTGCTCAACGCCCTGCCGTTCCTGCTCATCCTCGGGCTGTTCGTGTTCCTGATGCTGACGATGCAAGGCGGTGGTCGGGCCGCGTCGTTCGGGCGCTCCCGCGCCAAGACGGTGGCCAAGGACACCCCGACGGTGACGTTCACCGACGTCGCCGGCGCCGACGAGGCCGTCGAGGAGCTGCGCGAGGTGCGCGACTTCCTCGCCGACCCCTCGGGCTTCACCGCCATCGGCGCGACGATCCCCAAGGGGGTCCTGCTGTTCGGGCCGCCCGGCACCGGCAAGACGCTGCTGGCCCGCGCGGTGGCCGGGGAGGTCGGCGCGCCGTTCTTCTCGATCTCGGGCTCGGACTTCGTGGAGATGTTCGTCGGCGTGGGTGCCAGCCGCGTGCGCGACCTGTTCAAGCAGGCCAAGGAGCAGGCGCCGGCGATCATCTTCGTCGACGAGATCGACGCAGTCGGGCGTCACCGCGGCGCCGGCATGGGCGGCGGCCACGACGAGCGCGAGCAGACCCTCAACCAGCTGCTGGTCGAGATGGACGGCTTCGAGGCCAACGCCGGCGTCATCCTCATCGCCGCCACCAACCGGCCCGACATCCTGGACCCGGCGCTGCTGCGCCCGGGTCGCTTCGACCGCCAGATCACCGTGGACCAGCCAGACGTATCGGGACGGCGCAAGATCCTGGAGGTGCACACCGCCGACAAGCCGCTGGCCGACCGCGCCGACCTCGACGTGATCGCCCGGCGCACCCCGGGGTTCACCGGCGCCGACCTGGCCAACCTCGTCAACGAGGCCGCGCTGCTCACCGCCCGGCGCGGCGAGTCCGAGCTCACCGCTACGGCCCTCGAGGACGCCATCGACCGGGTGATCGCCGGTCCCGAGCGGCGCACGCGGCTCATGACCGACGACGAGCAGCGGACCATCGCCTACCACGAGAGCGGCCACGCCATCGTCGGTCACGCGCTGCCGCACGCCGACCCGATCCACAAGGTGTCGGTCATCCCGCGCGGGCGCGCCCTGGGCTGGACGCTGGCCCTGCCCACCCAGGACCACCACCTCATCAGCCGCGCCCAGCTGATCGATCGCCTGGCGATGATGCTCGGCGGGCGCGTGGCCGAGGAGCTCACGATCGGCGACTACACCACCGGCGCTGCCGACGACATCGAGAAGGTGACCGCCACCGCCCACGACATGGTCACCCGCTACGGGATGAGCGCCCTGGGCCCCGTGCGGCTCGGCGGCGGCGGCGACGAGCCGTTCGTCGGCCGTGACGGCGGGGGAGAGGCCACCCGCTCCGACGAGCTCGCCCGCCGCATCGACGCCGAGGTGCAGGCGCTGGTGGACGAGGCCCACGACGAGGCCCTGGAGATCCTGGCGGCCAACCGCGAGGTGCTGGAGGGCCTCGCCGACGCGCTCGTGGCCGATGAGACCGTCGAAGGCGAGCAGCTCGCGTCCCTGCTGGCCGGCGTGACCGAACGGCCCTCGCGGCGCCTGCAGCCGCTCATGAACGGCGCTGGGGACCGGCTCGCCGCCGAGCAGGTCGTGGCCCGGCTGCGCCGGCGCGCTCCGGACCGTGCAACCGATCCGGGCGCGGTGCGCGTAGGAACCGACGGAGGCGGACATGCTGCGCGTGTTGCCGGCGAAGGGGACGGCGCTAAGGACTAGCGCGACGAGCCCCCCGTGCCGACCGCCACCGACCACGCCCGCGATGAGCTCCAACCACCGGAGACGCGATGAGCCAATCGACCTTCCACCCCGCGAGCCGCCCCGAGCAGCACGAGGCCAACGGCTCCTCGGACCGCGTGGCGTTCGTGACCAACGCCACCCCACAGGGCGGCTTCGATCACGACAAGCTGCGCGAGGGCGTGCGGCTGCTCCTGGAGGGTCTCGGGCTCGACACCTCCCACCCCGGCATCGTCGACACCCCCGGTCGCGTGGCCGACATGTACGACGAGATCTTCGCCGGCCTGGTGGTCGACCCTGGTGACGTCCTGGACGTCACCTTCGCCGAGGGCCACGACGAGCTGGTGCTCATCCGCGACATCCCCTTCGCCAGCATCTGCGAGCACCACCTCGTCCCGTTCATCGGGCGCGCCCACGTCGGCTATGTGCCCAACGAGAGTGGTGCGGTGACCGGCCTGTCGAAGCTGGCGCGCCTGGTCGACGTCGTCGCCAAGCGCCCCAACCTGCAGGAGCGCATCACCTCGACCGTGGCCGACACGCTGATGGAGCAGCTGGAGCCCAAGGGCGCCATCGTCGTGCTCGAGGCCGAGCACCTGTGCATGAGCATGCGGGGGGTGCGCAAGCCGGGCGCGCAGACGGTCACCAGCGCGGTGCGTGGCATCATGCGCGACGACCCAGCCACGCGCGCGGAGGCGATGGCGCTGGCCACGGGACGGGGCTCGTCCTCGACCTGACCGGTGCTCGCCGCGCCCGACCGTCCGGCCGAGCCGCACCATGCAGTCACCCCATACCCCGCGCGAGGTGCCCGCAGTCCACGCGCGCACGCGCACGCTGACGCCGTCGCGGCGCCCGCTGGTGATGGGCATCGTCAACGTCACCCCTGACTCGTTCTCCGACGGCGGCCAGCTCTACCCCGAGGGCCACCCCGAGGCCGCGATCGCCCACGGCCGCCGCCTGCTCGCCGAGGGCGCCGACCTGCTCGACGTCGGCGGCGAGTCGACCCGCCCCGGAGCCGAGCCGGTGCCGGCCCACGAGGAGCTCGCCCGCGTCGAGCCGGTCGTGGCCGGGCTAGCCGCCGAGGGCGCAGTGGTCTCGATCGACACCACCAAGGCCGAGGTCGCTCGCGCCGCGCTGGACGCCGGCGCGAGCATCGTCAACGACGTGTTCGCCGCCCGCGACGACGAGCTCCTCGCCGTCACCGCACAGGCAGGCGCCGGGTACGTGCTGATGCACATGCGCGGCACCCCGGCCGACATGAGGCAGCGGGCGGTCTACGACGACGTCGTCGCCGAGGTGCGCGACCGCCTCGTCGAGGGGCTCGAGCGCTGCGTTGCCGCCGGCATCCCCGCCGAGCACGTCGTGATCGACCCGGGGATCGGCTTCGCCAAGGCACCCGAGCACAACCTGGCGCTGCTGGCATCCCTGGACGTGCTGGTCGGGCTCGGCCAGCCGGTGCTGGTGGGCGCCTCCCGCAAGTCGTTCCTCGGCGCGCTGCTCGACCAGGGGGACGTGGACGCGCGCCTGGAGGGCAGCCTCGCCGCGGCGACGGCAGCGACGCTGGCCGGCGCGGCGGTCCTGCGCGTCCACGACGTCCGCGAGACCGTCCGCGCGGTGACGGTGGCCGCCGCGCTGTGCGAGCACTTCGCTGGGCCGTCGACGGAGCCGCAGTCGTGAGCGCGACCGGCGACGAGGCGCACGACGAGCTGCTCGCGGCCAACGCCCGCTTCTACGAGGGCTTCGAGTCGCTGGACCTGGATGTCATGAGCGCGGTGTGGTCGCACTCCGAGTCCGCCTCGTGCGTGCACCCCGGCGCCGAGATGGTCACCGGCTGGCCGCGGGTGCGCCGCTCGTGGGCGGCGATCTTCGCCAACACCGAGTACCTGCAGTTCATCGTCACCGACGAGCACGCCGAGGTGCTCGGCCCCGACGCCGGTGTGGTCACCTGCACCGAGAACATCCTCTCCGACGCCGGTCACGACGATCACCTCGGCGCGGCCCGCGCGGTGGCCACCAACGTGTTCGTCCGCGACCCGCAGCGCGGGTGGGTGCTGCTGACCCACCACGCCTCGCCGGTGCTGCGCCGCGACGTCAGCGAGGGGGAGTGACGATGCCCGCCGACCGCATCGAGCTGCGCGGCATCCGCGCCTACGGCTACCACGGCGTGCTGCCCGACGAGGCCCGGGACGGTCAGACGTTCGTGGTCGACCTCGTCGTCGAGCGCGACCTCGGACCCGCTGCGGCCACCGACGACCTGGCGCACACGGTGGACTACGGCGCGCTCGCCGCCCGCGTCCAGCAGGTGGTCTCCGACACCCGCTTCGACCTGATCGAGGCGCTGGCCGGCCACCTCGCCGACCTGGCGCTCGCCGAGGAGGGGGTCAGCGCGGTGGAGGTGCGTGTGGCCAAGCCGCACGCGCCGGTGACGGTGCGCCTGGACGAGGTGGCCGTGCACCTGCGCCGCGAGCCCGGCCAGGGCACCGGGGCCGCGGTCGGTGCGGGGCCGCGGCCGTGATCGGCGTCGGCCCGCCGCTGCCCGGCCTGCCGAGCGCGCTCGTGAGCGGCGAGCGCGTGGCCTTCCTCGGGCTGGGCTCCAACGTCGGAGATCGGCTGGCCAACCTGCAGCGCGCGGTCAACGGCCTCGGCGCGGTGCGCGGCGTGACCGTCGAGGACGTGTCCAGCATCTACGAGACCGATCCGGTGGGCGGGCCGGCGCAGGAGGCGTTCCTCAACTGCGCGGTGCGGGTGCGCGCGCGGCTCGGGCCGGTCGGGCTGCTGCGGGCAGGCCTGCGCGTCGAGTCGCGGCTCGGCCGTGTGCGCGAGGTGCGCTGGGGGCCTCGGCGCATCGACGTGGACGTGCTGCTGTACGAGCAGCGGATCGTGCGCCTGCCCCGCGTCGAGATCCCGCATCCGCGCCTGGCCGAGCGGGCCTTCGCCCTGGTGCCGCTCATCGAGGTGGCGCCCGGCTGGACGCTGCCCGACGGCACGCCGCTGACCCAGCTGATCCCCCCGCTGGCGCCCATCGATGGGGTGACCATGATCGGGCGCCAGGTCCGCGCGCCGCGCACCGCCTAGGGGTCGCCGCGGCGTGCGCCGGTGAGCGCGGCGCTACCGTCCACGGCGATGCGGACCGAGACCCGTGCCGAGGACCTGCGCACCGCGGTGCGCACCGCCCGCGCCCGCGGCGCCACCGTCGGGCTGGTGCCCACCATGGGGGCGCTGCACGCCGGGCACCTGTCGCTGGTGGACCACGCGCGGTCGGACTGCGACCTCGTGGTGGTCAGCGTGTTCGTGAACCCGCTGCAGTTCGGCCCCGGCGAGGACTACGAGACCTACCCGCGCGACCTCGACGGCGACGCTCGCCGGCTGGCCGACCACGGCGCCCACGTGCTGTTCGCCCCCGACGCCGCGACGTTCACCCCGGCTGCTGCCGCCACCACCGTCCACGTCGCCGGGCTCACCGAGCACCTCGAGGGCGCCTCGCGCCCCGGCCACTTCGACGGCGTGGCGACCATCGTGACCAAGCTGCTGGCCGTGGCCGAGCCCGACCGCGCCTACTTCGGCGAGAAGGACTACCAGCAGCTGTGCGTCATCCGCCGGCTCGTCGCCGATCTCGCGCTGCCCGGCGAGGTCGTGGCCTGCCCGATCGTGCGCGACGCCGACGGCCTCGCCCTGTCCAGCCGCAACGCCTACCTGTCCGCAGCCGAGCGCGACCGCGCGCTCGCGCTGCCCCGCGCGCTGGGCGACGTCGCGGCGGCGTGGGACGGCGACGCCGACGCGGCGCGGACCCGGCTCGCCGGTGCGCTCGAGGCAGCCCAGGGCGTGACGTGCGACTACGCCGAGATCGCCGACCCCGACACGCTCGCGCCGCTGCACGGCCGCGTGGCCGGCCCGGCGCGGGCCCTGGCGGCGGTGTGGGCCGGCCCGCGCGAGTCGCCGACCCGCCTGATCGACAACGTCGCGCTGCCCGCGGTCGCCGCGGCGGGGTGAGCCCGGCGCGGCGCTGCCGCGTGGCCAGGGCTGGTCGTGGAGACCCCAGGGCGCCGCGTCACCCGTCCCTCCCGGCCGCCTGCCCGGTCATCGGCCCCCCGCGGTCACCCACCCTTCCCGGCTGCTGTGTCGTGGTCCACGCCCCAGGTGATCCGACCACGACACACCGCCGCGTTCGCCGCCGAGCTGTGTCGCGTCAACATCGGCAGGTGACCGGTCACCGACACACCGGCCGCGAACACGGCGGGGGAGGGGACGAAGCGGTGGTGAGAGGGGCGGCGCGGGCGCCCGCGCGCGGGCATGCGGCGCGACCGGCCGGTCACTCGTCGGCGCTGGCTCCCGCCGCGCCTTCCCCGCCCTCGCCCTCGTCATCGCCGAGGCCCTGCTCATCGAGGACCCGCTGCACCGCCTGTGCGAGCTCGGGATCGAGGCCGGCGCGCCGCGACTGGGTCAGCAGCATCTGGGCCAGCGCGCGGTAGACGCCGGCGGCCTCGGGCCAGTCGCGCTCGAGCTCCTCGAGGTGGGTGGCCACCGTGCCGGCGTCGCCGCGGCGCACCGGCCCGGTCAGCGCCGCGACGCCGCGCTGGGCGCCGCCCTCGGCCGAGCGCAGCGCGATCGGCGACAGGAACGGCATCGGGTCGTCCACCCCGGCGCCCTTCAGCAGCTCGCGCGCGAGGCTGACCACCCCCGTCGTGGCGTTCGAGCCCACCGTCAGGCCCGCGTGGTACAGGCCGCGGCGGTCGTCGGCGACCGCCACCGGCGTGCCACGCAGGTCGCCGACGAGCACGCTCGCCCAGCCGAGGTCGTCCCCGTCGGCGGTGACCGCCCAGGCGGTGCCCGGCAGCGCCTCGCGCCCGGCGTCAGCGTCGGGGAACGTCTGGGCCGGGTGCACCGCGGCGGTCCGGGCGCCGGCCAGGCGCGCCGGACGCAGCACGTCGAGCCCGTGGGCGCCCGACACGTGCACCCAGCGGCTGCCGGGCACCACCGCATCGTCGCGGGCCGCGGCGCGCACCACCTCGGGCAGCGCGTCGTCGGCCACCGCCACGACCACCAGCCCGGCAAGCGGGCACACCTGCGCCGGCGAGCCCTGGGCGGCCTCGGGGAAGCGCTCGGCGAAGGCCGCCAGCGAGGCCTCGCCGCGCCCGGCGACGCCGACGATGCGGTGGCCGGCATCGCGCAGCGCGAGCGCCACCGCGGTGCCCACGCGCCCCGGGCCGATCACGGTCACCGCGCGCGGATCGGGATCGTCGGCGCGCACCCCGCTGGCCGTGCGCAGCTGACGGGCGCGGTCGCGGGAGGGCGGCAGGCTCGGCTCGGGGGTCGTCTCGGCGCCCGGGTCGGCGCCGGGGCCCGCCCCAGCGCCACGCCCAGCGTCATGCCCAGCGCCCGGGTCAGTGCCGGGCTCGGCGCCCGGGTCGGGGTCCGATGAGGGTGGGTGCATCACCGGCCACCCTCGCACGCCGGCAGCCAGCGCGCGCTCGCGCGCCCCGGCCTCAGCGCGCTCGCCCGCCCCGGCCCCAGCACGCTCGCGCGCCCCGGCCCCAGCGCGCTCGCCCGCCCCGGCCCCAGCACGCTCGCGAGCCCCCGCCCCCGTGCGTACCCTGTGGCTGTCCCGGTTGGACCCGCCGAGCGCGTGCGGGCCGACACGCGACAGGAGCCGCCATGCAGCGCACCCTGATGAAGTCCAAGCTCCACCGGGCCACGGTGACCGCAGCCGACCTCCACTACATGGGCTCGCTCACCCTGGACCCCGAGCTCATGGAGCTCGCCGACCTCCTGCCCCACGAGCGCGTGCAGGTGGTCGACGTCACCAACGGCGCCCGCCTCGAGACCTACGTGATCGCCGGTGCCCGCGGCGCCGGGGAGGTGTGCGTCAACGGTGCCGCCGCGCACCTGGTCCACCCCGGTGACACGGTGATCGTCATCTCCTACGCCACCTACGACGAGGCCGAGGCCGCCGGCCACGTCCCGCGCGTGGTGCACTGCGACGCCGACAACCGCGGTCACCTGTCCGGGTCCGAGACCGCCGCCACGATCACCCCCGAGGCGGTGCGGGCGTGAGCGCTGCCGGCGCCGACGGCGCCGACGCCGCCGGCGCCTCCGCGCTCGCGGCGCTGGCCCGCGCGGCGGTCGCCGAGGACCTCGGCTCCGCGCTGCTGGAGGCCGACCACCTCGGCGACGACGACGAGCTCGGCGACCTCACCGCGGTGGCGACGCTGCCCGCCGAGGTGCCCACGCGCCTGGCGCTGGCTGCCCGCTCCGACGGGGTCGTGGCCGGCATGGACGCGCTGGCCCCCGTCTACGCGGCGGTCGACCGGGACGTGACCGTCACCCCGCACGTGGTCGATGGGGACCGGGTGCTGCCCGGCGAGGCGCTCGCCACCCTCGAAGGACCCGTGCGCGCGCTGGTCAGCGGGGCTCGGGCGGCCCGCAACCTGCTGGGCCAGGCCCTGGCCGTGGCCACGCTGACGCGTCGCTATGTCGACGCTGTGGCCGGCACCGGGGTGGCGATCCGCGGCACGAGGGCGACGCTGCCGGGGCTGCGGGCCCTCCAGCGGGCCGCGGTGGTCGCCGGCGGGGGCCACGACCACCGGATGGGCCGCGAGGACGCGCTGATCGTCGAGCGCACCCACATCGACCTCATGGGCGGCATCGGCCCCGCGACGCTGCAGGCCCTGACCGACCGGCGCCAGCTGCCCGTCGTGGTCGAGGTCGACGACCTCGACGAGCTCGACGCGGCGCTCGCTGCCGGGGCCCGCGAGGTGCGCTGCCTCGGTCTGGTCGTCGACGATCTCGCCGAGGCGGTCGTGCGCTGCCGGCGCTGGCCCCAGACGGTGCTGGTCGAGGCCGCCGGCGTCAGCACCCCGCAGTCGGCACCCGAGCTCGCCGCAACCGGCATCGACGCCCTGGCCGTGCCGGCGCTGACCCAGGCCCCGCCACCGGTGGACCTCGACCTCGTCGTCGGCTAGGGGCTCGCCGTGCTGCTGGCGGTGGACATCGGCAACTCCCAGACCGTGGTGGGGGTGTTCGACGGCCCCGAGCTGATCGACAACTGGCGCATCTCCACCGAGGCGAACCGCACCCCCGACGAGCTGTCGCTGCTGTTCCAGGGGCTGTTGGCACACCGCGGCATCTCGCTGACCGACGACCTCACCGGGCTGATCGTGGCCAGCGTGGTGCCCAACGTCACCGAGATGGTCCGGGTGATGGCACGCAAGTACCTGCCGATCGCGCCGCTGGTGATCGGACCGGGGGTGCGCACCGGCATGCCCGTCGCGGTCGACAACCCCCGCGAGGTGGGTGCCGACCGCATCGTCAACGCCCTGGCCGCCTACCACGAGCACGGGGGGCCGGGGATCGTCGTGGACTTCGGGACGGCCACGAGCTTCGACATCTACTCGGGTGACGGGCGCTTCGTCGGCGGCGTCATCGCCCCGGGTGTGGCCACCTCCATCCAGGCCCTGTCGGCCCGCGGCGCGCAGCTGCCCCGCATCGAGCTCGAGACGCCCACGCGGGCCATCGGCCGCGGCACGGTCGAGGCGATGCGCATCGGCGGGGTCTACGGCTTCGCCGGCGGCGTGGACCGCATCGTGTCGGAGGTCAGCAGGGAGCTGGCCGACGGCGCCCCCGTGGTGGTCGCCACCGGTGGGCTCGCGCCCAGCGTGCTCGAGGCCTGCCAGACCGTGCAGCGCCACGACCCGTGGCTGACGCTCAAGGGGCTGCGGCTGGTCTGGGACCGCAACCGCTAGCGGTGCGCCAGCGCCGGTGGCCGCGTTGCTAGCCTCGGCCCGGCCCGTCGCCCGACACCGCCCCGGGCGCCGGATCCCGGCCGCCCCCGAGCCACGAGGACCGCATGATCGAGCGCCTGCTGGTCGCCAACCGCGGTGAGATCGCCATCCGCGCCTTCCGCGCAGCCGTCGAGCAGGGGATCCGCACCATCGCGGTGCACAGCCACGAGGACCGCGGCTCGCTGCACCGCACCAAGGCCGACGAGGCCTACGAGATCGGGCGCCCCGGCCACCCGGTGCGCGCCTATCTCGACGGCGACGCGATCACCGCCACGGCCAGCGCGGTCGGCGCTGACGCGATCTACCCGGGCTACGGGTTCCTGTCGGAGTCCGCGGCGTTCGCGCAGACGGTCGTCGACGCGGGGCTGACCTGGGTGGGCCCCCCACCCGAGGTGCTGGCGCTGACCGGGGACAAGTCCAGCGCCCGCCGCGTGGCCGAGGAGGCCGGCGTCCCGGTCCTGCGCGCCAGCCCGCTGCTCGAGGACCCCCGGGACGCCGAGGCGGCAGCCGGCGAGCTCGGGCTGCCGGTCTTCGTCAAGGCGGCCGCGGGTGGCGGCGGGCGCGGGCTGCGGCTCGTCACCGATCCCGACGACCTCGCCAGCGCGGTGGACACCGCCATCCGCGAGGCCAGCGGCGCCTTCGGTGACCCCAGGGTGTTCCTCGAGCAGGCCGTCACCGGGCCGCGCCACATCGAGGTGCAGCTGCTGGCCGACGCGCACGGCGACGTGCTCCACCTCTACGAGCGTGACTGCTCGCTGCAGCGCCGCCACCAGAAGGTCATCGAGGTCGCGCCCGCCCAGGGCCTCGACCCCGACCTGCGCGAGCGGATCTGCGCCGATGCGGTGCGCTTCGCCGAGGCGGTGGGCTACCGCAACGCCGGCACGGCCGAGTTCCTGCTGGACCCGGCCACCGGCCAGCACGTGTTCATCGAGATGAACCCGCGCATCCAGGTCGAGCACACCGTCACCGAGGAGGTCACCGACGTGGACCTCGTCGGCGCCCAGCTGCGCGTCGCAGGCGGCGCGAGCCTCGGGGACCTCGGGCTCGACCAGTCACGCATCCAGGTGCGCGGCGCCGCGGTGCAGTGCCGGGTCACCACCGAGGACCCCAGCAACGACTTCCGGCCCGACACCGGCAAGATCACCGCCTACCGCTCGCCGGGCGGGCACGGCATCCGCCTCGATGCCGGCTCGGCGCACGTCGGGGCCGAGGTCAGCCCCTACTTCGACTCGCTGCTGACCAAGCTGACCGCGCGCGGCCCGACCCTGGCTGTGGCCGCCACCCGCGCCCGGCGCGCGCTGGCCGAGTTCCGCGTGCGCGGCGTGGCCACCAACCTCGCGTTCCTGAACGCGGTGCTGGCCGAGCCCGACTTCCTCGCCGGGCGCACCGACACCGGCTTCATCGACGCCCACCCCGACCTCACGCAGGTGTCGGCCGGTCGGGACCGGGCCACGCGCCTGCTCGGCTGGCTCGCCGACGTCACCGTCAACCAGCCGCACGGCCCGCGACCCGCCGGGCTCGCCGACCCGACCGAGCAGCTCCCGAGGCTGCCCGCCGGCCCCTCCGGGCAGGTCGAGCAGCCCCCGGCGGGCGCCAAGCACCGCCTGGACGCCGAGGGCCCCGACGCGCTCGCGCGCTGGCTGCGCGATCGCGAGGCGCTCGCGGTGACCGACACCACCTTCCGCGACGCCCACCAGTCGCTGCTGGCCACGCGCATGCGCACCATCGACCTGGTGGGCGTGGCCCCCGCCTACGCCCACCAGCTGCCCGAGCTGCTGTCGCTGGAGTGCTGGGGTGGGGCGACCTTCGACGTCGCGCTGCGGTTCCTGCACGAGGACCCCTGGGAGCGCCTGGCCGCGCTGCGGGCCGCCGCGCCGAACCTGTGCCTGCAGATGCTGCTGCGCGGTGCCAACACCGTGGGCTACGAGCGCTCGCCCGAGGAGGTGGTGCGCGCCTTCGTCGCCGAGTCCGCCCGCACCGGCATCGACATCTTCCGGGTGTTCGACGCCCTCAACGACGTCGAGGCGATGCGCCCGGCGATCCAGGCGGTCGCCGAGGTCGGCAAGCTCGCCGAGGGCACGCTGTGCTACACCGGCGACCTGCTCGACCCCGACGAGCGCGTGTACACCCTGGACCACTACCTCGCCGTGGCCGAGGGCGTCCTCGACGCCGGCGCCCACGTGCTGTGCATCAAGGACATGGCCGGGCTGCTGCGCGCCCCGGCCGCCCACCGGCTGGTCAGCGCCCTGCGCGAGCGCTTCGACGCGCCGGTGCACCTGCACACCCACGACTCGGGTGGCGGGCAGCTCGGCACCTACCTGGCCGCCCTCGAGGCCGGCGTGGACGCCGTGGACGGGGCGGCCGCGCCGCTGTCGGGGATGACCAGCCAGCCCAACCTCGCCGCGATCGTGGCGGCCACCGACCGCACCCCGCGCGCCACCGGCCTCAGCCTGGACGCGCTCGGCGACCTGGAGCCCTACTGGGAGCGGGTGCGGGCGCTCTACGCGCCCTTCGAGGCGGGGCTGGCCGCCCCGACCGGCACGGTCTACCGCCACGAGATCCCCGGTGGCCAGATCTCCAACCTGCGCCAGCAGGCCGCCGCGCTCGGCCTCGGCCATCGCTTCCACGAGGTCGAGCAGGCCTACGCGCGCTGCAACGCGCTGCTGGGCGATCCCATCAAGGTGACCCCGACCAGCAAGGTCGTGGGCGACCTCGCCCTGTATGTGCTCAGCGCCGGGCTGGACCCCGACGCGCTGGCCGCCGACCCGGCGCGCTACGACCTGCCCGACAGCGTGCTGGCCTTCCTGCGCGGGGAGCTCGGCACGCCGCCCGGCGGGTGGCCCGAGCCCTTCCGCAGCCGCGCCCTGGCCGGCCGGGAGTCGGGCGGGGGCGGGCCCGCGCCGGTGACCCCCGAGGAGCGCGCGGCGCTGGCCGAGCGGCCACGCGAGACCCTCAACCGCCGGCTCTTCCCGGGCCCCACCGCCGAGCGCGAGCGGATCCTGGCCGACTACAGCGACGTGTCGGTGCTGCCCACCAGCGCGTTCTGGTACGGGCTGTCCGAGGGCGAGGAGCTGGCCATCGACCTCGAGCCCGGCGTGCGCCTGTTCGTGGCCCTGGAGGCGGTCAGCGAGCCGGACGTCTCCGGTCTGCGCACCGTGCTGACCACCTTGAACGGGCAGCCCCGCCCGATCGATGCGCGCGACCGGTCGGTGGCCGTGGACGAGAGCGCGCGCGTGGAACGCGCCGACCCCGACGAGCCCGGTCACGTCGCTGCCCCCCTGACCGGGGTGGCGAACCTGACGGTGGCCGCCGGCGCAACGGTGGCCGAGGGGCAGGCGGTGGCCGCGATCGAGGCGATGAAGATGGAGAGCACCGTGCGCGCCCCGATCGGTGGCCGCGTGCGGCGCCTGGGCGTGCCCAGCGGCACCAGCGTGGAGCCCGGCGACCTCTTGGCCGTCATCGAGCCGGAGGCGTGAGCGTGGGGCCGGGCGACGTCGACGCCAGCGGCCGCCAGCGACCGCCGCTGGTGGAGCGCGCCCTGGCCGCGGCCGCCGAGGCGGGCTTCGCCGACTCGTGCAGCGACGGGACCGGTCGGCTGCTGCGGGTGCTGGCGCGACGGTGCGCCCGCGCCGGTGAGATCGGCACCGGGTGCGGCGTCGGCTCGGCGTGGATCCTGGCGGGGCTGGCGCCCGGCGGATCGCTGGTGACCATCGAGCGCGACGAGTCCCTGGTGGCCCGCGTGCGGCGGGTGCTGGCCGATCAGCCCGCGGTGCGGGTGCGCCGCGGTGACTGGCGGCGGCTGCTGGACGAGCCGCCCTTCGACCTGCTGTTCGCCGACGTGAGCGATGCGCGCGACCACGGCGAGGACGTGCTGCGCGCGGTGGCTCCCGGCGGTCTGGTGGTGCTCGACGACCTCGCCCCGCACGGTGACACCGACAGCGAGCCGGTGCGGGCCTACTGGCTGTCCCATCCCGACGTGGCCGTGGCCGAGGTCGCCGTCAGCCCGGCCGAGGCCGTCATGGTGGCTGCCCGCCTCCCGTGACGTCGGGGCGAGCCCTGGCGGCGGGGGCGTAGCCCTCGGGTGCTAGGTTGCGGCGCTGTGAGCGATCCCAGCACCCCCCAGCACGCATCCGAGGCGGCGGGCGAGCCCGCAGGCGCCGAGGCCCCCGCGCGGCTGCGCGAGCTCATCGCCGAGCGGCGCGAGGCGATGGACGCCCTGCGCGCCCGCGGCCTCGACCCCTACCCGCCGGGCGGGGGGCGCCTCGACCGCGTCGGTGACGTCGTGGCGCGCTTCGACGGCGAGCTCGACGGTGATCCCGAGCCCGCCGCCGGCGCCGAGCCTGCCGCCGGCGCCGGCCCCCACCCCGCAGCGCTCGCGCCCGGTGAGGACTCCGGTGAGGCGGTGCGCGTCGCCGGTCGCCTGGTCGCCACCCGCGGTCACGGCAAGCTCGCCTTCCTGGTGATCCGCGACGGCGACGACGAGGTCCAGGTCATGGCGCGCCTCGACCGCCTCGGCGCCGAGGGCTTCGCGCTCACTGACGACCTGCACGAGGGCGACTGGATCGCTGCCGAGGGCACCCTGGCACGCTCCAAGCGCGGCGAGCCCACCGTCGACGCGGACGCGGTGACCATCGTCGGCAAGGCGCTGCGACCCCCGCCCGACAAGTGGCACGGGGTGCGCGAGCCCGAGACGCGCTACCGCCATCGCGAGATGGACCTCGCGGCGTCACAGGAGGCGCGCGCGATGGTCCGCGCCCGAGCGGTGCTGCTGGCCGCCCTGCGCGCCGAGCTCGACGAGCGCGCCTACCTCGAGGTCGAGACGCCGCTGCTGCACCCGATCCCCGGCGGCGCCAACGCCACGCCGTTCGTCACCCACCACGAGGCGCTCGGCGTCGACCTGTACCTGCGCATCGCCCCCGAGCTGTACCTCAAGCGCCTGGTCGTGGGCGGCCTGCCGCGCGTCTACGAGATCGGGCGGGTGTTCCGCAACGAGGGGCTGTCCACCCGGCACAACCCCGAGTTCACGATGCTGGAGGCCTATCAGGCCCACGCCGGCTACGGCGAGATGATGGCGCTGACCCAGGGCCTGATCCAGCGCGCGGCGAGCGCCCTGGCCGAGGCCGGCCTGCGCGAGGGCGGGCTGGTCACCCGCTTCGGCGAGGCCGAGGTCGACCTGTCGGGCGACTGGCCGCGGCGCCCGCTGCTCGACCTGGTCGCCGAGGCGGTGGGCGTCGAGCGCCTCGATCTCGGCGACCGGGCGCGCCTCGCCGAGCTGTGCGCCGCCCACCGCGTCCCGATCGAGGACCGGTGGGGGGCCGGCAAGCTCGCGCTCGAGCTCTACGAGAAGCTGGTCGAGCCCCACCTGTGGGAGCCGACCTTCGTGATCGACTACCCTGTGGAGGTCAGCCCGCTGGCCCGACGCCACCCCGACGATCCCGGGCTGGCGCAGCGCTACGAGCTGATCATCGCCGGGCGCGAGCTCACCAACGGCTTCAGCGAGCTCACCGACCCCGACGACCAGCGCGAGCGCTTCGAGGAGCAGGCCCGCGCCAAGGCCGCCGGCGATGCCGAGGCCATGCCGATCGACGAGGACTACCTCGCCGCCATGGAGCTGGGCCTGCCGCCGACGGGGGGTCTCGGACTCGGCGTCGACCGCCTGCTGATGCTGCTGCTGGGGCGCGAGTCGATTCGTGAGGTCGTCGCGTTCCCAACCCTGCGTCCCAGGGGATGATGGGGGGACAGGCTCACCGACGAGCCGCGGATCCCCGCCGGTGAGCACCGGTGCGAGGTCCCCCGAGCCCGCGTTCTCACGCGACTCGGGCCGCCAACCCGGTGCTACTCTGGCCACCCGGACCTCCCACTTCCAGGGGGCGCGCAGATGTTCGAACGCTTCACGGACCGAGCCCGACGTGTGGTGGTGCTCGCGCAAGAAGAAGCGCGGATGCTCAACCACAACTACATCGGCACCGAGCACATCCTGCTGGGGTTGATCCACGAGGGCGAGGGCGTGGCAGCCAAGGCCCTCGAGTCGCTGGGCATCTCGCTCGAGGGCGTGCGCGAGCAGGTGGAGGAGATCATCGGCCAGGGCCAGACCGCCCCGGCCGGGCACATCCCCTTCACGCCGCGCGCCAAGAAGGTCCTCGAGCTCAGCCTCCGCGAGGCCCTGCAGCTCGGGCACAACTACATCGGCACCGAGCACATCCTGCTGGGGCTGATCCGCGAGGGCGAGGGCGTGGCCGCCCAGGTCCTGCAGAAGCTCGGCGCTGACCTCAACCGCGTGCGTACCCAGGTGATCCAGCTGCTGTCGGGCTACGCCGGCGGCGGCGAGGGCCAGAGCGGGCAGTCCAGCGGCAGCGGCAGCAGCAGCCAGCCCAAGGCCGGGGTCTCGGGCACCACCGGCGAGGAGGGCAAGGGCTCGCCCGTCCTCGACCAGTTCGGCCGCAACCTCACCCAGCTGGCCCGTGAGGGCAAGCTCGACCCGGTCATCGGTCGGTCCAAGGAGATCGACCGGATCATGCAGGTGCTGTCGCGGCGCACCAAGAACAACCCGGTCCTCATCGGTGAGCCGGGCGTGGGCAAGACCGCGATCGTCGAGGGGCTGGCAGCCAACATCAGTGACGGCCAGGTCCCCGAGATCCTCAAGGACAAGCAGCTCTACACCCTGGACCTCGGCGCGCTCGTGGCCGGCAGCCGCTACCGCGGTGACTTCGAGGAGCGACTCAAGAAGGTCCTCAAGGAGATCACCAGCCGCGGTGACATCATCCTGTTCATCGACGAGCTGCACACCCTGGTCGGCGCCGGTGCGGCCGAGGGCGCCATCGACGCCGCCAGCATCCTCAAGCCGATGCTGGCCCGCGGCGAGCTCCAGACCATCGGTGCGACCACGATCGACGAGTACCGCAAGCACCTCGAGAAGGACGCCGCCCTCGAGCGGCGCTTCCAGCCCATCACGGTCGACGAGCCGTCGGTGGGCCACACCGTCGAGATCCTCAAGGGGCTGCGCGACCGCTACGAGGCCCACCACCGCGTCACCATCACCGACGACGCGCTGGTCGCCGCCGGGAACCTGGCCGACCGCTACATCTCCGACCGCTACCTGCCCGACAAGGCCATCGACCTGGTCGACGAGGCCGGCTCGCGGCTGCGCATCCGTCGCCTCACCGCTCCGCCGGACCTGCAGGACCTCGAGGAGGAGGCCACCAAGGTCCGCAAGGACAAGGAGAAGGCGATCGACGACCAGGACTTCGAGAAGGCCGCCAGCCTGCGGGACGACGAGAAGAAGCTGCTCGACCGCAAGGCGGAGCGCGAGCGGGAGTGGAAGTCCTCGGGGATGGACTCGGTGCTCACCCTCGACGAGGAGGAGGTCGCCGAGGTGCTGGCCAACTGGACCGGCATCCCGGTGTTCAAGCTCACCGAGGAGGAGACCGCCAAGCTGCTGCGCATGGAGAACGAGCTCCACAAGCGCATCGTCGGCCAGGACGAGGCCATCAACGCCGTCTCCAAGTCGATCCGCCGCACCCGGTCGGGTCTGAAGGACCCCAAGCGCCCCTCGGGCTCGTTCATCTTCCTGGGCCCCTCGGGTGTGGGCAAGACCGAGCTGGCCAAGACGCTGGCCGAGTTCCTGTTCGGCGACGAGGACACGCTGATCCACCTCGACATGAGCGAGTACATGGAGAAGCACACCGTCTCGCGCCTGATCGGCTCGCCGCCCGGCTACGTCGGCTACGAGGAGGGCGGCCAGCTGACCGAGGCGGTGCGCCGCAAGCCCTTCAGCGTGGTCCTGTTCGACGAGATCGAGAAGGCCCACCCCGACGTGTTCAACAGCCTGCTCCAGGTCCTCGAGGACGGGCAGCTGACCGACGCGCAGGGCAAGGCCGTCGACTTCAAGAACACCGTGCTGATCATGACCTCCAACCTGGGCACCCGCGACATCGGCAAGGCCGGCCTCGGGTTCGCTGCCGAGGCGGACGAGCGGTCGCAGTACCAGCGCATGAAGGAGCAGGTCGACGACGAGCTCAAGCAGCACTTCCGCCCGGAGTTCCTCAACCGCATCGACGAGGTCATCGTCTTCCACCAGCTCACCCAGCAGGAGGTCAAGGACATCGTCGATCTGATGGTGGGCCGGGTGAAGGAGCAGCTGAAGGCCCAGGACCTCGACCTCGAGCTGACCGAGGAGGCCAAGTCCTGGCTCGCCGAGAAGGGCTACGACCCCACGCTGGGGGCGCGCCCGCTGCGGCGCACCATCCAGCGCGAGGTCGAGGACCCGCTGTCGGAGAAGATCCTGTTCGGCGAGTTCCGCGCCGGACAGCTGGTGGTCGTCGACGTCGCCGAGGGCGAGCTCACCTTCCGCGGCGTGGACAGCCCTCCCGACACCCCGCCGGTCGAGCTGGCGAGCTCCAGCGGCGAGGGCGAGACACCTGGCGGCAGCGACCAGGACAGCTGACCGCCGGACCGTGAGCGCGTCGGGCCGGGCTGCCCCAGGGGCGGCCCGGCCTCGTCGTGTCAGCGCACCGGCCCAGGCCACAAGGAGAAGGCCGTGAGGGACGTGCAGACGTGGAAGGCAGCCACGGTCGCGCTCGCCGCGACGCTGGTCGTGGTGCTCGTGGCCGGCGGCTGGGCGCTGGTGCAGCAGCGCCAGGAGAACGAGGCCCTGCGCGCCGAGCTCGAGGACGTCACCGCCGACCTGGTCGCAGCCGAGCGCCGCATCGACGAGGCGGAGGAGCGCGCCGAGGCCGCCGAGGAAGCGCTCGAGGAGGCCGCCGACGGTGGGTTCGGCGGGCTCCTCGACGACCTGTTCGACTTCGACGGCGACGACCTGTTCGACGGGCTGCTGGACGGGCTGCTCGACGGGGCCGACGAGGACGACACGCCCTTCGAGGACCTCGAGGAGGAGCTCGACGAGCTCGGCGAGGAGCCCGAGGCCCGTCGCGACCCGTGACGGGCGCGCCGGGCAGGTGGGGCGCAGCCGGGCGGATCCGACGCGGCGCGCTCCCCGTCGCCGCGGCGGCCACGTTCGTGGCGTTCCTCGACGTCTTCGCCCTGCTGCCCACCATCGCCCCCGCGGCGCGGGCCCTTGACGCCGATGATCTCGCGATCGGCTTCGTGGTCGCCGCCTACTCGGTCGGTGGGCTGCCAGGCAACGTGCTCGGCGGTGCGCTGGCAGATCGGTTCGGTCGTGCGGTGACCGCCACCGTCGGGCTCCTGGGCGCGGGCCTGGCCCTGGCCACCTACGCGCTCGCCGGGTCGGTGGGTGCGCTGCTGGTCGCGCGGGTGGCCCACGGCTTCGCCGGGGGCATCGCGATGCCAGCGCTGTTCGCCGCGGCAAGCGACGCGGTGGGCCGTGGCCGCGGCGGCGGCGCGATGGGGCGCCTGGGCGCCACCATCGGCATCGCGGCGATCATCGGGCCTGCCACGGCCGGGTCGGTCAGCGCGGCTGTGGGCGTCGAGGCGGTGTTCGTGGGCGTGGCCGTGCTGCTGGTCGGCGGGGCCGGGCTCGCGTGGCGCCTGCCCCGACCGGGCGCGGCGCCCGCGGCTGGTGCACGCGCGCGGGAGCCGGCGACCGCGCTCGCACCGGATGCGGGCAGCACCGGAGAGGAGGCGGTGCCCCCGCCCGAGGCCGTGCGCCACGCCATGGGCGCTGCCCTCGCCACGATCTTCGGCTTCACCGTCGCGCTCGGGGTGCTCACGGGCTATCTGCCCGACGCCGTGCTCGCCCGCGGCGGTGGTGCGGCGCTCACAGGGGTGCTGCTCACCGGCTTCTCGGTGCTCGCCGTGGCGGTCATGCTCTCGCCCGCGGTGCGCCGTCTGCGCGCCGACGCCCTGGCCGCACCGCTCCTCGGCGGGCTGCTGGTCATCGCGCTGGCGCTGGCGCTGCTCGGCGCCACCGCGACGCTCATCGCCGCGGCGGTGGCGGTGCTCGCGGTGGGTCTGGGCTTCGGCGTGCTGTTCCCCGCCTCGGCGACGGCGATGACGGTGGTCGGCGTCGAACGACGCGGCCGCGCCTTCGGGCGCTTCCACGTGGCCTACGGCACCGGCCTCATCGTCGGCGCGCCGCTGTCGGCGGGGCTCGGGGAGGCGCTGGCTGTCTCGCCGTTCGTCCCTGCCGCCGGCGTGACCGCGCTGGTGGCAGCGCTGGTGGGGCTGCTGCTCCGGCGGGGGGCGGTCGAGCGGCGTCGCGCCGTGGGCCAGCACGCCCGCTAGCCTCGGACGGCGATGCGCCTGCTGGTGGCTCGCTGCCGTGTGGACTACGAGGGACGCCTGAGCGCGCACCTGCCCAGCGCGGTGCGCCTGGTGATGATCAAGGCCGACGGGTGCGTGGCCGTGCACGCCGACGGTGGCGCGTACAAGCCGCTGAACTGGATGAACGCGCCGAACACGCTGACCGAGTCCGACGCCGGGCTCGTGGTCACCAACCCCCAGGGCGAGACGCTGCACATCACGCTGGAGGAGGTCGTCGACGACCGCACCGTCGAGCTCGGCGAGGATCCGGGGCTGCACAAGGACGGCGTCGAGGCGCACCTCCAGGAGCTGCTGGCCGCCCACCCGGATGCGCTCGGTGACGGGCTCGAGCTCGTGCGCCGTGAGCACCCCACCGACATCGGCCCCGTCGACCTGCTGTGCCGCGACGCCGAGGGCGCCGCGGTGGCGGTGGAGATCAAGCGCCGTGGCGAGATCGCCGGGGTCGAGCAGCTGGTGCGCTACCTCGAGCGTCTGGAGCGCGACCCGCTGCTGACGCCGGTGCGGGGGGTGCTGGCCGCCCAGCGCATCAAGCCACAGGCGCGCGTGCTGGCCGCCGAGCGGGGGATCGACTGCGTCGAGGTCGACTACGACGCGCTGCGCGGGCGCGCCTCGGACGAGCTGCGGCTGTTCTGATCCGCCTCGGCCGGGTCGGTCACCGCGTAGCTCAGGAAGAGCTCGCCGGAGTCGTCGGTGCACGCCGAGCGCAGCGCCAGCTGCACCAGCGTCTCCAGCTGACCACCCAGGCGGGGCCCCGCCGAGCCCAGCAGCTGCGGGGCCACGGTCACGCACAGCTGGTCGACCACCGCCTCGGCGAGCATGAGGCGGTTCAGGCTGGGGCCGCCCTCACCCACCACGATCGGGCCGTGGCGCTCGCGCACCTGCGCGAGCCCCTCGGCCAGGTCGACCTGGTGCTCGCCGGCCACGAGCACCTCGCCGACGCGGCCCAGCGCGCGGCGGCGCTCGGGGTCGCTGGCCGCGCAGGTGAGCACGGTGGTGGGGGTCTGCGCCTCGGTGAACAGCGCGCTCGCGGGGTCCAGCGCCAGCGAGCGCGACACCAGCACGATCGACGCGGGCGCCTCGGCCCCGAGCAGCCCGCGGCGTCGCTGCCGCAGGTGCGCGGGCACCCGGTGCGGGCCGTACCCCTCGGTGCGCGCGGTGCCCGCGCCCACCACGATCGCATCGGCCTGGGCGCGCAGCGTCCGGAAGACCTCCCAGTCGCCGTCGCCGCCCAGGCCCCCTGAGCGCCCCTCGGCGTCGGTGGCCGCCCCGTCGAGGCTGGTGACCATGTTCAGCCGCAGCAGTGGCGCGTCGCGATCGGCGGGCCGATAGACGTCCCAGGGGTCGACCGCGTCGACGGCCTCGGGCAGCAGCTGGCGCATGGGATACCGCCCTTCGCTCGGCGTCGGTGCCCAGGGTGGCGCGCCGGGGTCGGGCGCGCGCCACGGGCAGGCGCGCGCTGCGGCCCGGCTCGCGCGGCGTCGTGGCGCCCGCGCAGCATCGCAGCGCCGCGCTCGGCTCGCTTGCGGCGGCGTCGG
>Ga0207421_10000987_pt1 | contig 36936 bp, 39 predicted proteins | sample SodLakKL_010_SED_4_FD_187542 | JGI IMG/M metagenome (GOLD analysis project Ga0207421, IMG submission 187542) | Alkaline sediment microbial communities from Lake Tanatar, Kulunda Steppe, Russia - 8KL_010_SED (SPAdes) (version 2) | ecosystem: Environmental > Aquatic > Non-marine Saline and...
CGAGACCGGCTACAGCGAGAGCGCTGGTGCGAATGAGGGTCCGTCGGCTTATTCGGTCCGATTCTGTGTGTGGCTGTGTGTCGTGTGACATACACCGACATTCATTTCGACATTATTTATTGTTGGGGTTTCTGTCATAGGGTGGTACGATTATTCTGAACACACTCGAGATTTAGAAAGGCGACTACGTGACACGTCACTGACTCACAGTGACGAGCCAACCCAGGGACTTTATACCACCTGGGTGTGTAGCTTCACTTAGCGAAACCCGCGGGCAAGTGCGTTTGCGTGGTGTAACGGCGGCCTCGCCGTCGTTCCGCCCGGAATCGATCCCAGACGCATAGCGGGACTGTGGCCGACGCGACACACGCGTGCTGGCGTACCCGGGAGTCCGTGGACCGTTTCGATGAGCGCTCGGCGCTCAGTATACAACCATGGAAATCGAAATTGCAACCATTGGCGGTTACGAGGAAGTTGGACGGCAGATGACTGCCGTGAGAGCCGGAAACGACGTCGTTATCTTCGACATGGGATTGAACCTTTCACAGGTCCTCATCCACGATAACGTCGAAACCGAACGGATGCACAGTCTCGACCTGATCGACATGGGTGCGATCCCCGACGACCGCGTCATGTCCGATCTCGAGGGCGACGTGCAGGCTATCGTCCCGACGCACGGTCACTTAGACCACATCGGCGCGATCTCGAAACTCGCCCACCGATACAACGCACCGATCGTCGCGACCCCGTTCACCATCGAACTCGTCAGACAGCAGATCGAAGGCGAACAGAAGTTCGGCGTCGAGAACGATCTCGTGAAGATGGACGCTGGCGACTCGATGACGATCGGTGACCACGGGGTCGAACTCGAGTTCGTCAACGTTACTCACTCGATCATCGACGCGATCAACCCCGTCCTCCACACGCCGGAGGGTGCCATCGTCTACGGCCTCGACAAGCGGATGGATCACACGCCGGTGCTCGGTGACCCAATCGATATGAAACGCTTCCGTGAGATCGGTCGCGAGGGCGAGGGTGTCCTCTGTTACATCGAGGACTGTACCAACGCGAACAAAGGCGGCCGGACCCCGTCCGAGAACGTCGCTCGCGAACACCTCCGTGACGTGCTCTACAGCATGGAAGATTACGACGGAGGGATCGTCGCGACGACCTTCTCGAGTCACATCGCGCGTGTGAAGTCGCTGGTCGAGTTCGCCGACGACATCGGCCGACAGCCAGTGTTGCTCGGTCGCTCGATGGAGAAGTATTCGGGAACCGCAGAGCGACTCGACTTCGTCGACTTCCCCTCGGACCTTGGTATGTTCGGCCACCGGAAATCCGTCGACCGAACGTTCAAACGGATCATGAACGAGGGCAAAGAGGACTTCTTGCCGGTCGTCACTGGTCACCAGGGTGAGCCTCGAGCGATGCTCACTCGGATGGCTCGTGGTGAGACGCCGTACGAACTGGACGACGGTGACAAAGTCGTCTTCTCCGCTCGGGTGATTCCCGAGCCAACGAACGAAGGACAGCGCTACCAGGCCGAGAAACTCCTCGGGATGCAGGGTGCACGCGTCTACGACGACATCCACGTTTCGGGCCACCTCAATCAGGAAGGCCACTACAAGATGCTCGACGCGCTCCAACCACAGCACATCATCCCGGCCCACCAGGACCTCAAGGGCCTCTCGGGATACGTCAAACTCTGTGAGAGCGAAGGGTACCGGATGGGTCGTGACGTCCACGTGTCCCGGAACGGCAACCTGATCCAGCTTGTCGACTAACATGACATCTCCGGAGGCACGCGAAGCGGCGGTGCTCGAGGCAGTCGGCGAGCGACGCGAGCTGGTCAACGAGGCGATTCCAGAGGAGTTGCCTATCCGACGACCGGAACGGCTGTACGAAGCCTCTCGATATCTGCTCGACGCCGGTGGCAAGCGGCTTCGCCCGACGGTGTTGCTCGCAGCGGCCGAGGCACTCGCTGACGTCGAGACGCTGTCGACGCCTTATCGTGAGTTCCCCTCGCTGAACGATTCCACGGTCGACATGATGGCCGCCGCCGTGAGCGTCGAAGTCATCCAGTCGTTCACCCTGATCCACGACGACATCATGGACGATGATGACCTTCGACGGGGCGTTCCTGCCGTTCACAAGGCCTACGACCTCGAAACCGCAATTCTTGCCGGAGACACGCTCTACTCGAAGGCGTTCGAAATCATGCTCGAGACGGGAGCCGACCACGAACGAATGGTGCAGGCGCTCGATATCCTCGCGAGAACGTGTACGAAGATTTGTGAGGGCCAGTCACTCGACGTCAGCTTCGAAGAGCGCGACGACGTGACGACCGAGGAGTACCTCGAGATGGTCGAACAGAAAACTGCCGTGCTCTATGCGGCGGCCGCCTGCCTGCCCGCGATACTGATGGGGGCCGACCAGGATGTCGTCGACGCCTTGTATGGCTACGGACTCGACGTCGGTCGGGCCTTCCAGATTCACGATGACGTCCTCGACTTGACCGTCCCCAGTGAAAAGTTGGGCAAACAACGCGGGAGTGACCTGGTCGAACACAAACAGACCCTGATCACCGTCCATGCACGGAGTCACGGCGTTGATATCGAATCACTCGTCGATACGACCGATGTCGACGACGTCACCGAGGCCGAAATCGATGACGCCGTCGCCGTCCTCGAGGAGGCGGGCTCGATCGACTTCGCGAACGAGACGGCTCGAGAACTCGTTGACCGTGGCAAAGAACGGCTCGAGGTGCTGCCTGAGAACGATGCCCGCACGCTGTTGTTCCAGGTCGCTGATTATCTGATCGAGCGGGGCTACTGAGGCGTCCTCGGGGCAGTCGTCTCGGGTCGACTCACCGTTCGATACCGGACTTGACTCACGTCTCGATATCGAACGGGACGTTTCGACCCATAGCGCCCAGTGAAGGTATGCACAGAGACCGATTCTAGCCCTCTCGTCGCCAACTTCCTCGACTCGAGCAACGGGTTCACAGGATGGGCGCTGAGACGGCCTGGCTCGAGACAAACAACGACGGCGAACACTGGCTGTGGGTGCAGATCTCGAACTCGGTTGTGTACGAAGCGGACCTCGACGGCGACGACAAGTTGATCGGGGCGGGTTGTGCGTGTTCATACCGCCTGGGTGCTCGAACGGGCGTGACTGTACGAAACGACGGACCGGGGTTGTTTTCAACGGGCGGATGAAAGCAACAGGCAATAGCTATGGACGATGAGTTACGTTCCCGCGTCGAGCGCGAGGCCGAAAAGCACGCGCTGTTGAACGCGGTCAAACACGAGAGTGAGGCGAATGTAGGGGCCGTCATGGGTCCGCTGATGGGTGACAATCCGGCCTTCCGTGAACACGCTGATGCGGTTCCCGGCGTCGTCGGTGGTGTCGTCGCACGGGTTAACGACCTCGATCACGAAGCGCGACGCGCCCGACTCGAGGAACTCGCACCCGAGGAGTTGGCGGCGATGGAGGCCGACGACGAGGAGGACGAACACGACCTTCCGGGACTTCCGAACGCCGACGAGTACGACCAGATTCGGATGCGGTGTGCCCCGAACCCGAACGGTCCCTGGCACATCGGCCACGCACGCATGCCGGCAGTCATTGGAACCTACAAGCAGCGCTACGATGGCTGGTTCTGCGTCCGATTCGACGACACCGACCCCGAGACGAAACGCCCAGACCTCGACGCCTACGACGCCATCCTCGAGGATCTTTCCTACCTTGGCTTCGAGGCGGACGAGGTCTATACCGCGAGTGACCGGCTGGAAATCTACTACGACCACGCCCGTCGACTCATCGACGCTGGGGGTGCCTACACCTGTTCGTGCAGTGGAGAGGAGTTTTCGGCGTTGAAAAACTCGGGGAAGCCTTGTCCACACCGGGACAAATCGACGGAGACGATCCACGACGAGTTCGAGGACATGATCGCAGGGGTCTACGACAGCGGTGAGATGGTCCTCCGCGTCAAAACCGACATCGAACACAAGAACCCCGCGCTACGTGACTGGGTTGCCTTCCGAATGGTCGATACCCCTCACCCTCGTGAACCCGCTGCGGACTACCGATGCTGGCCCATGCTCGACTTTCAGTCAGGTGTCGACGACCACATCGTGGGCGTGACCCACATTATTCGTGGGATCGACCTCCAGGATTCAGCAAAACGCCAGCGGTTCGTCTACGACTACTTCGACTGGGAGTACCCCGAAGTCATCCACTGGGGCCACGTCCAACTCGATGAATACGATGTGAAAATGAGTACGTCGACGCTGGGAACGCTCATCGAAGCCGGCGACCTCGACGGCTGGGATGACCCACGAGCGCCGACGCTTCAGAGCCTGCGTCGGCGGGGAATCGAGGGTGAAGCCATTACCGAAGCGATGGTCCAGCTCGGCACCTCGACCAGCGACGTCGACCTGGCCATGAGCTCGATTTATGCCACCAACCGCAACCTGATCGACGAGGAAACCGATCGGCGATTTTACGTCCGTGAGGGTGTCGAAGTCGGTCTCGCCGGCTCTCCGCCCGGGGAGGCGAACCCACCACTCCACCCAAACCACGAAGATCGTGGTGTTCGTCATATTCCAGTCGGGGACGCTGTCTTCCTCGAGCAGGATGATCTCCCCGCTCGAGAGACACGCATCTGGCTCAAGGGGTTGGGATGTTTCCACTATACCCGAGACGTCCTGCAGTACACGGGCGATCCAATCGACGTCGTTCGTGATGGCGACGTCGACGTCGTCCACTGGGTTCCTGCAGCCGAGAGCGTCTCCCTCACCCTCCGAACGCCCGACGGCGACGTGACGGGCTGGGCAGAACCCGAAGTGGGCTCACTCGAGCCAGGCGCACTCGTGCAGTTCGAACGTGTCGGCTTTGCCAGGATAGATGCCGTCGACGCCGGCGGTACCGATCACGCTACTGACGCCTCAGTCGTTGCCTACTACACCCACGACTGACGCTGTCGGCTGTACGTCGGTTAAGATTCTCGTCTCCCCGGGTGGCGAGAATTTGTCCACAGTTACTGCCAACAGTATTAGCTGCCGGTCAGTTCAGAGCCACTGTCGGGGTCCGGGTCAGCAACGACCCCGTCCTGTCGTCCGAGCACTCGGGCATGGGGTGCACAGACGTGTTTGTTCGCCGCCCATGGGATGTGTAGTTCGACGACGGCGCGTCGGGTACACTCGGGTTCAGCACACTCCATTACCAGTCACCTTCATGGGACACACGCACAAGGATTTCGGTGATGACCGGCGGTTAGAAGACGAAGATAGCGATGAGAAACCCACCGAGGATGGTCGTCGTCAACAGCACCTGAACTACTGTCGAGGCGAGCACGCCAATCGTCGTGTACCACGCCGCGGTGAGACTGGCGTCGACGTCATTGCCTTCGTACCACTCGAGGACGAAGACAGTCCCAAAGAGACCGACGAGGAGCCCGACGGGACCGCTCACGAGCATGAGGGCGATCCCGACGGCGGCTGCGATTGCCGTGGTTCGCCAGGATGCACCGCCGGCGCGGGCCGCGATCGATCCGGCGAAGAATTCAGCAAAGAGCGTCAGGAGGGCGAGGCCGGTCAACACGGTGAGTGCGATGAGTCCTGGTTCGGTAAACCCGGAATTCCACCAGTAGAGGTAAAGTCCCGAGAGTGAGAGCAGTCCGCCGGGAACGAGTGGCACAATGGTGCCGACGATTCCCGCTACCAACAACCCAATGGCGAGGACCGTCAAAACGTCGACCATACCTGACACTGGGTATCCAGCCGAAAAGTCGTAGCGGTCGCTCATCGATGCGCTCGGTATCATTATATCGCTCTCGGAGAAAGCGGACGTATGACGACTGCTCGAGGGGCGATAATTGTCGGCGCGTCCTCCGGAATCGGCAAGTCACTGGCCCACGAACTCGCTGGCGACGGCTACGAGATTGGACTGGCCGCACGACGGACGGACCGGCTCACACAGGTGGGAAACGAACTCCCAACGAAAGCCTACGTCGCGACGATGGACGTGACCGATACGGCCGACGCCCGAGCGGGATTCGACGAGCTTCTCGAGGCCATGCCGCCGGTCGATATCGTCGTGCTAAACGCGGGAGTGGGCTCGGCAAACGAATCCCTCGAGTGGGAGCCCACGCGAGAAACGATCGACGTCAACGTGCGCGGGTTCTGTGCACTCGCCACGGCCGCAATCGCCCACTTCGAATCCCGCCAGGACGTCTCGAGTGACCTCGATGGGCAGCTGGTGGGTATCTCATCGGTGGCCGCTCGATTCGGCAATCCGAGCACCCCCACGTACAACGCATCGAAGGCGTTCGTCTCGACGTATCTCGAGGGGCTTCGCCATCGGCAGGCGACTCGGAATGCAAACGTGTCGATCACAACCGTCGAGCCGGGGTTCGTCGATACGGACCTCTTGCTCATGGATGACCCGTTTTGGGTCGCCAGCCCCGAGACGGCGGCCGCACAGATTGCGCGTGCCATCCACCGCAAGCGTGACCACGTTTACGTGACGCGGCGGTGGCGACTCGTTGCCTGGCTGTTTACGCTCCTTCCGGAGTCGATCCGCCGGCGAATGTTGACGTCTCGGTCCTAGCCGTTTTCGAGACCGAGGACCGCCGGACGCTCGAGTTCGAGTCCCCGCGTCTCCTCGTCGATCCTCATCCCGTCCTCGAGGTGGGTCCCGACGGCATCGCTGACGGCCCCGACGGTAACTGTCGGCCAGTCGCCGGTTTGTGTAAGCACCTCGTAGCCATCGTCGCTGACGAGAACCGTGTCTTCACTCTTGGCTCCCTGGACGGTCGGATTCCAGGCGTAGGCCATCGGTGTCCGGACGGAGCGCTCGAGCGTTGGTGTCCCAATCCACTCCCGACCGGCGAAGCCAGCGGCCCCGCCCTGGTGGTGAGCCTTCCACTCCCCGTCGTACCCCAGACCGGCATAGGCAGCCTGGATATCGGCGAAGACATCACCGGCGGTTCCATCGGTGCTCGCCGCAGCCTGGGTCGCCGCGAGTGCCGTGGTTTCGACGCGCGCGGCAGCGTGATGGCGCTCCCCGAGCCACGACGGCGGATCGAAGGCGACTGCCCGCGTGCAACTCGCGTGCAGTCCGTGCCGTTCGGTGGTGACGGAAACGAGGGCGTACTCGCCAAACGAGGTCGAGGTCGGCGTGTAGTGGCGAAACCGTTGTGCACGGGCGGCCCCGCCAACCAGGACGACGGGCGCTTCGATGTTTCGAGCGGCGAGTGACACGGTCAGGGCTGCCCGGACCTCGTCTTCTGCGTCATCGGGCTCGAGCTCGCGACAGACGGCTTCGACGGCCGCCGCTGTCTCACGACCCAGCCGTCGATAGCGTTCGATATCGGTCTCCGTCAACGGCTGGCGGAGGGCCGCGGGATCGATTTCCTCGAGTCCCGGTACCTCGATATCAGCGCCAGCGGGTTGACTCGCGGTGTCCGCGATGGCCGCCGGCAAGGACCCTTCGTACCAGTCGAACGACTGCTGTCGAACCGGGACCCCCTCGAGATCGGGGAGCTCTTCTTCGCGCAGTCGCTTGAGTTCGATGTTGTCGGCCAGCAGGGTCACCTGTTCACCGTCGTAGCCGAGTGCCCCAACGCCCACCGGGCTCTCGCGGTCCACGACGTTTCGCCCGCCACTGAACCAGACAAACGAATTGGGCCTGGCGAACCAGACCGACGACAGTGCTCGAGTCTCGAGAAATCGATCCAGACGCTCGAGTTTGTGCATGCGAGGTGGTCGGCTCTCGTGGTCTTGAATCCGGCGAAACCACCTCTCTCTACTCGAGTGAACACGGACGATTCAAATACGGGCGTTCCTAAGCCCCATCTGAGAGCCCGTGTCTTACGATACGCAGTCATCAGACTCGTCCCGCTTACCGATCGATCTCGGTCCGGGGGCGTTCACTTCGTTGCTCACCATCACGGTCGCGTTAGTTGCCGGGACGATTATTCTCGGCGTCGCGGCACGCACGACTGGTTCCGGGCTAGCGTGTGATGCCAACTGGCCCGTCTGTGACGGTGGCTTCCTGAACTTGCTCCCGCAAGGCCAGCCCAGTTTTTGGGAGTGGATCCATCGCGTCATCGCCATGTTCGCCGGCTTCGCGATCATCGCGTCGGCTGTCGTCGCCATCTTCAGTGACTGGATCGACCGACGAGTCGCCGCACTCGTGACCGCAGGAATGATCTTGACACCGATTCAGGTCTACCTCGGTCGTGAAACCGTTCTGGCCTACGAACTCGCCGTATTGAACTTTCACTTCTGGACCGCTATCGTGATCTTCGTCCTGTTCGTGATCGCACTCGTATTGGTGTGGCAAGATCGACTCAGCGGTCGACACGTCGCGTTCGGGCTCGCCCTCGGAGCACTCACGGTTCCGGTTCAGGTGGTCTTGAGTCCCCTGTTCATCCAGCAGAACACGCCAACGACGCTCACGATTCAGATGGGTGTCTTGCTCACTCTCATCGCCGCCGTCGTCATGGCGAGTATGATCGGGCCCCGGCATCTCGAGTCACGGCTCACACTGGGCGCGATCGCTGGGGGCGTCGTCCTCACCCTCGCCACGCTCATCTTGAGCCGCGAAGCCGTCATGACCGTGTCTCCCGTCCTCGACCTCTTGTACGTGGTCGTGGCGTCCGTCCTGTTCGTCGTCCTGCTGGCCGGAGCGTGGCTTGTGAAGTCGAACGCGGTCGAGGCTCCGGCGAGCGTCCGAGAGCCAGTGGCTGAGTAACTCGAGTCCGTTATCCAACTGAGGTCACGACGAACATTGCGAGGATGGTTGCGCCGATTCCAAGTCCCAAGAGCAGATAGTTCGCAATCGGGTTTTTTGCCGGCGTGAGGTTCAGACTGAAGTGCGCTCGTGAGAGTGGCCAAAAGGGTGTGATCCCCATCGGGGTCAGGGCGTCTGCGAGCAGGTGAGAGCAGATCGAAAGGGTCGCAATGCCTGCAGTAAACCAGGCGAGCCTTGGGTCATATATATCCAGTGCCCCGAGGGAAAGAACGGTCATCCCACCGACGATGACGCCAACGAGGAGTGCAAACAGGAGCGTATGCGTCGGGCCGCGATGTGCGACGAACGGGATTCTCTGATCACAATCGGGGAGCGTCGAGAGCGAGACACAGAGGGCTGCGCCACCCACCGCGAGGAACTCGTCGCCGGTGAGTGCAACGACAGCGCCAACAGGTGCGTACGTCAGGAGTGCGACCCCGTAGTGACCAAGCTGGTACATCGAATCGTACCCACATCGAGACGTGCACGCAGTATAACCTTTCTGTCGTCGTGAAGTCACGGGTTCTCGTCGGCTGGACCAGAACGTTTTCGTGTCGGCCCACGTGGATGAGTCATGGCAGATACCGAGCCAATGACCCGCTTTCCAGTGCCTGAGATCGACGCACTCCCGGCAGACATCCGCGACCGAATCGAGGCTGAAACCGAACGCGCTGGATTCACCCCCAACGTGTTTCTGGCCTACGCGTACCACCCTGCACAGTTTCGTGCCTTCTTTGCGTATTACGACGCGCTCATCGAGGACACCGAACTCACCCGCCTCGAGATCGAGATGATCATCGTCGCCGTGAGTGGGGTGAACGACTGTTATTACTGTAACACGGCACACGGCGCACTCGTGAGACTCTACGGCGACGATCCGCTGCTGGCAGACCAACTCATTTCGAATTACCGAAACGCAGATGTGAGCGACCGACATCGGGCCATGCTCGATCTAGCGGTCACCCTCACGAGCGCCCAGGAAACAGTCGAGGAAACTGACCTCCTGGCCCTCGAGGACCACGGATTTAGCCGCAAGGCCATCTGGGATATCGGGTCGGTGGCCGCGTTTTTCAACCTCTCGAACCGGATGGCACAGCTCGCCGATATGCGGCCAAACGAGGAGTTTCACACACTGGGACGAGACTAGTTGGGAACATCCTTTCACACGGATGTTCTGATCCAGAAAAACCGGGACCCTTTTGATACCGTTGCCGGAACAAGCCAGTGCTGTGAGTGAGGACGCCGAGACTCCCGAATTGTTCGCGTTACTCGACGACGAGTACGCTCGAGCGATCCTCACCGAAACGAGCGTCGAACCTATGTCTGCCAGCACCCTGAGCGACCGCTGTGAGGCGTCTTTGCCCACGATTTACCGCCGACTCGAGCGGCTCAGATCGTGTGGCCTCATCAGCGAGGAAACCGAACTTGCACCGGACGGCAACCACTACAGCGTGTACGAGGCCCGACTCGAACGTCTCGAACTCACCCTCGAGAACGGGGATCTCGAGGTTTCGGTGACACGAAAAGACGAGGACGTCGCGGACAAATTCACGCGGCTGTGGGAGGGGATGCAATGACAAGTGACGTCGTGCGGCTGGACCAGGCGTCGACGTTCGAGGTCCTGACCGTCGTCAGCCTCCTGCTCGTCGCGCTGGTCGGGACGCTCATCGCGTTTCAGGCATACCGTGGGTACCGGCGCAACGACAGCGAGGCGATGTTGTTCCTCGCGATCGGATTGCTGTTCTTGACTCTCGGGCCGTTCGTGCTCAACCTCCTGTTGACATCGCTCGGGACCGTCGAACAACAGACGGTCGTCTTCCTCGAGAACGTAAGTCGACTCATAGGGCTCTGTGCGATCACCTACTCGCTTTACGGGACGCGGTAGTCACGTCGGCGACCATCGACGCTCGTTCGCCCCGTTTGGCGCTCTCGCCGGATCTACTCTTTACCGTAGTCCGTCTCGAACCGCATTTTCTGACTCAGAATTCGCTCCTGCTCGATTATATACTACAGTCACGATGGTTCAAATGCAGGTCGCTGACGATATTGGACACCAATCGGCCCTCCATACCCCTTCGACCGTGCCTCTGACATCACGATCGATGGAAGCCGGATTCCGATATCGTCACACCTCGGTAGCCACGAGACGCACGTGACGCGCCCCAAAGGCTGAATCACACCCCAATGGTATGGTGACGCAAACGGCGTCGGTGGCTACCCTTTCATCCTGCACACCTATCGTGATAGTAACGTTTAGGACGATGGCCTCAGACGATGAGATATGTTCAACGGGCTCCGATGGCAACACCTTGTCGTGCTGATTGCTATCGTTGGCCTCGCAGGGTGTCTCGGCGTACTGGTGGGATCTGACGAACCGGAACCTGAACCAGCCCCACTGCTCGAGAGCGCGTTCGAAGACTCGAATGCCTCACCCTCGGTAACCGGGGAACGAGTGACGAGTATCAGCGACGGTCACGACTCGAGTGAGTACACCGACGTCATTACATCCGATGGTCTCGGTGGGTTTCACAGCGAACTGATCGATGGCGAAAACCTCGAGCGGCCTGTCGGTCACGAAGTTGGGGTGACCAACGAATCGTGGTGGAGCCTCGACCCCGAGACGAACGACTCGACCGTCTTCGAACTCGACTCGAGTGAAAACATCTCAATCCTCGAGCGTGATGTCGAGAGCTACGACCTCGAGTATGTGGGCACTACAATGGTCGCGAACCGAACGGCTCACGAGATTACGTTCGATCCAAAAGACGAGGGGGTCGAATCGGGAATTGGGCTGCAGGTCGGTGAGACCAACTATATGTATCCGCTCGAAACAGTCGAGTATCCCGAGGCTGAACTGCTCGAGGGGACTGTATGGGTCGATGCCGAACGAGCGTACCCACTGGCGCTCGAGGAGACCTATCGAGACGTCGACGGGGGCACGATCGAGTTCACCATGGAGTACGATTCGATTTCGTTCGACGGGACTCCGGATCCGACGTTGTTCGAACCACCGAGTGAGGAGGGTAGCGCAGTCACCGAGCCCGAAACGAGCGTCGAGACGTTCGATTCACGCGCGCAAGCTGAGGAAGCACTCTCGTTTTCACTGCCTGAATTCACCCTTCCTGATGAGTTCACCACACAGGAGCATAGCGTTGACGAGTGGGATGGCGTCCAGACGTACCACGAATCGCTTGACTCGGAAGATGGTCCCGTCTGGCTCTCTATTTCAGATTCACCCATCGAGAGTAGCGAGCCGGAGAGAACAGATGTCGGTGCCGAAAACGTCTCCGTTTCGACCGCCGGGGACGCGACGTTGATCAACTGGGAGTGTGACGGTCGCTACTTCGAACTGAGTAGCCCACTCGAGGAAGAGCGATTGCTCGAGTTGGCTACCGATATCGACTGCTAGGGGACTCCTGTGTGCCCCACAGTGGGTGTATCCGGCCATGTGGCCATGTGGGATACACGTCACCACGTTGGGGCGATATGCAGACAGGACCTAGCCGTGAATCCCCATCGCTTCGATCTGTTCTTGATACCGGTTACGGATCGTCACTTCCGTCACCTGTGCGACGTCGGCGACCTCTCGCTGGGTCTTTTTCTCGTTACAGAGCAAGGAGGCAGCGTAGATGGCTGCAGCCGCGTAGCCGGTTGGGGACTTCCCCGACAACAACCCCTCCTCGGCGGTTTTTTCGATAATTTCGTTCGCTTTCGTCTGTACCTCTTCTGAGAGTTGAAGCTCCGAGCAAAAGCGTGGGACGTATTTTTTCGGGTCGACCGGGCGCATCTCGAGGCCGAGTTCCTGGGAGATGTACCGATACGTTCGACCGATCTCTTTCCGTTCGACACGGGAGACCTCAGAAATTTCTTCGAGGCTCCGTGGAATGCCTTCTTTTCGACAGGCAGCATACAGCGCGGACGTCGCAACACCTTCGATCGATCGACCCCGGATCAAGTCTTCTTTGAGGGCCCGTCGATAGATAACCGACGCGACCTCACGGACCGACCGTGGAACCCCAAGCGCGGAGGCCATTCGATCGATTTCGGAGAGAGCGAACTGGAGATTTCGTTCGCCCGCGTCTTTCGTCCGAATGCGTTCTTGCCATTTACGAAGCCGATGCATCTGGCTCCGTTTTTTCGAGGAGATAGACCGACCGTAGGCGTCTTTGTCCTTCCAGTCGATGGTCGTCGTCAACCCCTTATCGTGCATCGTCTGTGTCGTTGGCGCACCGACCCGGGACTTCTGTTGGCGTTCTTGATGATTGAACGCCCGCCACTCCGGCCCAGGGTCGATTTTCTCCTCTTCAACGACGAGCCCACAGTCCTCACAGATGAGCTCACCCCGATCAGAGTCCTTAACGAGATTCTCCGAATCACATTCCGGGCAGGCACGTACCCCTTCTTGATCTTCGGTCTCGTCCGTCTCGCGCAGTCGCTCCCGCTGGCGGGTAGACCGTGTCATCGCACTTTTATAGTAGTACTAACTACCTATATAAACTTTTGGGGAGCAGTTCGTACGCTCAACGCGAGGTGGGCGAATTCGGGCATTTGAGCCGTTCTCGGTCAGGATTTCGATGCGAAACCGGAAAGATTTTACTCGGTCTGTAGCGACACACAGTGCAATGCCGGTGATCGAATGCGACGTCGCACAGGCGCGAACTCGACTCGAGGAGGCGGGGGTTTCTGTCGAACCCGGAAACACCGACCACGAGCGGTGGCGAGCCACTCGAGGGAAGGCAACCGCCATCGCCTACGACGACAAAGTGGTGATTCAGGGAGCCGAGCCACGTGATCTCGAAGCACTCTTGCGGGGGGAGGGCGGCCGTGCGCACGTCTATTTCGACGGTGGCGCGCGCGGGAATCCCGGCCCGGCTGGCATCGGGTGGGTCATCGTCACGAGCGACGGCATCATCGACGAGGGCAGTCAGGCAATCGGGCGAGCGACGAACAATCAGGCCGAGTACGAGGCGTTGATCGCCGCCCTCGAGGCTGCGAAGGCCTATGGGTACGACGAGATTCACGTGCGAGGTGACTCCGAACTCATCGTCAAACAAGTCCGTGGCGAGTACAACACGAACAACCCCGAGTTGCGTGAGCGACGGGTCACTGTCCACGAACTGCTGTCCCAGTTCGACGATTGGACGCTCGAGCACGTCCCTCGGGAGGTCAACAGTCGGGCTGATGGGCTAGCGAACGACGCGATGGATCGGGCGTGACCACGCCCCCTTCCCGCCGCAATCAACGTAGCCAATAGCGCTGACACCGAATCGGGTCGTATGATCGATCAGTCAGAGCCACCCGAAGATGGGGAACAGGCAACTGAGGAGACACAGCCTCTCCCCACTGCGGTGATCGACGATGCAGAACGGCTCCGTCGTCTCGAGCGAAACGCCATCGACCCCGACGAGCGAGCCGTCTACGCGACCCGACGTGAACGACTGCTCGAGCACCACGAGTACACCGATCACATCCGAGATGACGACGGCGACGAGGTTCTCGTCTTACACCCTGACGAATGGCACGACAGCGAGGAGGGGGTGATACGAACGGACCGGATCGAAGACCTCTCGCGGGCCGTCGAGGTACCGCTGGATGGACCAGGAGCCCCCGAGGAGTGGGAAACGATCGACGAACAGAACCGGTCGCTGGCCGAGCAGGTGCGTGAGGATCACGGCCCGGTCCACGGAGCGACTGCCGAGGCGCTCGCGGACTTCATGAGTAACCACTACGCAAAACCGATCACGAACGCCTCGAGTGACGAACTCGAGGAGTTCCGGACGGACTACTTCGTGCGCAACGCGTGGCCCTCCGCGGAGCAAACGCAGTCGCTCGATGAGTCGGTGGAACTGGTGTTCGAGACGGCCGGCGTGTCGATGCCCGGTCGCTGACGCCCGTCTCGAGTACAGGAGTTAGTAACTGTCTTCGACGAGATCCGTCATCTCGGCGGCGCGGTCGTCGCCGGTCACGATTTTCGAGAGTGACCACGTGAGACCGTCGAGGACGGCATCGTAGCCATCATCGGTCAGTTCGTACTGGTTGGTCCGTTTGTCGAGTTCGCTCTTTTCGACCAGACCGAGGTCGACGAGTTCGTCGAGGTTTGGGTACAGACGGCCGTGGTTGACTTCGGCGCCGTAGTACTCCTCGAGTTCGCGTTTGATCGCCAGGCCGTACATCGGCTCTTTGGCGAGGATGGTCAAGATGTTCGTTTGGAACGCGGTAAGGTCGCGTGCGATGCTCTGTTCGCCGGTGATTGCTTGTGCCTCTGACATGGGTTTGTAAATGTCACCAAGATATTTAAGACTTGCCAACTATTCTAGCTGCGCGACAGCACAGCTATTGACAGCCAGGTCGAAAACTGCCCGACGGCAGTCGGATGTGCCTCGTGTCCGTGTCGACATACTGGATGCCTATGGCCCAATGCGTAGTAATTACGAAAGTACTTTTTGGTCGACCACTGAGGTGAGCCTGTATGGTTAATCTCTGGGAAGACCTCGAAACCGGACCGAACACGCCGGAAACGATCTACGCCGTCATTGAGTGTCTCAAAGGCGAGCGCAACAAGTACGAGTATGATAAGGACGTGCCCGGCGTCGTCCTCGACCGCGTGCTACACTCGAACGTCCACTATCCCTACGACTACGGCTTTATTCCACAGAGCTACTACGACGACGAGGATCCGTTTGACGTCATGGTACTGGTCGAAGACCAGACGTTCCCCGGCTGTGTGATCGAAGCTCGTCCGGTCGCGTTGATGAAGATGGACGACGACGGTGAACAGGACGACAAAGTCATTGCCGTCCCGGAGGAGGATCCACGCTTCGACCACATCGAAGACCTCGAGGACATCCCCCAACAGATCCGTGACGAAATCGACGAGTTCTTTGCGACATACAAAAACCTCGAGGCCGGTAAAGAGGTCGAAACGTTGGGCTGGGAGGATCGACAGGCCGCATACGACGCTATCGAGCACGCCCAGGAGTTGTACGCCGAACACTTTGGCTGAGCAAAGATACTCGAGAGTTATTGTCACACGGCCACCCATGCATTATGAGCATGGGTAATTTTATTGGGGTGGCGAGGGTAGGTGTATTCGAGATGGCTACCAATCAACACCCCCGCACTTCGAGGACGATGGCCGACGAGCCGACCGCTCGCGTCGGCATTGCACACCTGACGGTGGTCCCGACGAACTTCGAACCGACGGACGAAGACGAGTGACCGCCGGCGTACCCTGGCAGGTGACCGTTCGAATACCGGTCTCACGAGTGTGCTCCGTATCACGAACGGAGATGGGTGGCAAGACCTGCCTCGAGTCTGCGATTCTCGAAAACAGTGTCTCGAGACGAACCTTCTTGTAGGTAGTCGGACTACGGACCCGCATGGGTTTGTTTGACCGACTGCGGGGCGATGGGGACCCGCGTGTCGCGTTTATCGGAATCGATGGTGTGCCGTTCAGCCTCCTGTCTTCACACAGCGATCGCTTCCCCAATTTCGCTGCCCTCGCCGATGAGGGGACGGCTGGAGAGATTTCGAGTATCGTGCCGCCCGAGTCGAGCGCGTGTTGGCCGTCACTGACGACGGGCGTGAATCCGGGTGGGACCGGTGTTTACGGGTTTCAGGATCGCGAGGTGGGCACGTACGAGACCTACGTCCCCATGGGTCGTGAGGTGCAAGCGACACGACTCTGGGACCGTGTCACTGACGCCAATCGCCGTGCCTCCGTGTTCAACGTCCCCGTGACGTTCCCCCCACAACGAGACGTCCAACGGATGGTCTCGGGCTTTCTCTCACCCGACCTCGAGAAAGCGGCTTATCCGGATGATGTCGCCACTTATCTCGACTCCATCGACTACCGGATCGACGTGAATCCCAGACTCGGTCACGAAGCGGACAAAACGGCCTTTATCGAGGACGCACACGCAACCCTCGATGCCCGGTTCGAGGCGTTCCAGCACTATCTGGCCGAGGACGACTGGGACCTCTTTTTCGGCGTCTTCATGACGACCGATCGGGTGAACCACTTCCTGTTCAAAGACTACGAACGAGACGGCGAGTACAAAGCCGAGTTCTTCGAATTCTACGAAAAACTCGACGACTACATCGGACAAATCCGAGAGGGGCTCCCCGAGGAGGTCACACTCGTCGTCGCCTCCGATCACGGCTTTACCAGTCTGGATTACGAGGTCCACTTCAACGAGTGGCTCCGCCAGGAAGGGTGGCTCAGTTTCAACACGGAAGAACCCACCGAACTGGGCGATATCACCGATGATACGCGAGCCTACTCGTTCATCCCCGGTCGCTTCTACCTGAACCTCGAGGGTCGTGAACCACGTGGGTCGGTCCCCGAGGAGGACTACGAAGACGTCCGTGACGAACTGAAAGCCGCACTCGAATCGCTCGAGGGCCCGGACGGGACGCCGGTCGTCGACCGGGTCGTGGAAAAGGAAGCAGCCTTCCGCGGGGACCACGATGCTATCGCGCCGGACCTGATCGCGATTCCGACCAAGGGGTTCGATCTCAAATCCGGGTTCAAAAACGACACTGACGTCTTTACGACGGGTCCAAGAAACGGGATGCATAGTTTCGACGACACCAGTCTGTTCATCGATGACCCCGATGCCACCATCGAGGATGCCGATCTGTTCGACATCGCGCCCACGATTCTCGAGTTGATGGGTATCGACTACGAACGGTCGGCTTTCGATGGAGCCAGTCTCGTCTAACGATTTTCGACGGGACTCAAACGATTCGTTGTCCCGGTTTCGCCCGGCACTGACAGCGGCTCGCCGTTAGGGCCGAACTCGCTCACACCGAGGGTGAGCTCGGGTTCGCTCCCTAATCGAAGACACTCGAGAACGCCGCGTCGATCGTTTCCATGGCCACTTCGATCTCCGCCGCCGTGGTACACAACGGCGGACAGAGCATCAGTTGATTGTTCGGTCTGCCGGTGCTCACGAGGACACCGTTCTCTTTCGCAGTTGCGACGACCTCCTCGACCGGATTTGGACCCCTGCCGTCCAGCCGTTGGGTAGTGAACGGTTCCCCAGTATCCGGGTCTTCCACGACGATCCCCCAGTGAAAGCCTCGCCCTCGAGTGGTGGCGATCACGTCGTGTGCGGACTCGAGGGCGGCTACTCGATCCGCTAGCAGCGGTGTCAGCGAGCGGACGTTCTCGATGAGGTGTGACTCGTACTCGTCTATCGCAGCCAGCCCTGCGGCACAGCCAACGGGGTGACCGGCGAAGGTCTGTCCGAGATTGTTCCCGTCAGTTCGTGCCACGGCGGCGATTTCCGGCCGCATCATGACGCCGGCCAGGGGGACGTATGCCCCGGTGATCCCCTTTGCGAACGTAATCATGTCCGGTTCGATCCCCTCACCGGCGATTGCGAACATCTCCCCACAACGGCCGAAGCCGGTAATCACCTCGTCGGCGATCAAAAGCACGTCGTAGCGGTCACAGAGTTCTCTGAGCCGTTCGAAATAGCCAGGTGGTGCCGTGTAGGCCCCGCTCGAGCCGGCGACGGGTTCGATGAGAATCGCGGCCACGGAGTCGGGGCCCTCGTTACGGATCACGAACTCGACGTGGTCGGCCGCCGCTTCGGCGAGCGCTTCCGGTGTTTCGGCCGCAAACGGTGAGTTGTGGGTAAGCGGGGGCAGAAACTTGACCGCCCCGGTGGTTGCTGCATGAGATTCGACAGCGTTACGCGTCACGGGCTCACCCGTGTAACTCCCGGCCCCGTAAGTCGAACCGTGGTAGGATCGCCAGCGGGTCAGGACCTTCGAGCCATTCTGTGCCCGACGAGCGAGCTGGACGGCCAACTCGTTCGCCTCACTGCCGGTGACGGAGAACGTGACGTCGGTGAGCGAGTCGGGGCCAACCTCGACCAATTTTTCCGCTAACTGCTCTCTCGTATCGTTTCCTTTCGACGGGGAAACGTAAGGGACGCGACGGGCTTGCTCGACCATCGCCTCGATAATCGCGTCGTTATCGTGCCCGGCGTTCGTACAGTACAGCGAGGAGACGAAGTCGAGGTAGGCGTTTCCAGCATCGTCGTAGACTGTACTCCCTGTTCCCTCGGTGATGGTCAGTGGCGTGGAACCGGGGTCGTACCAGTGAGCCAGCGTCGGCGAACCCTGCGATTTCGGGGTGTGCATCTCTGTCATTGCTCGAGTACTCGACCAGTATAGACGGAGGCCCTAGCTATCGTGGGTGGCCGTTCCAAACCGGTGCTCGAGGAAGGTCACGAGCAAAGAGGCAGCCAGCCTCGCCGTCTCACCGCTGTGGTCGTACGGCGGGGCGACCTCCATCATATCGACCATACCCACCGCTGGCTCCTGGCCGAGTATTTCCATCACGCGAAGCGCCTGATCCGAGGAGAACCCACCGGGCACTGGCGTACCAGTTCCAGGAGCGGCACTCGGATCGACGGCATCGATATCGAACGTGACGTACACAGCATCAGTCCCGTCACTTGCCGCCTCAATGGCGTCTCGAACGACGGGTTCGATCCCTCGCTGCTCGACGGTTCGAGCCGTGAACACTGCGAGTCCTTCATCATCGGCGAATTCGAAGAAGTCGGGCGACTCGTATCCTCGAATACCGATCTGGGCGATGGCGTCGTAGTCGCTATGCTCAGAGGTGGCGATGCGATTCGTGCTCGAGCCGTGAAAATCCGTCCCGAAGACCGCACTCTCGGCGACAGTGTCGGTGTGTGCGTCGATTTGGACGAGTCCGACGCGGTCGTGACCGGCGCCAGTGGCAAACCCACAGAAGGCAGGGTAGGTGCAGTAGTGGTCGCCACCGAGCAACACTGGAAACGTCTGGCTGGCGACGGCGGCGACGTGAGCACGGATGCTTTCAGCAGTCTGCTCGAGGTTCGTCGGAAAAACCGGGACGTCGCCACAGTCAGCCACCGTGAACTGACTGAAGTCGACCTGGCGTCCGGTCTGCATGTTCGTGAGTCCGCCTTTGTACCCCGAGAGATATGCCCACCACCCGCTCTTGGCTCTGATCGCACGTGGGCCATAGCGGGCCCCGGGCCGGTTGCTGGTCGCCCCGTCGAACGGGACGCCAACGACGGCGGCGTCGACGGCAAGTTCGTCGAAGCCATACTGATCCGCTTTGAGAAACGTGTCGACGCCAGCATAGCCGAGTTCGACGTCGGCTCCAGGATACCTGTCGTGGAAGGCGGCGACTGGGTCCGTCCCTGTGGGCGGCCGCTGATCGCTCACGGCTGCACCCGTTTCAATGATCGTCGCAGTGCAGCGAGACGGGCTGGAGCGGTACTCGAGTGATGGTGGTGAGTCGTCACAATCGATCCATCGTCGAACGGGCCCAAGGCTGTTTCGCGTCGGGAGGTTTTTACTATCGGCCTCTGCACACCGTCTATGGACGTGTTCATCTCCGCGGATATGGAGGGTGTGAGTGGCGTCACGGCAGCAGCAGACGTCGTTCGCGGGACTGACAGCTACGAGTACGGGCAGGGTCGAATGCACGACGACGTCAACGCTGCCATCGCCGGCGCGTTCGACGGCGGCGCAACCAGGGTGCTGGTCAACGACTCTCACTCCTCGATGCGTAACCTCGAGGCCGACCGACTCGACGACCGTGCGGCCCTCATCCGCGGCTCGACCAAACCGCGGTCGATGATGCAGGGGCTCGAGCCGACCCACGACGTGGCCTGTTTCGTCGGCTATCACGCGATGGCCGGCACACCCGAGGCCGTGCTCAATCACACCTTTTACGGTCACGAACTGATCGAACTCGCCGTCAACGGGACGCCCGTCGGCGAACTCGGCTGGAACGCCCGACTCGCGGGCGCACTCGGGGTCCCCGTTGGACTGGTGACGGGTGATCAGGCCACCGCAAGCGAAGCCGACACGACGGTGCCGACCGCGAGAACAGTAACGGTCAAGACGGCCGCCGATCGGTTCAGCGCCCGGTGTCGACCGGTGGCGGAGACGGCAGCAGCTATTCGAGACGCCGCGGAAACAGCCGTCATCGATGCGGCTGACGGCTCACTCGAAACACTCGCTCCCCCACCCGATTCAGTGACGATCAGCGCCAAGTGGGTAACGACGAATTACGCGCTGGCCGCAGCGGGCGCTCCGGGTGTCGACCGTCTCGACGGCCGGACGACGGCAGTCACCGCCGAGGACTACCAGACGGCGTTCGACGACAGCGTGGGCATGCTTCGTGCGGCGAGTGGCGGAGCCAACGAGTACTTTGGGTAGTCGGGGCGATTCGCGGCTGTTTTCTGCGGCGAGACGCTCGTGTCACCATGGAAGAAGTCATCCACGCCCGTGGCCACGAGCACGTCAGCGCCGAACACGCAAGCACGTTCGAGGTGACGACGGACGACTACCTCACTCCTGCCGGCGACTGTATTCTCGCGATCGATGCCGACCGGGCACCCGCCGATTTCGACCCGGCGTTCATCGAGGCCTGCCAGCAGCAGGATGCCGAAATCACGATCACGTTCGAGACGGCAGACCACGCCGACAGCGTGACGGGCCGGGGTGATCCTACACTCGAGTTCACGAACGAACGCAGCGCGGTTGGGCGAACGAGTACCTACGTCGACGATCGGACGATCATGCTCGAGGCACCCCACGCGGCTGGTGGGTTCGATCGTGGTCTGGTCGAGGCGTTGGCCGATGGTGCAGCCGTCGTGGTTCGGTTATCCGTTGAGTGAGGAGGTCAGCAATGCTCGAGTAAGCACTGGTGCTACCCTGTACGTCCGTCTCGAGCCATCACTGCAGGATGGTTGCCCCCGGTCTGTTCCCACCTTACTTTAGTCGGACGGCAGTATCGTCTTCGGCTCGCCTCCATCACAGCTATGGTAGTAGATCGGTTCGATATCGCTCGAGCGCTCTTCGGGGTCATCCAGGGTTTCGAGCGTGACCTGCTCGACGACGTAGTAGATGTTGACGTAGGCTAGCCCCTCCCCGTGCTCGTTTTCCCAGTTTTCACAGAGGTGTTCAGCGTAGGTTTCCGGCACGATCTCGTTCGGGCCACCACGGCGGACGCTGTTCATGTAGAACCGCTCACGGTACGTGCTGAACTGGCGCTGGAGCTCTTGTCCCGGTCTGTCGAAGGTGAGCTCGCGATCCTGATAGACGTCTATACGCTCACCGGACTCGGTCTCCGCGGGGAAGACGTAGTACCGGTCGACGGTCCGCGGATGTGGGGCGAAGACGCTCCAGTCTGGCTGATCGACGTTGATAATCGAGGCCCGGTCGTCCACCCGCTCGAGTGGGCCATCCTCGTCATCGACGAAGCCACCGAACGGGGCGAGTGCAATCGCTGGCAAGACCAGGAGTGAGATCATGGCGATGGCGACGGCAATTGTGAGAATCGTCCACCGCGTTCGCTCGAGCCGACCGGCGAGGAGGGTGGGATAGGGAACCCGGGAGCCGAACTGCGCGAGTGCGATATCGGGGCGCTCGAGCCGTGACCAGAGGGGGGTCCCGAGCGTTGCCAACCGATCCCACACTGGCGTCTGGACGAACAGTACCAGCCCGGTGAGCGCGACGTATGCAAAGGCCCCGATTCGGACCGTGAGGGCAAACGAGGCGTGGCCGCCCATAAAAAAGAGCACGAACAGGAGGCGTGCGTTCCCACGGAGCAGTATCAACAGTGGCGAGGCGAGCAACATGAGATACCACATGAGTCCACCGTACTGGAGCAGCGTCGGGAAGTTTCGCGTGAACTCCCCGAGTAAGAACGTCGTATTATCGAGCCCCATAATCAAGGGTGTCGCCTCCCCGCCCGTCCACAGCGCCGACTCTCGCTTGTGATAGCCGTTGACAAGATACATGTAGACGATCTGGCTGAGGATGGCAGCCGTTGCGAGATTGGCGACTGACACACGAGGGGCGCGGTCGCGATGGACGGCATCGATAGACCAGCGTTCGCCCAACGGGAGAAAGATAGCCCAGAAAAGCAGGAGCCGAAAGAGCGTGTCCGCGTAGCTCAGCACGAGAGGGTTGTGATGATCGAGGGAGACGACGAGCAAAAACGCCGCAATCGTCACGAGTCTGGTTCGATAGCCGACGATCAACAGCAGCGCAACCAGCGCCTGTACCACGAACAACGCGGCGATGACGCTCGAGTCAGTCGTATAAAAAAAGACCGAGAAGGCGTTGTCCGCGGTCATGGTTTCGGCCATCGACTGTGGGACCACGCCGGACTCGGTGTAGAAAAACCAGAAATTTCGTGACCGTAACAGAAGGTCCGCCAGGATCAACAATCCTGCTCCGATGCGAAAGATAGCGAGTGCTCGAGTGTCGATAGCGATCGCACCGAGGCGGATGTGCGTCGGATTCCGTCTCACGCGTGCGACCAGACCGCGCCAGCGGTGGGCGTACCCCCGAACCATCTCCCCAAACGCATGCGAACCGAGCACATAGCCGTTCGGGTGAGTACGGACCCATTACTCGAGGCAACGACACCCCTACTCCTCGTACAATGCCTCGAAAATAGCCGGGTCCGTCTCGAACTTTAATACGTTGTGGACGGCTGAATTGCGGATGTTGGCGATGACCTCGCCGTGGTCTTTGTAACACTCGTGGATCCAGCGCGAAACGGATGCCGGATCGGGAAACATCATGACGGTTTTCCACTGGTATTCGCCATCGGCCAGGAAGAAAAACAGCGTGTGCCGATCGTCGCGAATGTGTTCCATAGCATCGCGCCAGCCCGACTCAAAGCCCGCTGGATCGAATTTAAACTCGAACAGTGCGAACACGTAGTAGGCCTCGTTCGGAATAATCGCTTCTCGGAAGACGCCCGCTTCGCGCATCCGCCGAATCGATTCACTGACTGTGACGTGGGAGACGTCGATGTCGTAGGCCTCCTCGAGGACGCCAGTCAATTCACGCGCCGATATTTGTGGGTCGCGGGCGAGTTCCTCGAGGATGGCGACGTCGCGCCGGGAGAAGTCCCAGGTGTCGTCGGCTGGCTCCTGTGTCATGAGAGGCTCTTCTCGAGCCGAGGCCGTGGTCGTTTCGGTCGCGTACCGATTATCCCGAATCGACTGCCGAAACCGGTTCCTCGCCGATTTCCTCGAGGACGTGGGCATGGAACGCCTCCAGGACGGCGCTTTCGTCCTCGGCCAGTACCACGTCGCTGGCCGAGAGCGTCGCGAGGCCGAACGCTCGCGGCGTCGGTGACTCGACGAGCCGACGCGAACAGGAGAGATCGCCGGCTTCGAGGCGTTCGACGATCGATTCAATCTCCTCGACGGCGAGTTTATCCTCGAGTAGCTCTCGGTAGGTCTCTTCGATGACGGCGAAGTCCTCGAGATCGGTCGCGAATCCAAGGAGCATCTCACTGGAGACCTGTTGTTCACTGGCCGATTTCTCGTATCCTTTGTACCGTTTGAGGATCATCAGCGACCGGGTCGCGTTGATCCGGAAATATCGCTGAAGCAAGTCTGTTCCCTGGAGTGCCTGCTCGAGGCCGTCTCTGACCGCTTCACTCGAGAGGTCCTCGAGCAGTCCCGGTAAGTCGACCTTGCGGTTGAGCGGCATGGTCAACACGAAGCCGTGATCGGCAACGGCCACTTTGATGTCCGCGGTGATCTCCTGGGCACAGCGATACGCGACTACCCGTGACAGTCCGTCGTTGACCTGCCGACCGAAACAGGCGTGGACGTAGTAGTGTCTGGCGTAGGCATCCCGATCACGCTCGACTTCGATCGACAGCCGGTCATGGGTACTTAGGCTCTCGGGACCGGCGTACCGACACTGGTGTTCGAGCAGCCTCGAGATGGCGCGAACGCTGGTGTCGTCGATCGGGAGCCGGCGTAACCAGGCTCGGACGCGTGACGCACCCCCCGTTTCGTAATGGGCAAGGAGGTCCCCTTGAAACGCCAGCAGTTCCCGGGCCATATCCGGGGAGAGGGGGAGTCGTTCTGAAAACCACGAGGGAACCGTCGGCCTGTCATGGGTCCGATCGACGTATACGTTCGATCCACGCCGATAGCGGTACTCGAAATGGTCGCCCCCGAGGACGAATACGTCTCCTTTCTCGAGGGTGTCGAGGTAGTCTTCGTCGAGTTGGCCAACCCAGTCGCCCGTCGAGCGGGTGCGGACGTCACAGGTAAACGAATCGGGGATGGTCCCGATGTTGGTCATGTAGATGACGCGGGCGAGGCGACCGCGCTTGCCCATCAACGGCTCACCGACCGGGAACTCCTCGTAGTGGTAGTCACCATCCGGCGGGTCGTTCGTATCGCGCCAGACCTTGGCGTACACGTTCCGATCTTCCATTCCGGCGTAGTCTGCAGTGAGATAGCGGAGCAACTGGTCCCAGTCGTCCCCATCGTAGTGGCGGTACGGATAGGCTCGTCTAAGGATCGCTCGGATCTCGCGTTCGGGCCGCACTGAGGCAATGGCCATGCCATAGACGTGCTGGGCAGCCACGTCCTGTGCCTTCTCGGGAATCGAAACCGAATCGACGAACCCTTCTTCGGCCTTTTTTACCATCGCCGTACACTCGAGCAGTTCGTCACGATCGAGGGCGATCACGCGACCGGTGACGGTCTGGCCGACGCGGTGGCCGGCCCGGCCGACCCGTTGTAAGAGTGCAGCAACAGATTTCGGTGAGCCGACCTGGATCACGAGGTCGACGTGTGGCATGTCGATGCCGAGCTCGAGGCTGGTCGACGACGTGACGACGTCGAGGGTGCCTGCCTTCAGATCCGACTCGATTCGATGGCGTACGTCCTTCGAGAGGCTGCCGTGATGACAGCCGGAGTTCGACTCGTCGTACGCCGAAAATCGTTCACGGAGGTTGTGCAGAACGCGCTCGGCCCCCGACCGTGTGTTGGTGAAGATCAGCGTATTCGTGTGGGCCTGGATGTGGTCGTGTAACTGTCGATAGAACCGTTCCTGGACGAGCTCACGCGGAGTGTTGATCAGGTCGTCTGCCGGACACTCGAGGGCCAGGTCGAAGTCCCTGGCGAACCGGGCGTCGACGATCGAACAGGGCCGTGGTTCGAAGCCGTCTTCGGTGCGTTCACCGCCCACGAGAAAGTCGGCGATCTGTGAGAGCGGTTCGACCGTCGCCGAACACCCGATACGGGTGAGGTCGTGGTCGACCATCGCCGCCAAGCGCTCGAGGCTGACGGTGAGGTGGGTCCCCCGTTTGTTCGCTGCCAGGGAGTGAATCTCGTCGACGATGACGTACTCGACGGTCCGTAATTTCTCTCGGAACTTCGGCGAGTTGAGCAGGATAGCGAAGGTCTCCGGCGTCGTGTTGAGGATGTGTGGCGTCGTCTCGAGCATCTTCTGGCGCTCGTAGGAGGTGGTATCCCCGTGTCGGATCGCGTGGCGAATCGATGGCCCGTCCTCGTCTTCCGTCCGTTCCTCGAGGATCGATTCGATCCCCTCGAGTGGGATCTCGAGATTGCGGTGGATGTCGTTCGCCAGGGATTTGAGTGGCGAGATATAGAGGCAGTAGACGCTGTTCTCGAGTCCCGAATCCGTTCGACTCCGGGCAAAGAGTTCGTTGATAATCGCGGTAAACGACGCGAGTGTTTTCCCCGATCCGGTGGGCGCACAAATGAGTGTGTTCTCCCCCGCGTGGATGTGCGGAATAGCAGCGGCCTGCGGTGGTGTAAAAAAGCCCTCGTTCTCGGGGACGTACTCGCCGAAGGCCTCGAGCCACCAGGCTCTGACACTCGGTTCGAGTAACTCGAAGACCTCCCGATCAGTGATCCTGGTCGTTTCGGGATCGAACGGAAGTTCCCCCGCGAATTCAGCCAGGGCTTCTCCAGGGTCGTCCCCATCCATCACTGCCCTCTGTGGACCGGAGACGTATCAGCGTTTGCGTGTCGGATCGTGTGTCGAGTTCACGCCGAGAAATCGGTCACGACCTCGATCCCGTCGGTATCGTAGGTCGTCATTGCGGCCAGCCGATCGGAGACGTCCTCGAGTCCAACCTCGGCCGTGACTACCGCCGACGGATCGAGTGTGCCAGCGTCGATCAACGCGAGTAATTCGCCGTACCGTGAGGGTGGCATGCCCCGCGAACCCACAAAGCTACGCTCCCATCGCGTGAGTTCGTCGACCGGAATCGGAATCATTCCTTTTTCCGCCGAGGTCGTGAGGCCGAGCTGAACGTGCGTCCCACGTGGCCGGAGTGAGCCCAGACTGTTTCGGCAGGTTTCAGCCCGACCCAGGGCATCTATCGACACGTGGGCGCCGCCGTCGGTCGTCGACCGAACGGCTGCTGGCACCGTTTCCCCGTTCGTTTCGGAGCCAGACGTCGGCCCCGTTGCAGGCTCGAGGCCGCTCGCATCGATAACCGCTTCGGCACCCAGCCGGCTTGCCAACTCGAGCGCCGGTTCGCGAACGTCGACAGCCAGGACCCGTGCGCCGAGTGCAGTCGCGATCTGGACGGCGGCCACTCCCAACCCGCCACAGCCGTGGACGACGACCCAGTCGTTATCCTGGATGGTCACTCGTCCGGTGAGGGCGTGAAACGCCGTCGTATACCGACAACCGAGGGCTGCAACCGCGCTCGTGGGAATGTCCTCGGGAACTTTCGTCAGGTTGAAATCTGCATGCGGAACCTGCAAGCGTTGGGCGAACGCCCCCGGCAGTCGAGACTCGAATCCCAGTCCGTACCCTTCGAGACAGACGTTCCCGTGGCCGCGTCGACACGCCTGACAGGTGCCATCGCCGAGAGAGAACGGCACAGCGACCCGATCGTCTGGCTCGAGGGTTTCGACGTGTGCTCCGACCTCGAGGACGCGACCGACCGGTTCGTGACCCAGAATTTGCCCCAGTGGCACCTGGTCGTTCGCCCATTCACCGTGGCCTTGCCAGGCGTGCCAGTCGCTTCGACAGATTCCACAGGCTTCGACGTCGAGGACGACGCCGTTTGCGGTGTTCGTCGGCTCCGGAACGGACGTAACGGCGAGTGGCTCGCCGTACGCCTCGAGTACACAGGCGCGCATGCTCGAGCATTACCGTGTAGCGGGATAAACCCTCGAGCCACTGGGGACCGAACGGTGACCAACGTGGTGCTATCAGGTCCGTCTCCTGAGGAACGTAGCGGGGCGCGACAAACGAACCGCACTACAGCTCGATCCACTCGCTTTCGACATCGTGGTCACGAATTTCCCAGCGTTGCTGGAGTTCGTCATTGCGAACCCTTACTTCGAGGATCGCGTCGAACAGTGGCTCGAGGACACTGACCGCATCGTGGTCGCGCGAGAGAGGGAGGTGATAGTGCCCCATCCCGCTGACTCGTTTGATAGCCGTCGTTGTGAGATGGAGGAGTTTGAATACCGCTTTGGTGTCGTGTTCGCTCAACAACGGCACGAGTGAGTCGGCACACACACGGAGTTGGCCAGGTTCAGGGGTATCCGCCGATTCCATGCTGGAAACGGCTTCGATCACGTCGGTGCCGAGGGAGGTGAGTTGGTCACCGGATGGGCGAGCGTCTGTTGGGCTGTCCGGGCTCGGTGGAGTGTATTCTACGACCGTCGTTTCCGTCTGCTCACTACCCATCGCCACACAGCCGTGGCCCCTGTACCTCGTTTTGGGGGCAGTAACGATGAGTCGGGGGCGATTCTCGTTCCCGTCGGGATCGAGAAACCGCTGACAGACCGCCTCGTGAGCCATCGCCACACCGCGTCCAACGACGAGGATATTACATCCGTCGCGTTTCAGCGTGGCTAGTGCGTTTGCAAACGCCGCACTCGAGGCAGCTGTCGGCTCACCTTGCATTCATTCTCACTGTTGTTGTAAATTGTAATAAAAATTGTGGCCATCGTTTATATAACTACGTTCGTATTGGATAGAAACGTGGTTTTAGGTTTTTGACCCCCATGCCAATCGGCCTTTTTTTCATCGCGGAGCACACAGTGATGGTATGGACGACCGTGATGAGGAACTCGCCGACATACTCCGTGACCTTACCGACACGTTAGGCGACCTCCAGGGTGCGCTCGAGGACGAACGGAGACAACCGAGACCACCGGGGCTCTTTCGCCCGCCTCGTCCTGAGGAAGTCTTGCGTTTTGGGGATCAGGTCGCTATCCCCGCGATGATCGCCCTCCTCGAGGCCAACATTCGGGCACTGAAAGCGTTCCGTCGGACGCTCAAACTCGCCCGTACTGAGCGCGAAGCCCGTGGGGTCGCCACGGACGTCACCGACCGAACGCGTCGTCGCTCGAGTGAGGTTCGTGAAACGACGTTGACCCATCTCGACCGGGCCCTCACCGAACTCCAGAGCGCGGTTTCGGACGACACGATGGACGTCGACGATGGAACGCGTGAACTGCTCGAGGATGCCCGGCGGCTTCGACGCGACCTGGAAGACCGGCTTTCGGCAAGCCTCGAGCGTGCTGAGACGTCGGCTGACGGTCGTGAGACACATCGTATCGACATCGACGTCGCTGATGGATCCCACGAGTCGAGTGCAAATGATGATGGGTCCGAGGAGGCGTCAGATCCGATCGATGTCGACGTCGATGCCGAACTCGAGACGCTCAAAGACCAGTACGGGTCCGACGAGACGGCTGATGAAGACACGGCTGATCCAGCGAGTTCGTCAGACGATGACACCGACAACGAGGGTGGAGACGACGAAGACGATTCGAACGACGACGAGTAATCTCAAACCTACTACTCGAGGAGCGCTTTCTGCGTCACACCTCGGTCACTCGAGTGGCTCGAACCGATAACCGTCCCACGCCTGAGCGGAACCGGCTTTGATGCCCGTATTTGGGTCCCGGAGTTCTTCGGCGTACACCGGGCGAACGGGGTCACCACTTTCGACATCCCCGGTCGTGAGTTGACCCAGCGCGCGAACTGGGGTGTCGACGTCCTCGAGCTCAAATTCGACGATTGCGAGGTGGTTCGGTTCGCGAACCCCTGGCGGCGTAGCGGTACTCGTCGTCCAGGTGACGATGGTTGCCGTCTCCTCACGCAAGTCGATGGTCCCGACGGGCTCTTCGCCATCGAGTCCGAGGTGATGGCCCGGAAAGCCAACGGAGCCGTCGGCGTACTCGTACGCGATCAATCCAGGTTCCGCTTGCGTTTCATCACTCATTGTGCGGCCTCCATGATCGTCGTGATTACACAGTTTCCAAAGCCACCGACGTTACAGCACAATCCCACCTCAGCATCGACCTGACGCGGGCCAGCCGTGTTCGTCAATTGCTCGTAAATCTCGACACCCTGGGCAACACCACTCGCGCCGAGCGGGTGGCCCTTGGATTTTAACCCCCCAGAGGTGTTGATTGGCAGCCGTCCTGTGTCTCGGTCCGTCACCCCGTCCTCGACGAGTTCCCAGGCCGTCCCTTGTGCGGCGAATCCAAGACCTTCCATCTGCAAGAATTCGAGGATCGTGAACATATCGTGGAGTTCGGCGACGTCGATATCGTCAGGGCCGTACCCACTCAGTTCGTACGCCGCTTGCCCACTCTCGACGACGCCGTTCATGACGGTGGGGTCCGGCCGTTCGTGGACGACGTGAGTGTCCGTTGCGCCGGCGATTCCCGACACGATCGCGTACTCGTCGGTGTAGCTCTCTGCGACCGATTCTGGACAGAACAACAGTGCGGCACTGCCATCGGTGATGGGACAGAAGTCGTACAACCGAAGCGGATCAGCGACGATTGGTGACTCGAGCACGGTCTCGAGGTCGACTTCCTTTCTGAACTGTGCGTGTGGGTTGTCGACCCCGTTTTTGTGGTTTTTCACCGCCACCTTTGCCAGACTCTCACGCGGGGCGTCAAACCGCTCGAGATAGTGTCGGGCAGTCATCCCGGCGAACGACGGCAGTGTGACGCCGTGTTTGTACTCGTCCGGGTGCGTGATCGACGCGATGATGTCGGTCGATTCGCCCGTCGTTCGGTGGGTCATCTTCTCGCCACCGACGAGTAGCGTCATCTCACTGGCACCGCTGGCGATCGACTGCCAGGCGGCGTATATTCCGGCCCCGCCGCTCGAGGAGGTCTGGTCGACCCGCTGGGTGTAGGCGGGAAGCAACCCGAGATCGTGAGCGAGCATGTTCATGATACCGCCCTGCCCCTCGAACTCGCCACTCGACATGTTCGAGACGTAACAGTGATCGATGGCCTCCGGTTCGACGCCGCTATCCTCGAGACAGGCGATGCCAGCCTCGGCCAACAGATCCCGAATCCATGCCTCACGCTGGCCGAAGTTCGTCATCGACGCGCCGATGATTGCGACTCGGTCCGTTTCCATGTGCGGATAGAGTTACCTCATCCATTTATAAGATGAGGATCCCGGTGGCGTCGTACGCAGCCACCGGTCAGAGCTGCGTCCAGACGACTGGCAAGCAATGAGATGGTCACGACGCGAGCAACTCACTCGCTCGAGCACGGGCCCGTGAAATGATAGCAGGGCGGGCCTCGAAATTGACGAGCACGTCTTCGTCCCCGTAGGTCACCTCGTCCACGTGGGCGTGATCGTGGATCCAGGAGACGAGGCTCATGGTCTCATCGGTCATCGGCAAGACGAGCCGTTCGTGTTCCCAGTCGGGTAACTCGTCGTCGATTCGCTCGAGCAAGGTCTCGACGTTTTCGCCGGTACTGGCACTGACGGCGACCGGATCTGGGGCGAGCCCGGCCAACGCGGCCCGTTTTTCAGCCAGTTCGTCTTCATCGACGCAATCGATTTTGTTCAATACGGTGACGATGGGGGCCTCGTTTCGCTCGTAGAGCGTGTCGTGACTCGTCACCAGTTTCTCGTGAATCTCCTCGACGGGTTCGCTGACGTCGACCACCAGCAAGACGAGGTCGGCCCGGTAGACCGAATCGAGCGTCGACTTGAACGATTCGACCAGCCAGTGTGGAAGGTCACTGATGAATCCAACCGTGTCCGTCACGAGGACGTTCCGCGGCTCGATATCGGCCCTGCGTGTGGTCGTCCCGAGGGTCGTAAACAACCGGTCCTGAGACTCGGCTGTCGCGTCGAGGTCCGGGTGCTGGTCCTCGTTCTCGTCGACCTCGAGGTCGACAGCTAACCGCCTGAGGAGCGTGGATTTTCCAGCGTTGGTGTAGCCCGCGAGCGCGACCAGGTCGAAGCCGGAATCCCGCCGTCGTTCGCGACGTTGTTCCTCGGTCCGTTCGATCTGCTCGAGTTCGTCGTTGATCCGGCTAATCCGTGCTTTGATGTCCCGTTCGCGGCTTTCGTCGTACTCACCGAGGCCCATGAACCCGGGATGCTCGTCACGTCTGGCCAGACTGACTTTCGCCTCGACGCGTGGGAGTTCGTACCGAAGTTCGGCTAACTCGACCTGCAGCTGGGCTTTTCGTGTCTGGGCCCGCTGGCCGAAGATCTCGAGGATCAGGGTAAAGCGATCCATGACCGCCACGCCCTCGGGGAGGAGTTGGCCGAGGTTGTACGTCTGGTAGGGGCCGAGCCGGTTATCGAAGATGACGGTCGTGGCCTCTCGACGCCTGACCTTCGTCGCGAGCTCGTTTGCCTTTCCTTCACCAAACTGGAGCGCCGGGTCGGCTCGTCTCGACTGGGTCACTTCGCCTACGACAGTGTAGCCAGCGGCTCGAGCCAAATCCGTAATCTCCTCGGTGTCTGGAACGCCGGAATCGACGCGTTTGGCGATGATCGCGGTCGTCTCCCCAGCGGTGTCCTCGGGTGTCGCACGTGTCTGTTGGCTCATGATCGTGTAGGGTGGCTACTGGCTGGCAGGTGGTGCTCGAAGACGGGTTGCAATACGCGGTGGATGGCACTACTGAGGCCAGCATCGAGGGTGTCACGCCACCATTGCTCGAGGCGCGTTCTCTCCTCCGGTGTGGCTGGTCGAAACCGAAATGCCCAATGAGGGTGTATCCACAGGCGTTGGGTCCACTCGTTCTCCCCTCGAGGGACCGACGTGAACCCATCCCTCCTCATCAGCTCAGGGGTGTCGGCCCGCCACCTCCGTTCGCTCGCTCGTCGACATACCCTGTCATACGCAGGGCACGGTCTTGAATCCCGTGGCGTGTATGGTAACCGTTCACGGTCATCGAGATCTATCGCTTCTCGATGAGGTGGCTTCTCTCGGCAACACCGACCCGAAACCGTCGCAATTTTTACCACCTTCGTCGATCATCAATTATGACACAGCCGACCGTCCTCGAGCGCGCGGATAGGCCGCGAGCAATTGACACCCACGCACACCAGCCGACGAGCGAGTTTTTACACGATGCGGGCGGGGAAATGATGCAGGATGCCGCGGATCGATTTGGAGCCTCCCTCGAGACGGACACCTATGAGAACATGATCGAGGAATACCACGCCGCAGGCGTCGGGAAGGCGGTGTTACTCGGGTGGGACGCCGAAACGAATACCGGAAACCCGCCGGTGCCAAACGACTACGTCGCCGCTGTCCGGGACGACCACCCCGATTTCTTTGTTGGTTTTGGATCCGTAGACCCCCTGAAAGACGACTGTGTGGAAGAAGCGATTCGGTGTGTCGAAGACCTCGACCTCACCGGGTTTAAATTCCAACAGATCGCCCAGGGATTCGATCCATCGGCCCCCGAACACGAACCCCTGTGGGAGACCATCGAAGACCTGGGCGTTCCGGTCGTCTTCCATGGCGGCAACTCGACCCTCGGTGCCTGTGCCCCTGGCGGTCGTGGACTCAAAATCAAGTACGGCAATCCACTGTTGATCGACGACGTGGCAGCGAACTTTCCGGAGCTCCAGATCCTCATCGCCCATCCGGCCTTTCCCTGGGAGCGTGAACAGCTGGCTATGTGCCAACAAAAAGGAAACGTCTTCATGGACCTCTCGGGGTGGATGCCGAAGTACATCGACGACCAGGTGCTCCACTACACCAAAACGCTGCTCCAGGACAAGGTCATGTTCGGCACCGATTATCCGATGCTCGAGCCCGAGCCCTGGCTCGAGCAGTTTGGCGCGCTCGAATTCCCCGAAGCAGTGCAGCGAAAAGTCCTCTGGGAAAACGCCGAAGCATTCCTCGGGCTTTGATGCGTCGATCATCGTAGTGAACGCCCGATCCACCCCGCTCAGCTCCCGTTTACTTCGCCTATCGGTCAGGCTCTGAAACTGAAGGGGAGACCCAAACATGTTTGTGAGCTCTCACCGAAACCTGCGTATGATCATAATGGGCACGCTTGGATTCTTACCGGGCATGCCGGATCTCACCGTGGTTCTTTTTATTTTCGTCGCCATGATCGTGATTCCGGCAATCCTCATTGGTGTCGTCTTACTGGTGGTCAGACGACGGGCACCCGGTCTCGAGGAGATTATGGCACAGGATTCCTTTGACGACGAGCGAGAGTGACAAAAAAGGGGGACGGATATCGAGAAGGACTCCTGGGGATCCATCCGAGGGGGACGTCTCGCCAGTCTCGAGTGACCCGGTGTGGCCCTACCCCTCACTCGAGTCGGTCCCCGTACGCTTGGTGCCTGACTGTGACCGAGTCTCGTCTCCCTGCTCCTCAGCAGGTCCAGTCAACCCAGCGATCCGTTCGTCGACGACGTCGATCGAGATGCCGGCGTCCATGCCGCGCTCGCGTTCTGCATCGCCGAAGCCAGCACTCAGCACTCGAGTGAGCGCTTCTTCGACGTCTTCATCGAGTTCGGTGGTTCGATGTGATTCGACCTCGATGACGAACCCCGTCGTGATGTTCGGCGACGTCGGTAAAAACAGCACCTCGCGCCCATCGTCGGTCGTCTTTCCGGTTTTGAACGCTGTCATTCGAAGACCGTCCCAGGTCTCGAGTTTGACTGGGGTCTGTAACGACTCCTGTTCGCCAAAGGCGGTTTCAGCGGCCATCTTCGAGGCGTTGTAAACAACTCGAAGCCCTGGCACCCGATTCGCCAGGTTGTCGAGAATTCGCTCGACTAACCCCCCAACCGTGGTTCGCATCAAGTACCCCATCGAGAGCGTCAAAATAACGAAGACGGTCAACACGACGACCACTCTGAGGAATTGAGCGACCTGCTCGCGGGTTCTGGCTGCCCCATCGAACGCCCCCTCCGGAATCACCGGTTCGAGAACGTCCGCATCGAGGATCAATCCCGGCGTCATCCCAGCGATAAGCCCATAGAGCCAGTAGAGAATATAGAGCGTCACGAGGATCGGGCCAAGTACGATGAGCCCGCTCGCGAAATCCCGCTTCCAGGACGTCATGTACAGCACGTCACACTACGGGGTAATCAGCGTTCCTCTATCGCCCAACGATCGCTCGCAGCGCGAAGAACAGGTTTTCTTTCCGTTCCATGACACGGCGGTAGAAGTACGACTTCCACCGACTGCCATACGGGACGTACTGCCACATTTCGTAGTCGGCCGCGAGTTCCTCCTGAGCCTCTTCGCGAACGCCCATGAGCATCTGTACCTCGAAATCCGTGCCGTGTTCGTCGTAGAGCGCGGTCGCGTGCTCGATCATCTCCGGATCGTGGCTGCCGATTGCGACCCCATCGTCGAAGTGTTCGAACGCGTACTCGATTAACTCCTTGTACACCTGGTTCACGGTCGCCTTGTCCGTGTAGGCGACGGCGGACGGCTCGTTGTACGCTCCCTTTACTAAGCGCACCTTCCCCGGAAGTGGTGCCAGTCGCTCGAGGTCCTCGCGCGTGCGCCTGAGATTCGCCTGGACACAGACGCCGACGAGGTCACCGTGTTCACGGGCCAGGTCCTCGTAGGCGTCGAGAGTCACGTCCGTCGTGGTGTAGTCTTCCATATCGATCCAGACGAAGACCTCCTGCTCGACGGCGGACTCGACGATTTCCTCGAGGAACTCCCGAAATACGTCATCACCGAGGTCGAGGCCGATTTGTGAGGGCTTGACCGAGATACAGGCGTCGAGGTCAGACGTCCCGATGTCGTCGATGAGCGCTCGATACTCGGCGGCGTCCGATGCCGCAGGAGCGCGGGTATCGTAGTGTTCACCGAGCAAGTTGAGGATCGCCTTGATCTCTCGGTCATTGAGTGATCGGACGTGCTCGAGGGCCGTAGCCGGTGACTCCCCGGCGACGAAGCGACTCGCGATGGGCGGAATCATAGTGCAATATTTGTCCCCGAATATTTAGGGGGTTCTGATTCCCTCCCAGGGCCACGGTAACACACAGATTGTGAACCACAAGTGGTTAAGCCGGATTAGCACATCGGGGCCGACATGGCAATACTCGAGACCATCCTAGTCGCGTTCTGGCTCATGTTACCGGCGTACGTGCCGAACAACGCAGCCGTCCTCGCCGGCGGTGGTCGGCCTATCGACGGCGGCGCGGAGTGGGGCGGCAAACGGGTACTGGGCGATGGAAAGACCTGGCGAGGCACTGCGGCTGGTATCCTGGCAGGCCTTGCACTGGCTGGATTACTCACCATGATTGGCGATGACGTGGGCAGTGCACTGGGCCTGACACTCCCGGGGTTCCCGCCACTGGCTGCACTGGGACTCGCCGGCGGGGCCATGCTCGGTGATATCCTAGCCTCGTTCCTGAAGCGTCGAACCGGACGCAACCGGGGCGCGATGTTCCCTGGCGTTGACCAGCTCGATTTCGTCGTCGTTTCGTTGCCACTGGTTGCCCTCCTCGCCACGGAGTGGTTTTTCGAGTGGTTTACCCTCGAGGTGCTGGTCGTCATCGTCGTCCTGACACCGATTCTGCACGTGTTGACCAATGTCATCGCGTACAAACTCGGGCTCAAGAACGAGCCCTGGTGAGGGTCGCTCCGTCACGCTCAAGGTCTCTTGTCACACTCACTCGAACGTGGCAGTCTCGTTCGACCTCTTTGGCACGCTCGTTTCCGTCGATCGAACGGACGATCCAGCGACGGCGATCGCCCACGAACTCGAGGAGCGCGGCGTGTCAGTCACCAACGACTGGGACGACCGATATCGTCGGCCCACCGTCGATGCACCGGCAGGTGCCGAAATCCCGTTGCCGGCCCACGTCAGTCGAGCACTCGCCGATGCCGGCGTCGAGTGGGAGGGGAACGTCGTGAGACGAGCCGTCATCGCGGCATTCGACCCGGTCGTCGAGACGCGAGACGGCGCTCGCGAGGCCCTCGAGGCGGCAAAATCGTACGGCCCGGTGGCCCTCTGTTCGAACTGTAGCGTCCCGGAACTGGTGGGCCGGACGCTCATCCGCTCGGATCTTTCACGAACCGATTTC
>Ga0207421_10000989_pt1 | contig 36876 bp, 33 predicted proteins | sample SodLakKL_010_SED_4_FD_187542 | JGI IMG/M metagenome (GOLD analysis project Ga0207421, IMG submission 187542) | Alkaline sediment microbial communities from Lake Tanatar, Kulunda Steppe, Russia - 8KL_010_SED (SPAdes) (version 2) | ecosystem: Environmental > Aquatic > Non-marine Saline and...
ACTAACAACTCGATTTTCTAAAATTTTCACTTTGATCCTCCTTAAATTCTTTAATTATTTTCCTTAAAATATCTTCGCCTTTCTCGCTTTCAATGATATTATACGATAGTTAAGTGAAATTTTGTGAAAATTTGTGTGAAATTTCTGTGAAAAATGCTTTTGGGGGTTTCATAAAAAGGTAATAATGCTAATATTATAATCTTTTAAGGTAAGTTTCGGGGAATTATACTGATATTTTATTCGTAGCGTCTCAGTACGGCCTTTACCCGGGCTGAGAGTTCTCCCAGAGAGAAGCCCTTTCCTATGTAGTCGTCAGCCCCGGCCTCAAGGCCGGCTATTATGTCATCTTCTTCTTTTTTTCCGTTTATTATTATTACGGGGATATGCCTGGTGTGTTCGTTCTCTCTGAGCCGTTTGCAAAGCTGGAGGGCGTCTGCTCCGTGAAATGTGAGATCCATTATAATAAGGTCAATTCCCATATTCTCCACGCGGCTTATCTCTTTTTTATCTGAAGTGTATGTTACGTTAAAGCCCCTGCGGCTGAGAGACTCGTTTACCGCCTGGGCCAGCTTAAGCTTGTCTTCAATAATAAGAAGTCTTTTTCCGGTTTTATAAGATGAGATTCCCTTTGAAGGCGTTACGCCGAGCAGCTGGTAAAAATCGGATATCCTGTTATCTTCTATGGCATCTATTACCTGGGAGTAAATATTGCGGGGAACCACCATCAGTTCATAGAAACCCAGTCCCTCTTTGTCTCCTCCGTATCTGCTTCTTCTCCCGGGCATATATCTAATCTTCTTCCAGCTTGTACCCTATCCCTCTTACAGTCTTTATTACATCACCTGCTTTGCCAAGGGCCTTGCGAAGGTTTTTAACATGGGCGTCAATGGTTCTTGATGAACCGTAATATTCATACCCCAAAACGCTTTCGCAGAGGAATTCCCTGGACATTACGCTTTCTTTTTTTTCCAGAAGAACCTGGAGGAGATCAAACTCCTTGGGCCTGAGTTCTACCGGCTTTCCGTTTACCTTAACCGTATAGGCGTTTACATCAAGTTCAATATCGCCGAATTCCAGAACCTTCCTGGGGCCGCTTCTCAAATCAACCCTCCGCAGGACAGCCTTGACTCGGGCGATAAGTTCCCTTCTGTGAAAGGGCTTGGTTACATAATCATCCGCCCCCATTTCAAGGCCTATAACCTTATCCACCTCTCCGGAACGAACCGTAAGCATAATTATGGGGACTTCGGATGTTTCACTGTCTTTGCGTAATATCCTGCATACTTCCAGGCCCCCTATCGTAGGAATCCCGAGGTCAAGAATTATTAGATCCGGCTTCAGTTCCTTGGCCTTGCGGACCGCCTCTTCGCTGTTTGTTCCTTCAATTACGGAGTAACCTTCAGTCTCAAGGGTGTCCCTGACCACACTCCTTATTGAACCCTCATCATCAATTATCAGTATTCTTTTTTTCATCGCGATTTTGATTCCTTCTCCTGTCAATCACATAGCTGCTCTCTTTATCCTTCTTGGCGTATTTTTTTAATTCGTTTCCCAGCCTGGATATTTCGCCGACATGTGCAAACTCTTTTATCCTGGAAGTGACCGCTCCAATGGATATTGTCATAATCGGAAAAGATTCTATTTCCCCGCGCCTGTTCTCTGTTTCAATGCATCCCTTTTTTATGTCTTTCTCATTGTACAGTTTTCTTATCCCATTATCAAATTTCTCAATTATTTCCCTGCATACCGAAACCTTGCTTCTGTCAGAAACCACTGCAATAAAATCATCGCCGCCGATATGTCCTGCAAAGCCGCCCTCAGGCTCGCTTGCGCTTACTGCGGAAATTATTATTCTTGCCGTTTCTTTTATTACATCATCCCCTTTCTGAAAACCATAGTAGTCATTAAATGCCTTGAAATTATCCAGGTCTATGTATAAAACAGCAAACGGCTCATCTTTTTTAAGCCTCTCCTCTAGTTCCTTTATGATAACAGTATTTCCCGGCAGGTATGTAAGGGGGTTTACGCTAACTCCCTGCTGAACACGCTCCAGTGAGGATTTTATTCTTGCAAGAAGTATGGCCGGCTTAAAAGGCTTTGTTATGTAATCATCCACCCCCAGATTCAACCCTTTAATCTCATCTTTCTGGGTATCTTTTACCGTAAGCATGATAATAGGAAGGTTTCTCATTAAAACATCTTTTCTTATCTTCTCGCAGACCTCATATCCCGAAAGACGGGGCATATTCACATCAAGTATCATTATGTCCGGGCTTTCACTGTACACCTTCTCAATGGCCTCATCACCGTTTTTTGCCATAATCAACCTGTACCCCGCATTTTCAAGAGTATCCTTCATCAGCTCCCTTAGGTTTTCGTCATCATCAGCCAAAAGTATTCTTGCTCTTGCTACCATATTCTATTGCTCTTCACCGTTTTTGAATGCTTCTAGCGTGAAGTAAAAAACAGTCCCGCTGCCTTCTACGCTGTCCACCCATATTCTTCCCCCGTGCGACTCTATAATACCCTGCGCTATCGCCAGCCCCAGGCCCGTTCCCTTGGGGCCGTCAATATTTCTGGCCTCATCAGCCTGCTCGAACTGCCGGAAAATCCTGCCCATATCCTCCTCGGGTATCCCGGGCCCGGTATCTTCCACCCAAACCCTGACGAACTCTTCATCTTCATCCGCGGCGCCGATAGATACGGTCCCCCCTTGAGGGGTGAACTTGAGGGCATTGCCTAAAAGATTTGTCAGCACCTGGTTTACCCGCTCCTTATCGGCCAGAACTTTGGAGACACCCTCATCTATCTCTATATCTATTTCAATATCTTTCTTTCCGGCTATGGAATCAAGAAGAGATACGGTTTCTTCAATAAGTTCATCTATTTTATTTTCCTTTTTTACGACCTCCATCATCCCTGCCTTTATTTTCGCCATATCAAGAACGTCGTTTATAAACCGGCCAAGTCTCTGCGAGCTGTCCTTCATAATGTTTAAGGCTTTTTTTCTTTTTTCTTCCGGCACCGCCTCACCCCTATCCACAAGAAGATCTATATAGCCCTCTATAGCCGCAAGGGGGGTGCGCAATTCATGAGAGACTGCATTTACAAAATCGTCTTTTGCCCTGTCAAGGTCTGCAAGTTTTTCCGCCATTTCGTTAAACTCTTCAGCAAGCATGCCTATCTCATCTCGGGATTTGATATCAATTGCTGTTTCCAGCTTACCTTCACCGATATAGCGGGCCCCACGGGCAAGTTTTCTTATCGGGTCTGTTATTGTCTTTGCAAGAAAAAGAGCCATTGCCAGGCCTATCAGCATAGCCGCAAAAGAAATCCTTAGTATATTATTTCTTGCCTGACGTATTGCTTCTGTAATTCTTCTTTCATAATATTCCGGTGAAAAACCGATCTGGGCCACCCCGGTTCTTTCTTTGGAAACATATACCGGTGCTGAAAAAACGTAATCATCCTTCCATAGATCATGGATATCCCTGTATTTTATTGCGCTGTCGCTTTTATCCCTGTCCGTGAAAAAAAGGCGATCCGATTTTATATTGTAGAAGTTAAGGTATTCAACCCCCCGGTAAGTGTTTTTTAAAGCGGTCATAGTATTAAAAAGCAGCAGTTCATCCTGCACAAGCAGCATTTCTTCGGAGAGAGTCACGAAACTCTGAAGAATAGCCTTCTGTTCTTCCTCTATTTCTTCAATCCTTGAATTCCGCTCAAAGAGAAAGACTCCGTAACTGATCATAATTACTACTATAAGTATAACCGCCGCCGTAAAGGCAGCTATTTTAACATTAATCTTCATAATCTTTACAAGATATTAATCTTTTTTGCCGGAAAATTCAACAACATAAAACTAAAAGTATATTTTTACAACTTTTCAAAACAATTAATCAGCATAGATTTTTAAAAATAATATAATAAAAAAAGCAATCCTGTTAAAGTTCTTTACCTTAATCTCAGATTGCTTAATCAAATTCAGCTTTTTCTGATAAATTTTTTTTAAAATTATAAACTTATATTACTGCCTGAGCCCCGGCGCCCTTAAAAATAGTATGCGCGCACATCAACCCTGTAATAATCATCTTCAAAAGTAAAGTATTCATCATCTGAATTTTTCGCTTCATTTTTGCTTATGTTCGTTATGATGATATCCACATCCAGCATATTGTTATCCCGAACCCCTATATGTTCAAAAAAATCCTCGCCGAATTCCGTACCGTCGCCCTCATTTCCTGCTTTTGGATCGGAACTTACCGTCCAACTGTCGTCTCCGGTAGTATAATCCAGTTTGCTAATCCAGTGTATTTCATCAACATACTGCAGGAGTTTAGCGCCATATTCCATTGATGCAATTGCAGCATAGTATGCCCTGTTGTATTCAACCTCCTGCCTTACCGTCCTTACATTATGGTCCAGCGATACGACAAGAACATAGCTGGTTATCCCCAGCAGTATTATCAGCAGCACTGTCAGATACAGGGCATACCCCTTCTCCGGCGCTTTTTCTGCATATTTAAAAGGCATCAGTCAGCATCGGCTAAAAGCCTGTACCCCCTTGAAATATCCATCGCGTTTATAAGATCCCCCGTGCCGTCTCTGCTTTCAAGCGTGAAATCTATTTCAACAACATCATTTCCGTTTTTTTCTTTCAGCTCTGCATTAAATTGCGATATATTCTGCGAAATTAGAACTTCAGCAACAGGATCTTCATCATCCTTATTTTCGTAAATTCTTTCTTTCAATACCTGATTATCCCCGTCGTATATATATTCAAGGCGTCCTCCGTCGTTGAAAACCCGATGATGATCCAAAATCCCGTTTAATATATTCATACTGATTTCGTCGCCATCTTCATTAATTACTATACTACCAGGTTCGGCGTACCTTATTCGTTCAAAATGCCTTGCCGCCTGCCTGGCGTCAATGGCTATGCTCATCCTCCCGTGTTCGGCCGAAACCATGCGGTGAAGATTCTCAAAATTCATAAGAAAAACCAGAAGTATTATGGATGTTATAACCATCGTTATAAGCAATTCTGAAAGTGTAAATCCGTTATTTTTATTTTTATCCATTTTCCTCATTCTGTGGGACTCTCAACTTCTACCGTTACCGTAATTACGGTATATTCCGTTTTCATTCCGTCATTATTCAGTTCAAATTTTTCGGTTTGAATATTGTCGTTGTCAGAAGGCAGCTCTTTTTTCTCCCTGTAATAGGGCTCTATCTCCTTTATTGCCCTGTTTAGGGCGACAAAGTCATGCTCGGACTGCACCGTAAACCCCCGCACCGTGGGAAAAACGCTCACCGCCACAATCCCGAATATCATGATTATCACCATGGAAACCAGTACTTCCACGAGAGTTATTCCTTTATTCTTTAATTTTTTTCTGTTTTTTTTCATACTTCCCGCAGCATCTCTAAATTCTGACCCTTAAAGGTATGCGCGCAGCCGGATAAACCGACTGCCGCGCAAACCTGCCTTCACTTTTTCTTCCTATCCTTCCTGTGGTTTCTTCCTAATCAAATGAAGGTACTTCACCGTCATATGTTATCACTATATCAAGTGGCGCATCATAAGTTGCATCAGTAGAGCCGTCGCTACCTCTGGCTGAAATCCTTATGTCGTCAGCATCTCCATCCTCCACACCTCGGGTTGTGATTTCAAAATCATGATCATCGGTGTTTGCAGTAATCCAGAATGTACGAAAATACTGATTCGCTGAAGCATCTACCCCAAGCGCCGCAGTGTTCTCACCAATATGATCATCACCGTCCTCACCGGCCTCACCGTATCTGCCATATTCAGAATGGTGAAGACGCAACGCCGAAGCCACAGAGCCTACAAGCGCTCTTCCTTCCGATGCTCTCGCACGTTCTACATAGTTTCTGTACATCGGAATTGAGATTGTTGCCAGTATACCTACAATAACCATTACTACGACCAGTTCCACGAGTGTGAAACCCAGGTCCCTTCTTTCTCTCTTTTTCATTTCCTTCCTCCTTTTTCTTCTCTCTTTACCTCTTTCTATACCCTCACTATAATACAAACACGGAAAACTCAAAAAAACCTCAAATTTTTCTCAAATTTTCCGCAAACCGCCGTTTTCTCTGCAATTTCAGAAGTTCTTGGCATGTGCTGTTTTTCCATAATACTTAAAATTTTTGTATTTCTCAAAATTCCTACTATAACCCTCATTATATATATTAACACGGGTGCGGCATATTTTGCAAGGTCCGTGTAATCCCCCATATCTTTTTTATGCTTTTCCGTCTAATTTTTCTCTTCCGCGTACTTATAACCCACCCCGTGGACGGTCTCGATAAACTTTGACCTGGAGCCCAGTTTTTTCTTCATGCTCCTCATTGTCTCCTCCACCGTGTGATCTGTTAAATACTGGTCCCCCCATATATTCTGCTTTATCCTGGTTTTGTCAAAGACCTTCCCCTCGTTCGTTTTCAGAAGGTACAGAAGCTCAAACTCCTTGGGCCTTAACTTTATCTGTTCTCCGTCAACATACACATCCCTGGAATCGTAATCTATTTTTATGTGGTCGTTTTTTTCGTCTGATTTGCTTTTTCTGAAAAAGGAGCGGATTTTAGCATAAAGAAGGCGGGTGTCTGCTGATTTGAGAATATAATCATCGGCCCCTGTTTCAATCCCGGTGATCTGTCCCTCCACGCTTTCTTTGCCGGTAAGCATGATAATCATTATATCCCTGGTTTCGGGATCCTCCCGCAGCTTCCTGCATATCTCCAGACCGCTCATGCCGGGCATATTTATATCCAGCAGAACCAAATCGGGGCAGCAGCTTTTCGCCTTCTTCAGCGCTTCGCTGCCGTTATATGCCTCTATCACCTCAAAACCCGTTTCCTCCAGTATGATTCTTGTCGCTTTTATAAACTCCCTGTTGTCATCGACAAAAAGTATTTTCCCGTGATTATTCATAAATAGTTTCCCCATTCCCGTTTTTAATGCATAGCCAGATTATCCATTTCATTGAAATAATATAATAAATAGTGTAATTTTGCAACATCATTTTTTTTAATTTACCCTTTAGTCCTCCTGATTCTCATTTCTATGCGCCTGTTTTTAGCCCGGTTCTCCGGAGAATCATTCGGGGCAACGGGCCTGTATTCTCCATGTCCCACCGGAATGAAACGCCTGCCGGAAACCCCCTCAATATTAGTAAAATAATGTACTATACTGAATGCCCTTTCAAGCGAAAGCTCCCAGTTTGAGGAGAATTCAGACGAAGGTGAAACGGGGATGCTGTCAGTATGCCCTTCTACTACAACTTCGTTAGGCACTTTCTGGATTACATCCGCCAGCTCTTCAAGAAGCGGGATAACATCCGGTTTTAAATCAGCGCAGCCGGAATCAAAAACAAGGGGTTCTGCAAAAACAACCATTATATCATCCCTTTCCACCTTCACCTCGGCAAACCTTTTAATACCGCTTCTGTCAATGAAATTATTAATAAACCTGGCCAGCTGCTCCTCCTGCTCCCTCTGGAGGGTTCTCTCAAGCCTCTCCGTGTCCGGCCTTCCTCCCAGCTCCGTCTGCAGGGATATAACGGTCTCTTCGAACTGCTCCGCATCAACATACCTGATAAATACATAAAGAATTATAAAAAAAACCAGGAATATGGTCATTAAATTTGCGTATGTCAGCAGCCAGTTCTTTTCATCTGTCATATTCTTACAATATTTATCTCCACCCGCCTGTTCATAGACCTGCCCCGAGGGGTTTCATTTGAAAAAACCGGCCTGTATTCGCCATACCCTACAGCGCTGAGCCTGTCAGGCTCAATCCCCTGATCCTTCAGATAGTCAAGAACACTTATGGCCCTGGCGCCCGAAAGTTCCCAGTTTGAGAAAAAGCGCCTGCCTACCGTGATAGGAACATTGTCGGTATGGCCCTCTATCACCACATCATTGGGGATATCTTTTATTATCTCCACTATCTCATCGAGCACAGGGAAACTTTCCGGAACCAGCCTGTCATCCCCCGAATCAAACGTTATTGCCTCTCTTAATACCACCCTGATGGTGGTCTCATCCACCGACACCATAGCGAACTCCTCAAGATCCTGGTGCTGAATCATCTCTTCTATTTTCCTTCCGGCTTCCTGCTCAATCAAAACAGCGCTGTCCCGGGTGTCTTCAACCGTAGCTCCTATTTTCTCAAACATCTCCTGCTGTTTCTCCCGGGATGTTCTGGCGGAAGTATAAAGAACAAGAAAAAAAAGAACCATGTTTGTAACAAAATCCGAGTAAACGGTTAGCCATAAAGGACTCTCCCTTTTCTCTTTTTTCATCTTTATTCACACCCTACACGTTCTTTCTGTACTGCTGGGATAAAAACAGCTCCAGCTTTCTTTCGGTTTTGTAAATCCCCTCCCCCTTCTGTATTGCCAGCAGCCCCTCTCCGGCTATTTTTTTTGCAAGCGCCTCTTTATCCGAGTAAGCCATCAGCTTATTTACAACGGGGATAAATATAAAGTTAGCGGCGAAAATTCCGTAAAATGTGGTTGTTATCGCCACAGACATCGATGTTCCAATAACCTCCGGATTCGTTAGGTTTCTCATCACCTGTATAACCCCTATGAGAGTTCCCAGTAGGCCGAATATCGGCGAATATGTTCCCATGGTCCTGAAAACATTTGAATACTGCCGGTGCCGGTCCTGTGAAAATTCAATCTCTTTCATAAGATTTTCTCTTATCTCTTCCGGAGGAAGGTTTTCAAGTATCATCTGGAGTCCGCTATTTATGAAATCGTCTTTTGAAGACTCTTCCGCAAGTGACGCTACACCGTTGGATTTTACATTCTTTGCCAGCCTTAAAACCTCCTTTATTACATAACGGGAATTTGAAACTTTGGGAGGAAAAACAACAAAAAACAGAAGTTTGGGGATTTTTTTTATCATTGAAAAGGGGTAGCTTATGAATGTTGATCCGAATGTGCCGCCAAAAACAAGGATAATGGCCATGGGGTTGTATAAAAGCCCCAGTATCTCTCCATGAAGCATAACAACATACACTGCACCCAGACCCACACCCGCACCTAAAACTGTCATTAAATCCATGTTATCACCTCATTTTCCTGCCTTTATACGCGCTCTTAATTATTTTTTTCCGGGCATCGAAGACCTGCTTCTCATCCAGATCTGACAGAAAAGAGAGCTCCTCCTGCAGCATTTTCACCGAACCGGAAGGCAGTTTTTTAGTTAATTTACTTACCGATTCTTTTTCCGCGCCCTTTAAAGCCCGGGCAAAAAGAGCGGCGCCGTTTATCCTCATAAGAGAAATCAAATCAGAAGCATCGTAATCTAAGATATCTTCAAAGGTAATGATATGTTCCCTTAACTTTTCTGCCAGTTTTTTGTTTTCCTGCTCGGCGGCCTCCACCATTTCTCTCTGTTCTTCGATGTCAAGCTCTGTAAAAAGCTTAAACAGGCTCTCGTCTCCTCCTACAATATTCTGTACCTTCTCCTTTATTCTACTCTCTATTTCTTTTATCTTCTCCGCAGAGAGGTAGTTGACCCTGGACATAAACTTTATCGCGTCCTTTCTTTTATGGTAGGGGATTCCTGAAAGAACCTCCCCTGATAATTCCGCCGGAAGAAACTCGCAGACAACCGCCGCCGATTCGGCATTTTCGTCCCTGAGCGCCTGGAGAAGACGGGAAAGATTTCCGCTGTTTACAAAAGAAAAGTAACCCTCTTTAGAGCCTGTATTTTTATCGCTGCCATCCTGATTTTTATAACCGGCGCCCTCTACTGCGGCCCCTCCGGGAACCGCCGAGGTGCTTCTCTCTCTTATGGATGTGATTTCTATATTTTTCCTTGCCTGCCTCAAGTAACTCCCTACAGGGCCCATAAGAAAAAGAAATAGAAATAAAAGACCGGCCGAATAAAAAAGATAAGGAGGCCGTATGAGGGCTGAATAGTCAAATCCGCCCGGAGGAGCAAGCGCTCTTTCAATATCCAGTCTGTCGCCCCTATCATAATCAACGTTCAGAAGCTCGGTTAAAAAGGACCTCACATCCGATACAGTATCATCATCCACATTTTCTGAAAGATAAACCCTGGTATCCAGCCTTCTCAGAAAATATCTTATTTCCGGGGCTTCACTCTCCGACATTATTTCTTCAGCCACCGGGACCCCGGGAAGAGCATACCTTCTCGTTCCCTCCTCTTCAATCTCAGAGGCGTCCATGTAAGGTACAGCGCTCACCTGCACTGCCACATTTTCCATATCAAACCTTTTTCTTAATTGAGTCTCAGCTTTTTTTTCAAGCTCATTTTCAAAAGCCAACCGCTCTCTTCCCAGGTTGATAAAAACCCTCTCCCCCGGATACAAATTCCCGGGGTAGTATACGCTCAAAAATAGTATTAGAACTAAAAATCTTCCTGCAATCCCGGCAAAACGCATCTTTTTATTTTCTGTTTTCATCGTTAATCTCCATATGTAATTTAACCCCGGCGCAAACAAAATTTTACCTCATTTATAGCAATGTAAATAGAAATTTATTTAATATTCAAGTTTATTGCATAATTTGCATTTATCTTAAAAATCGCTTAGTATTTATAAAAAAATGAAAAGAAAAGATATAAAATTTGGTATATTAACATCCTTAGTAATACTGGGATTTCTTTTAACCATTTCTCCACCGGACGCGCAAAGCGAAAAGGGATGGACGAACTACACGACCGGAAACAGCGAACTTTCCCATAACCATATAAGAAGCATAGCTGAAGATAAAAACGGTGTTATTTGGGCGGGTACGGACAAGGGGGCACACAGCTTTCGGGAAGGCAGATGGAGCGAAAGCTACGAAAAAACAAAATCCTCTTCAGTTTTCTCCATAGCCGCAGAAAACAGCGATACAGTATGGTTCGGAATGAGAGGCAAGCTGCTCAGAAAAAGAAACGGTGAATGGGGTGCATATAACGGAGAGAAAAACAACATTTCGGAAAGATCACGCATCCGCTCAATAGCCGTAAGCACAACCAGCAAAAAATGGCTGGGAACCAGTATGGACGGGGTTATAGGGTTCGAAAAGAAAAATGAAGAAGAAATTTGGGAACCGAGGATAAGCACCACTCCCCCTAACGTCATAGACTCAAACAATATCCGCAGTATCGCTGTAGTAGAGTCATGCAATACAAAGTGGTTTGGAACAGATAAAGGGGCTTATAGCTATGATGGTCAACAAATAATTAAGCTGAACTTAAAAAACTTTCTGGAAACGGACAACGTTTACAGCATATATGTTGACAGAGATGAAAATGTGTGGTTCGGCACGATCGGGGGACTTGCAAGAAAAGATGCCCTTTCAGGAGACATAAAAACCTTTACAAGAGAAGACGGAATCCCTGAAAACCAGGTAAACGCCATCTCCCAGGACCCCCTGGGAAACATATGGGTGGGTACTCCGGTGGGAGCCGCCAAGTATGACGGGGAAGAGTGGTTTAAATACAATATACATAACAGCGGCTTAGTGGGAAACAATATACAGGACATAGCTATTGAGAGCGATCTTGACAGGACCATCTGGTTTGCCACCACCGATGGGTTAAGCAGGCTTAAAATAAAGGAGGTAACAGCGCTGGAGGGGACCGTGGCCCTGCAGGGAGGATACGAGGGATATATTAACCCCTCAGTAGGGGATGTGGCAAAAATAATATTCACCGCCGCCTCTCCGGGGGAAATAGAGGTTCATATTTACAATTCACTCGGAAGGCTGGTGAAAAAACTTTCAGAAAGCGCTGATGGCCACAAAGATGAGTATATAATATGGGACTGCAGAAATGAATCGGGTTCTGTTGTTTCATCGGGCGTTTATACCGCCTACATAGAAGGCCCCGGTATAGAAAGCGTAAAACATATTCCTGTTGTAAGATGAAGAAATACTTTTTAGCATTTATCATAACCTTAACTACAATCGGTCGCCCGGCGGCTGGCGGGCACGGGTCATCTTCTATCTATTCGCTCCTGAGCCATCCATCTGCAAGGAGCGCCGGGCTTTCGGGCGCATGCACCGCTATCAGAGGCGACATATCCCTGATGCAGCACAACCCTTCATCGCTGCTTGGCATACCCGATATTACAGCCATGGCCGCCTACCATAAAGGCCCCGCCGATGAGCTCTACGCCACGGTGCTGGGAGGAATGAGCTTTGAGGATTCCGCACTGGCATTCGGCATAAAATACTATGATACAGGGGAAATAAGCATTTACAATCTTCACGGGTATGAAGTGAAAAACACCGGTCAGAGGGATACAATCGTGATGATGGGAAGTGCACAGGATTTTGGCTTTATAACTGCGGGAATGAACCTGAAAATGTTTTTTTCAAACATATTCGGTGAGACAGCTTTCGGCTTTGCGGGAGATATTGGGTTCATGCGTGCACTGAGCAAAAACATAAACAGCGGCCTATCCGTACAGAATATAGGAACACCCGCTGTATATATAAGCGAAAAAGAAAACCTTCCCGTGGTCATAAGAAGCGGGATAACATATGAAGACTCTTTTAATTTTACAGATTATCTTATATCGCTGGACATCCCCTACTACGTTAACGAAGAAGCATTATTCCTGAAAACCGGTTTAGAGGTAGCCCTGCACGAACACCTGACATTCAGAACAGGGGTCGAAATCCCCGCAGGCAGCGAAAATAAAAGCGATAACCGCTTCAGCCTGGGCTGGTCTTTCGGCTCAGAAAGAATAAAACTTGACTATTCCGTACAGGTTTCAGATAATTTAAAAACCCCCCAGCATATTTCTACGGAGGTTAGATTCTGATGAGAAAAAGCACAATAAAAAAAGCCCTTTTATGCACCCTTTTAACTTTAACATACGGAAAAACACAGGCCGGGTATTTTCCTGACATTTATGAACTCTGCCCTTCAAAACTTGCAAAAGCCGGATTATATACAGGTCTGGACAGGCCTGAAAACATCACGTTGAACCCCTCAGCTACTTCAAATATCTCAAGAAAAGAAATTACCGCAGGATTTGCCTCTTATAAAAACGACCTCACTCACTCCTTTGCATCGTATGCCCATCCGACCGACAGGGGGGTTTTAACTACGCGCCTGAGTTATCTTATAAATAAAGATAATGAATATAATTTTACATCAACCTTAGGCTTTGCAATGCCGATCTACGAACTGGCCGAGCAGCGTGGCAGCGCCGGTATAAACGCAAAAATCAGCGGGGAAAATTATTCTACTGACAAAAACATCTCTTTTGTCTCCGACATAGGGGCGATTCACCAGGTTTCTGATAAAACAAACCTGGGAATTTCATTAAATAACTTAGGGGGGGATTACACAATCAATGATGAAAGCAGACAGTTCCCCTTAACCCTGAGAGCCCTAATTTCAAAGAATGTCGAAAACGTAAATATTGCCGCCGGATACGAATCAAGGCTTCGTGATTCATCTTCACTTCTTAAATTCGGAACTGAATTTTTCATAAGCGACACCTGGACCCTAAGGGGGGGGTATATATTCAACACAGGTGAAGACAACATCACCACTTTGGGCATGACAACCGAAATCAATAATTTTCTCTTAAACTACGGCGTACTTTTCGAAAAAAACTCATCTGTGTCGCATTCTTTTTCAGCAGGTTTGAAGTTCGGAAAAGAAACCGATCCCGCTTTATACGGCATGGGAGAAACAGAAAGGCGATACAGAACTGCCGTAAATTATTACACCGAAGGCAATCTGCAGCAAGCCCGCAGGCATTTTAAAAAAGTACAGCAGGAAGAGGAAAACTACAGAAAAACCGAAGGGTATCTCATGCAGATATCCAATGCCCTTGCCTACTTAATGCGCCATCAGCCCTCTGAAGAAGAGGTGGAGGGGATATCGCAGCTTTTGGAAAAAGGGGAAACCTTCTACGAAGAGGAACTTTACGATGAGGCAAAACACTATTATTCTGCTGTTTTAGTGCTGGATGAAGACAACGAAATGGCGAGAGAAAGAATAAGTGAAATTGAAGAAATACTGGCAAAAATAGCGGATGAAGAAGAAAGAATAAGAAAAGAAGAGCGAATCGAAAGAATAACCCGCCAGCTAGAATCTTACTACGACAGGGGAATGGAGTATTTCAACCGCGGAAACTATACAAGGGCAAAAGATTTTTATAACGAGGGTATTCACTTTGCCAGGACGAACGAAATATCTGACTGGGTTATACGCTTCAACCTGGCAATACAGGAGGCAAACGAACAGCTTTCCGAAAGACATTTTGCCGAAGGACACAGGTACTATCAGCGAAATATGTTTCAGGAGGCGCTGGATGAATTTCGAAAAGCAGTGCAATACGACCCCACAAACAGCGCAGCCAGGTCTAGAATGGAAGAACTGGAAGAGAGGGTTTCCAGAACCGATGAAAATGAGGTTGAAAAACTCTATAACCTGGGTAAAGAAGCCTTCAATAACGAAAATTATTCAATATCTGCGGAATTTCTAAAGGAAGCTCTCGAAATAAACCCTAATCACAACCCCTCCAGGGAAATACTTGACCAGATACGGCAGCTGAATGAGCTTGAATTCAACGAAGAGCAGTTTATTAATGAAGGAATAAATCTTTATGAAAAAGAAAATTACAAAGAAGCCCTGAATGTATTCAGAAAAGTCCTCCAGAACAACCCGGCTAATGAAACAGCCCAGGAATATGTTGATAATGTTAACGATCGCGCTGAAGAACAATACGTAAAAGGTCTGGAAGCCTTTCGTAATGAGGATTACTCACTGGCTGAAGAAAAATTTAAAGATGCCCTGGATCTAAACCCCGAACACGGAGAGGCGGAAAAGGCGCTTGAAAGAATTGAAGCCCTCACAAACTAATTTTTAGTTTAAATTATACCTGAACTTTCTTGTTCTTCCCTGAACTACGATATATCCCGGATTTACTTCTATGAGCCTGTAATCTCCTATAAAATCATGCCTTCCGTATAAATCATCTCCTATAAGAGCATAAAAATCCCCATCCTGCCTCATAACTCCCCTAAAATCCATACGCGGCGCATACTCGGTTATCTGCTGTACTGCTTTCTCTTCCTTTTCTTCTTCAGAAGGCTCCTTATGCCCTCTCTCTTCTTTTATTTCCTTAACAGTTTCATCATCCAGCAGCGCAAACAGGACTCTTTCATAAGCCTGGGAGTTTTTTATCTTTTCTACGGTTTCACTTATATGTTCTTCAACGTTGATGTCATCGCTTAAAATAACATAAGAGACCGCTAATCCCACTATAGTTAATAATATCAGTTTTTTCATAGGTTTTTTCTTTTTTTAAAGATTTAAATTTTTACCAAATATAAATTTTATTATCCAGCTGTAGCCTTTTTATTCAATTATAATAGCTGGCTACTACATCAATCTTATAGTATTTATCGTCAAAAGTATATGCATCAGACTCACTCTCCGCATCAACCTGGCTTATGCGCTTTATAATGATATCTATCTCCAGCATCCTGTTATCCTCACCCGCGCCTATATCACTAAAAAAATCTCTGCCGAACTCCGTGCCGTCCCCTTCCCCTGCGCCTGCATTTGAACTCCTTATAGTCCAGCTTTCTCCTATCTCAAGATCATTAATATCATCTATATCATCAGCATGACTCAAAAGCCTGGTGGCATACTCCATAGAAGCCACAGAAGCATAATACGCCTTCGTGTATTCCACCTCTTCTCTTACCAATCTTATATTATGGTTTAAGGAGACAACGAGCGCATAGCTTGTTATGCTCAGCAGTATTATCAGCAGTATTGTCAGAAACAGTGCATACCCTTTATTTGAAGTTCTCATATATTTTAAGGGTATCAAAAATCTGCACCTCCGGAAAAATGACTATTTAATCTTTTTGCTCCTTCATCTCGCAAAATTCTCACGCCCCTGTAGCCATAGCTCCTGCCATCTGAAATATCGGAAGATACATTGTTATAACAAATACGCCCACAATCAACCCAAGTGATATTATTAGTACCGGCTCTATCATTGAGCTGAACCCCTCAACCTCGGCATCAACCTCTTCGGTATAGTAGTCTGATATTTTAACCAGCATCTTGTCAATGGATCCGGATTTTTCTCCTACTGCCGTCATGCTGACTGTAAGCCGTGGAAAAAGACCGCTTTTTGCGAGCTCGCGCGAAAGACTTTCTCCTTCAATTATTCCCTCTTTCATCATTTCCACTTTTTTCTCAATACGGGCATTGTAAGAGACCTTGGCCGCCACATCAAGCGCGGCTACAACATCCACACCGCTTTTGAGCAATGTGGCAAGAGTCTGGAAAAAGCGGGCCAGAATTATCCTCAATGTAATGTTCCCGAACAAAGGAATTTTCAGTTTTATCGAATCAATCATAAATCTGCCTGTCGAGGTTTTGTAAAAAGCAATAAAACCAATTATTGAGGCAACAAGTGCTATAATAAAGTAAGGAATATTATGCACTAAAAAATCACTTATATTCATCACTATCTGAGTCGGAACTGGCAGTTCAGCCCCCAGAGAGTCAAACATGTCTCTGAATTGCGGAATAAGAAAAAAGACAAGGCCTATCAGTATTACAAGAAAAAACCCTCCGACAAAGACAGGATACATACTTGCAGAGCGGAGCTGACCTTTCAACTTCACCTTTTTTTCAAGGTATAAAGACAGATCATTCAAAACTTCAGAAAGTTTTCCGCTCTCTTCTCCGGCCCCTATCATCTGCACAAAAATTGTGCTGAATACAGATGAATGTCTGGAAAACGCTTCAGAAAGAGAACTCCCGGAACGGACGCTTTCAAGAATCTTTTTTAAAATATTTCGAAACCTGGGGTTATCCACAGCATGCGAAAGGTCCTCAATAGCCTCGGCTACGCTGACCCCGGCTCCTATCATAGTTGAAAACTGGCGGCAGAATACAGCCACCTCTTTATCTTTTACGGCTCCAAAAAGAACAATATCCTTTTTGGCTTTCTTTTTCTTCTTTTTGGTTTTCTTTATTTCCCTGATTTCAACTGCTATGAGATTATCATTGTTGAGCATCCGGGCAACTTCTTTTGAGGTTTCCGCCTCTTTTTTCCCGGTAAGTAAATTACCCTCGGGGTCTCTGGCTTTATATCTGAATATAGAAGACATTTCTCACTCCTCTTATATAAATACTAACGGCTTTCAATTAATTTTACAAGCTCTTTAATCCTCGCAGATTTAGATAGTGCATTTTCCTGGTTAATTTTTCCGGAACTAACAAGTTCGTACAAAGACTGATTCATTGTCCTCATTCCATACTCGCTTCCGAGCTGAATGTGGGAATAAACACTCTCATGCTTCTTTTCCCTTATTATATTCTTTACAGCCGGTGTGGCAACCATGACCTCACAAGCCAGCTCCCTGCCTGAGCCGTCTTTCCGAGATACTAACTGCTGATTTATTACTCCTACCAATGTAAAAGATAACTGAATCGCTATCTGATCCTGTTGATCGCCCGGGAATACGTTAATCATCCTTTGCAGAGATTCAGACGCCTCCCCGGTATGGAGTGTGGAAAGAACAAGATGCCCCGTCTCTGCCATTGTTATTGCCGAACTTATGGTCTCAAGGTCCCTCAATTCACCGATAAGTACGACATCCGGATCCTCTCTCAAGCAATACTTAAGTGCTGAGGAAAAATTCTGTGTATCCGTACCCAGCTCTCTCTGATGTATCAGGCTGTTTATATTAGAATGCACATATTCTATCGGGTCTTCTATTGTAAGTATGTGGTTTCTTCTGGTATTATTTATATAATTAACCATTGCTGCCAAAGACGTGGATTTTCCACTGCCGGTAGGGCCTGCAACAAGAAGCAGCCCGTTTGGCCTGTTGCACAACGATTTCACCGTATCCGTCGGCAAACCCAGTTCATCTATTTTCGGTATCTCGTGAGAAACTATTCTAATTGCCGCAGCCATGGAATTTCGCTGTTTGTAAATATTAATCCGAAAGCGGCCCACATTTTCTATCCCGAATGAAAAATCCACCACTTTGTTTTTATTGAAGTATTTCAAACGCTCCTGGTTCATTATACTGTAAAACATTTTTTTTATCTCTTCATTCGTGAGAACAGGAAACGTCAATGGTGATATTTCCCCGTCAACCCTGATGAAAGGCGGACTTCCTACCGAAAGATGTAAGTCGGAGGCATCCTTCTGACTCATCAAAACTAAAAGTTCTTTAAGATACTTATCTGTTTCCTGCATTTTTCTTTCTCCTTTTTAACCTTCTTCATCCAGTTTTTTTTAATTACCTCATGCACATATATCTTTAAATATTTTAATACCTGGAGGGTTTTTTTTCTTTCCCGAATTTTCTCTTTTTACAGATATATAAAGTAAATCCTCAATTTAAAAGGATAAACATAAGCATGGCCCTTTTTATAAATTCTATTATCGCATGCTTTGAGAATAAAGAGCTTTAGCTTCCTCAAATAAAGTAACAGCTTCTATGTTCAATTCATCCAGTGTTTGTGCGGAAAGTATCTTTTCTATGGCTTTGTCAAAATATTTATTGTCAAGCGCTTCTTCAGCTTCTCTGACAAGTATAGCTGCTCTTTCTCTGTTGTGCCTCACTTTTTCCTGTATCTGGCTCTGAGCTATCAGCACATTCATCTTGCCCGGATCAACCTCCCTGATCCTTTTAAACCTGCTTTCCGCAAGCCTGTAGTTTCCACCTAGATATGCCTCTACGGCCGCCATCAGTATATCCCTTTCTCTCTGCGCAACATATCCGAATATTGCATAAAGCCTGCTTAAAGATGCGTCATGTATATACCTTGCTGTCTGGTTTGTCGGATTAACCTGCAGCATTATTTTGGACCTCCTTGCAGCTTCTATGTAATCTCCCTGCTCATACGCGGACTCTATCTGTTTGGATATAAAATCCACAAAGGTCCTGCGCGCATCGACTTTCGCCCGGCTGATCTCTCTTATATACTCTCTTAATTCATACGCTTTTTCCAGAACATCCTCCAGATTTTTATAAGCTATTTCCCCCCACTTTAAGTGTTCCTGCCTGGCGTCATTATAAATTCTCAAAAGCTCCGAATCCTGTGCTATACTCTCAGGCAGAATATTGATATCATACTTCTCGGAAAGGCCGCTCCTCATCAAACTTATAAACAGCATCTCAGCTTCCTGTATTTCATTGTTGTAATTGTGCACAAAAGCCTTTAGAAAAGAGGTTTTGTACCTTTTTTCATCAGATGTATATTCAGATTCAAGTATCTTTCTGAGTTTTTCCTGCGCCGCATCTATTTCATAGATATCAATGTTTTCCAACGCTGCGCTGTAAAGCTCTTCAATATCAATATCTTTCCGGGCGTCTTCATCTTCTTTTCCCGCACGGAAACCCGGTCCGGCTTTTTCTTCATATTCAAGAATCATATCTATTACTCTTCTCGCTCTGCTGTAATCTCTCTGGTTGTAAAGGCGAAGCGCTTCTTCCAGCTTCTCATTAATTTCCATTATTTTTTCTTCTTTTTCGACGAGCTCCCTTTCAAGCTTTACAACTCGTTCATCATCCACTATGGTATTAAGCAGCTGATTTATTCTTACTCTTGCGGATTTTATATCATTAATATTCAGTAAGACATGAATCTGGGACAACTCCCTTTCAACCATTTGTTCTATGTCTTGAATTTCTTCAAGAAGTTTTTTGGCTTCTTCATTTTCAGGTTCAGAAGAGATAACCTGTTCTACGGCATCCTTAGCCTGTAATATCTTCCCGTCATCATAGAAATCCATCGCCACTTTCAGAGACTCATCCACTGTTCGTTCCCCGCTTCCTATTCCTCCGGCATAATTATACTTCTCATTTCTATACATTCTTATGGCCGGCTGCAGATGATTTAACCGGGAAAGAATTCTTCTTTCATAATTCTCATAATCCTCCATTTCAAATATTTTCTTTACAGCCTCCCGGGCTTCTCCTTGCTTCTCCTGAAGTAAGTATGAGTGCGCCCTCCACATTGACGCCTTAAATCTCATCTCCACAGGCGCATCTGCTGACTCTGCTACAACGCTCAGTTCTTCTCTTCCCTTCTCATATTCATTATCCTGTATCATACCGATTCCCGTTTCATAAAAAGAATCGTAATCCATAGATACTGCTGCAGTAACTGACGCTATCAGAAAAAAAACTGCTGCTGCAAACTTTAAGATCAATTTATTTATATTCATTTTATCACCGCCTCTCCCACATCGTCAAAATTGACGATATTTCTTCTTCCTCCTTCTATTTTTACTGTTGACTCAACCCTGCCCGTATAAGGGTGCTCAATCGCAATTCTATGCTCTCCTCCCTGCAACTCCGGCACACGCCTGATGGTACGCCCAATCCTCTCTTCGTTTAGATAAATTGCAGCCCCGGGGAAATTAGGTCGGGTATCGATTATTACCATGGCCGGCTCGTCTGAAATCTCCGGATCGTCATCTTCCCGCACTACCGGCTCCGGTTCCACATCTTCCACTTCTTCATCACTCTGTTTTAGAAAAATCTTCAAATTATCTCCCGGCACAGGATTTTCATATCTTTCTGTCCGGTCTTTATAGCCATCGGCGGTTATTTTTATGGTGTGCGGCTGGAGTGTTATATTTATTTCAGCCTTTCCATCGCCCCCTGTTGTTGCAACCACATTTCCCCCGATTATAACAGAAGCGTTTGCTATGGGAGTATCATCTTTTTCATCCATAGCCTGAACTGTAAGAGAGTGAAGTCTTCTCTGCATATTTGCGGTAACTGTATTTTGATCTCTTATGGTTATATTTCTTGACCACCTGCTGTAATCGGGAGGGTTTCTAAACTGAACACTGTATGTCCCCGGACTCAATTCTACTTCTTCAGGGGTCGACCCCGTAATCCTCTGTCCGTCAATGTACAACTCCGCCGATAATTGTCTTGAGGGATTTGAACTGTCCCTGGCCCTGAAGGTAACCCTTCTTTTTAATAAAGCCTCCACACTGGTCTGTTCAGGAATCTCAATTTCTTTGGTTACGCTTGAAAAACCGTTCTTTTCAAACCGGAATTGATGAACACCAGAAAACATCCTTTCATCTAAAGGGGTTCTTCCTATCAGCCGGTCATTTTTATATACATTCGCTCCTTCAGGATCTGATGTTACTGAAACATTCTTCCAGAACCTGCCCGTTAGGTTAATCTTTCCTGCTTCTCTCTCATAATCCCAGCTCTCCTCATCAATATCATTGTCGCTACCCGGCCTTAAATCAATAAGGCACCTTCCTGTCATATCTCTGATGGATTTACTCCCCAGGTGCTCATATCCCTCTTTTTCAAGAACAATATTATACCTGTCTATGGGCATCTCAATCTCTACCGGCGTCTCATCACCCATTCTCCTATCATTTATAAAAACCTGCGCCCCGGAGGGCAAAGAATTAATATTAAAAACCACTTCGAAAGGTATGGTAAACCTCTGCGTTCCCCGGTCTGTATACTCTCTCTCACTGCCCGGAATGAGAATGCTGTGTTCCTCTCCGTCAGTTTCAGAAACCTGCACTGTTTTTTCCACTGAACTGTAGCCGTCTTTTGTCAATGAAAGCGTGTATCTCCCCGGTGTTATGCTTTCAATCTGCGCAGGGGTACGCTCATTTCCTCGAACTATATTCCTTCCTGATTCAGTATACAGTTCAATATTAGCCCCGGAAGGAATAGACTCTATTTCAAGACTGGGAGGCCATATTCTGCTTCTTATTGTCCTTCCCACAACAGTGGTTCTCAAAAAAAAAGTATCTACAAAAGAAAATGCAACAAAAAAAAGTGTAAGGTAAAACAAACCTGTAAGCAACTGTTTCTTTCTTTCTCTCGTTTTGTCTATAACAAAATCAAAGACCGTTTTTTCCTTGTCTTCAACCTCCGAGAAAAAATACTCTTCGGGAGCTGCCTGCCTCGGGTCAGGGCCCGGTTCTGGTTTTCCGGCTTCTCTTTGCTTTTTTCCCTGCGGACTTTTCTCTACCCCAACTTTATCCCTGCCTGAAATACTCTTCGATTTTTGAAGCCCCTCATCCTCGATAAAATCCGTGCTCTGTTCAGTTTCCCTTCCCTCTTTAAACCTCCGCTTCTCCTGCAGTATCTCTTCGATAACCTTATCCAGCTCATCATAGTCTATCGGCTTGACTATATAGTCGTGAACCCCCTTCCTCATCGCCTCCATAGCTAGCCCCATTGAACGCACGCCGGTTACAAAGACGGTAACAGTATCCGGATATTTTTCAGCTATTTTCATTGCCAGCTCAAGCCCTTTTATATCCGGAAGATTATAGTCGCAGAGCGCTATATCAAACTCCTCCTTTTGGAGCTTCTCAAGCGCCTGCTCAGAATTCAGAGCCCCCTTGACATAGTGTCCTTTGTTCTCAAGATAGAGTTTCAGAACCTCTACTAGCTGCGCATCGTCATCTATAATTATTATCCTGGCTTTTTCACTCATTTAATAGTAGCAGGATGCTGCACCACCCTTGCAGTAATAAACATTGTCAATTCACTTCTTTCGCTTGTTCTGCTTGTCCTTTTAAAAAGGTAACCGATTATTGGAATATCCCCCAGTATTGGAACTTTGTCTTCGTCACGTGTAGAAGACTCCCTTATAAGCCCTCCCAAAACTGCTGTTTCCCCGTCTTTAATTGTCATAGAAGTTTCAATGCTGCTTTCCTTTATGATGGGAACCCCGTCAGCTGCCTGACCTGTCTGAAAGCTGTGAGAAGGAGCAACATGCATATTTATATCACCGTCAACATTAACATGCGGAGTAACCTCTATCGTAACGCCTACATCCATGAAATCGTATGTATATATCAACCTGCCCAGATCAGTTTCTCTGACATCCGAGCGGTAAGGAACCTTATCAATTATCTCAATATTAGCCGTTTCATTACTCAAAACGAGAATTTTGGGATTATTAAGCATCCTCGCTTCGGTTTCCTGCTGGAGAAATGTGATAAAGGCATCTATATTGAAACCGCTCTCAATTATCCCGACTTCCAGAGTCGGCCCGACATCCATAGGGCTGAAATGCTGCTGATAAACCGGTGAATCGGGGGTATCCACGTGCCTGAAATCCCTTAAATCCATACCGAAATCCAATACACTCGTCATATCTACTTCAAGTATTTTTGCTTCAATAAGAACCTGCGGTGTGGGGGTGTCAATCTGCTCAATAAGCTCTGCTATTTTCTGAATGTTGTCAGCGAGGTCAGTAACAATAATCGCATTTGATCTTTCATCCGCCTGAATACTGCCTCCCTGATGGAGATTAGGCTCCAGTACCGATGTCAGATCAGAAGCATTGGCATGCTTTAAATGAAAGACCTCAGAAACCTTTATAAGAATCCTCTCCTGCCTGTCCCTGATAACGTATATATTCGTTCCGGGCTGGCGTATATAATAAAGGCCGTAGGTGTTAAGTAAAGCATTTATAGCCTCATCAGCTGTAACATCATCAAGGCTCAAAACTATCTCCCTTCCTGCAAGATTGGTATCTGTAATAAGTTTTCTGTCCGTTCTGGCGCTTAAAATCCTCAGGACCTGCCTTAAGGGAACCCTTTGAAAATCAATGGAGATGAGTTTTTCTTCCTCCTCTTCCGCAAAACCCGAAACAAAAACGAACATCATCAGAACTGTTATAACTGCAAGTTTTTTAATCATTACCTACTCCTTTTTTTCCTGTACATTTTTATAAACTCATAATTCTTATTCTAATCCATCTCCAGGCGAATATACTCGGTTCGCCACTTCAAAAGCACATTTCTCCTTGAAATTCTTTCAACTTCAGCGCCTTCTATACTTTCACCTTCATGAACCATCTCACCGTTAATAATTGCTACGGGATTCGTCTCATCCCAGAATATACCTCCCAGCTGCAATCTCGGCGGGGTAGGCGCAGGGGCTGCCGCAGGCGGCGGTTCTTCTTCAACCACCTGGGTAAACAATGTATCTTCATAGTATAGAGAATCCCTGGTCAGAGAAACATCAACCGGGTCATATTCAGCCATAACAACCAGGTTTTCCGCGTTCTTAAAAACAATCTCAGCCAGCTCCAAAAATGAATCAGTATCAAAAGTAACCTCATCCTCCTCGATAAGTTCAATATCTATATCCGTCACATTATAAATAACGATATCGGTTTTATGAGACTTTTCAAAACCGCCGCTTTCTATTTCAAGTTCTTCAACCGCAATAAAATTCCTGTAGGATTCAAGATCCCGCAGAAAATTAAGCAAAGTTTGTGAATCTTCTTTGAAGGACATTTCCCACAACTGCTTCCGATATCCCGACTCCGTATAATAATTCCCTCTGTTTTTAACCTCACCAATATTTACGCCTGCACCATCAGCTATTTCTGATATTTGACCGCTTAAAGTTTTCGTATCCGTAAAAAGAATGTAGTTTACAAATTCGCTCAGTAGATCCTCAACCTCTGATTGTTCTTCCCTGTAGCCGGCTATATCTTCCGTTATAGCGCTTAAATCGCTGTACTGCTTTCTCGCACTATTCAATTCCGCCTCAGCGGACACTTCCCTTTCTATAGCCGGACGAAGCAAAAGCAAGTAAAATATTAACAGCAGAAAAAAACCCGCGGCGGATCCAACGAGAGCCTTTTTCATCCATATAGACTTGTATTTATACCTATCCATTATTGTCTTCCCCGAAATTAACCATTATGTTAAAAAACTTCACTCTTTCACCTTCTACACTTATTTCTCTTTCATCGCTGACTTCAACGTCGGCAGGAAAAATATCCTGCTCCTTAAGGGAGTTAACAAAATCATTGATTTTCTCAGACATATCATCTTCCGGAAGAGCGATTATATCAAAGGAAAGTCTTTGTATATCTGAATTTGAACTTATTTTCTGTATATTTACATCATCAGGCAAAAGACCTAAAATATAAGAGAGCTCTTTTGAATGCATTCGGCGGCCGGAGAAAACACTCTCTACTACCTTTCCTATTCTGTAGAGCTGCGTCCATTCGGATTCCCATTCATCCATATTGTGCCTTTCGTATATCTGCCTCACTTCTGATTTTACCTTATCTGCTTCAGACTTGTACCTGCCGGTTCTTACTGAAAGGGCAATGAAATAAGCTATCATTACAAGCAGAAACACCCCAAAAACGATTCCTGCAATAACCGCGGTCTTCGCAAACTTGTCCTTAACACCCTTTGTTAACGCTCTTTCCTTAATTAAATCTATCTTATACATATTCTCTTAGCGCAAGACCTATTACTACCCCGAGCAAAGGGCCGTTGCTTTTATCCATATCCGTTTTTAAATTTTTCAGCGGATTCCATAACACCGTATCAATACCCAGAATTCCACCTATAATTTCAGTTATGCCCTCTACCATGGCGCCACCTCCGGTTAAATAAACCCGGTCAACCGAATCCAGCAGATTATTGCTCCTGCAGTACTCAATAGACCTGTGCAGATTTTCTATTAAATCAGGAGTGCTTCTTCTTAATACGCTCTTTATATTCAACCCCGCCTTTACCCACATTTTTGGCGCTTTTTTTAATTTTTCAGCCCTTCTTTCGTCTATATCAAACATCTTTGCTATCTCCGCAGTGATACCCGAGCCCCCATAGCCTACATTCTTTGCAAAACATAATCCGTTCTCATTTAAAACAGCCACCCCGGAAACCTTATGACCGATGTTAACAAGAACAACGTTTTTTTCATCCTCTTTGGATGATTTATTGAACCTTCTAAAACAGTTGATTAAGGCAATTGTATCTATATCAGCGGATTCGGCATAACATCCGGCATTTTGAACGATTTCCATCTTTTCATCCACCACATTACCCGGCACAGCCGCAACAAGCACATGCTGTTTATTCTCACTCTTGCTCATAATGCAGATGTCCATATCCATCCCGCCCAGATCAGTATAAATATATTTTTCCGCATTAAACTTTATGCTATTCTTAAGTTCGGGCTCCGGCATCATAGGAAACTCGGTTGTCCTTATTATGGCCTCCTGGCTTCCTACTGAAAAAACAGCCTCTCTGGATGTAAATCTTCCTTTCTCAAGTATTTTTTTCAGGGAAGTTTCTTTGGCCGCCCTGGAAACACTGCCTTTTCTTTCTTTCAGCTCACGGACCACGCTGTAAATGTCCCTTACCTCGTCACCCCGGACATCCATCTGGCAAACCTTTATAAACTTTGAACCTATATCAATTCCTATCATTTATTTTTATCCTAATGTTCGATTATTAAAAAAACCCTTTAACCGGTTCCCTCTTTTTTTCAGCACTTCTTTTTATAAAGCCTTCTATAAAGTTACAGTTAACACTTCATCTACCGTAGTATGGCCCTGGAGCATTTTCATTTTCGTTGCGTTTTTTATTGTAACCATACCGTCTTTTAAAGCTTCCTGCCTTATCTGCATATCCGTTGCGTCTTCCACTATCATCCTTTCTATTTCTTCAGTGATCCTTAGGACCTCGTAAACCGCGGTTCTGCCTTTATACCCGGATCCGAAACATTTCTCGCATCCTTCCCCTTCATAAACCTTCTCAACTTTCGCAGGATCCAGGCCGATTTTTCTCAACACTGCATCGCTCACATCAGCCTCTTTTTTGCATTCAGGGCATATTCTTCTGACAAGCCGCTGGGCCATAACAAGGTTTACAGCATCCGCAATCAGAAATGTTTCTATACCCATATACCTGAGCCTTGTAAGCGTAGAAACAGCGTCATTTGTGTGAAGCGTAGAAAGAACAAGGTGTCCCGTAAGAGCCGACTGAATAGCTATCTCCGCTGTCTCCCTGTCCCTTATCTCACCTACCATTATAACATCCGGGTCCTGACGAAGGACAGAACGAAGGAAACTGGCAAAGGTAAGATCAATATCCGCTTTTACCTGAACCTGGTTTATCCTTCTTAACTGGTACTCGATCGGGTCCTCCACCGTGGTGATGTTCTTTTCGGGCACATTAATGAGACTAAGTCCGGAATAAAGCGTAGTTGTTTTTCCGCTTCCAGTAGGACCGGTCACAAGTATCATCCCTAAAGGCGCATTTAATGCTTCCTTATACGCATTCAGATCCCTATCTGAGAATCCGAGAGTCTCAAGATCTAAAAATATCCCGCTCATCTGCAATATTCTCATCACTATTTTCTCTCCAAAAACCGTAGGGAGAGTGGAAACCCTCAAATTTACTTTTTCTCCTTCTATCACAGCCCTTACTTTTCCGTCCTGTGGAAGCCTTCTCTCCGCAATATCAAGGTCCGCAAGTATCTTCACCCTGGATATTATTGCAGAATATGCCTTTTTGGCCGGACCTGAAAACTCCCTGAGCTCCCCGTCAATTCTAAGCCGCAGAAGAACATCTTCCTCCATCGGTTCCAGGTGTATATCGGTAGCATTCTTTCTGACGGCTTCTGATATAACCGAATTCACATACTTTATAATGGGCTTATCTTCGGCGTCGTACTCATCGTCCTCAATTTCACTTATCTCGCTGTCTTCCGGTTTTATTTCTACCTCAACGCTTTCCGTCAAATCACTAAGTCCGGTAAATCCCCCGTAAATTTTCTCCTGGTGTTTTTCAATAGCTTCCTGTGAAGAAAGGGCAGGGTTTACCCTTAATTTAGAAGCCCTCTCCATTTCTTCTATCGCAATCATGTTCATAGGATCCGTCATGGCCACCAAAATACTCTCCCCCTCCTTTTTTACGGGAACCGCTTTAAAGCGGCGCATAAGCTGTTCGGGAAGATATTTCCGGAGAGTTTCGTCCGCCCTGGCTTCGGAAAGGTTTATGTAATTCACACCCTTTTGATGAGCTACAGCTTCAAAAACCTCATCTTTTTTAACCATACCCAGGCGTATAAGAACCTCGGCAATATCATCCCCGCTTTCTTCTTTCTCTTTTTTGGCGTAGTCAAGCTGTTCGGATGTTAACTTCCCCTGGTCCAGAAGAATTTCTTCGATTGACTTTCTTTTAAATGGATCTAAAATCATAATACATTCGTATTAATATAAATATAATAAAGGATTTATTTCAAGGGGTTTCGGCCTTGTCCTCGATTACTATCTCCCCACCCTCAATTTTAACCTCAATAACTTCATCCATTGAATCCGTTCCTATTTCCTTCTGCTTATCGGCGATTCTTATCATATGCTTTCCCTCTTCAGCAACGTTTATTCTTTTTCCGGTAAAACCAACTCTCCGCACGGTTAAAGGCCTGCCGTAATAAATATATGGTTCGTTGTCTATATATATTTTTTCCGTAGAGTCAAACCCGGGGTTTGATCCCAGGGTGATAAAGATCTGGCGCCTGGGGGTGAGCTCTACCCTCCTGCTCTCCTGTATTCCCTTTCTCAGAAATATGTTTATGGTTTCCCTCTCATATCCGTCCTTCGCAACAGTCACCCTGTAATTCCCCTCTTCAATAGCCAGGAAGTCAGCAGGAGAGTTTTTCTTTTCCTGGTATCCGTTATCCAGTCTCTGAACCGTAACTTCCGCGCCGGCAGGGTCCGTCCTGATGAGAATATCTCCTTTTGCCGCCAATCTTTCGCCGGTAGCTTCTTCAAAATCACCCGGCGGAGTCCTTGTTATAACAAATGAAACAATTAAAAATATTGCTGCGATAACAAGAGTGTTGAAAATGGGACTCTGGTAAAGTTTTCTTCTCTCCCGTTCAACCCCTTCGGGCACCCGTGTGTTCTCCGGAGGAATATAGCTGTCAATATACTCGTCTATTGTATCCAAAACCCCATCCTTCTCTTCTACCGTAATAATTTTATTCGGATTTATTGCTTCCAGCAAAGGCTCTTCTTCCTTAACTTTTACAAGAACAACCGTAATATTGTCAGATCCTCCCGCTCTTTTTGCCGCCACCACTAAATCTTCGGAAATCCTTTCAAGGTCACCGGCTCCCCTTCTCACAATGGCTTCTATCTGCTCATCGCTTACCTCTCCGCAGAGCCCGTCGCTGCACAAAAGAAAAACATCATCCTTACGGGTCCTGACGCCTTTATAGTCCACCTTGACACCCGGGTTGGTTCCCATTGCCCTTGTAATAACATTTTTTTCCCTGAAGCTGTCCAATTCCTGCTCTTCGATTTCGCCGTCCTGCAGCATCTCCTCTACCCATGAATGGTCGACGGTGAGCTGTTTAAGCGCTGAATTTCTGAATAAATATGTTCTGCTGTCCCCCACATTTAAAACATTTGCAAAACCCTTATCAAACTTAACTGCAGTAAGAGTGGTTCCCATTCCCCTCAATTTCGGATACATAACAGCAAGCCGGAAAAGCCTTCTGTTTGCAAGCATTATCTGCACAGCAACCCTCCTGCCGGATTCAGGAACCTCTCCATACATGTCTTCCACTTCATTGTAAAGCTTTTGGCTGTATTCTTTATTAATTGAGGACATGGTTTCCACCACTTTTTTGCTGGCATAATCGCCTGCCGCGTGCCCACCCATTCCGTCGCAGGCCAGAAAAAGCCCTTCTTCAGGAAAAAGACCGTAAGAATCCTCGTTATGGTCTCTCTTAATACCGGTATCTGTTTTTGCTGAATACTCCAGAATCATCAACTATATTTTAACCTTTTCCGGGCGTTTTCTTTTTCTCTTTATTTTTATAATTATAATCGAGATAAAAACAATTAGAATAACCCCCGCTCCGGATATAATTCTCCGTACAAAAGCTTCTCTTTTGTACTCAACGGTCATCACACCCCTGTTTCCGGAATCGGACCTGAATGACGGCCAGAATAATTCGTTCGTAAACACCCTAACTGGTGTTTCAAGCACATTTACAGAGCCATCCACAGAAACCACGGCAACATCAATATACCCGTCTCCTGTTATGTCGCCCACAGCCGGCGTTGCCGTAATAGGGTTATCCAGTTGAACCCTCGCAATCGCTCCTCTTTCTCCATCTACTATAATTACAGAACCGTCTTCGTAGGCCACAACTGGGTTAGCCGCGCCGTCTTTGGTAAAGTCCCCAAAAGCGGGAGATGCAATAATCCGGTTCTTTTCACCTTCCCCGTGAGTAAAGCTCCATAACTCGCGTCCGCTTCTTCCATCAAGCGCAAATACTTTTCCGTTTGTCCATCCCAGCGCAATATCCAGCCGGCCGTCCCCATTTAAATCAGCCACTGCGGGGGAACCGTACCTTAAAGGCGTTTCAAGCTCTGAATAAGGAGATATATTGTGCAGCCAGTCCAGTTCTTCGCCGGCGGTGTAAATTGAACCCACAAAATATGATCCCGCGGCCGGTACCAGGCTCTCATTTCCGTCATTGTTAAAATCAGCCGCAACCGGCACAGTATTTATCTCATTAAGAACAAGATCAGAACCTATCTCTGTCCTGTTTATCTTCTCTGTATAATCCAGGACCCTTCTTCTTTCGGGATCCTCAGCTTCAAAAATATATATTTTGCCTCCGTTGGTAGCCACGGCAACATATCTTATACCGCCTACGGCGAACAAAACCGGGGATGACATAATATCATCCGCCGTTTTGAAATAGTAGGGAGACCTTACACCCACAACGGGGGAGTATATGAAACTTATTACCCTGTCATCGGTCACCGCCACTATATCACTAAACCCGCTTCCGTCTAAGTCTTCCACAAGAAGAGAGGAAGCAAAAAGAACCCTGCCTCCGAGAAAAGGGCTTCTGTATATCATCTGTCCAGTTCTTCCGTCAAATACCCGGACCCTGGAATCGTCGGATCCCACAATCACATCAAGCACGTTGTTTCTGTTTACATCCGCCAGCTGAGGAGATGTCAACTCTGAACGCCCCACTTTATTCTTCCAGATAAGGTTTCCCCTCGCAGACCACACATAAACCTCTCCCTCGGGAGAAACAGCTACAACCTCATTAGCTCCGTTACCCGTGACATCCCCGATAGCTGGCGACGGCGTTATATCAAAATCCCCCTCCTCCAGAAATCCGTCAACCAGTCTCAATCCTTCAGCTTCCCAGCCGCTTTCTCTTAAGTAATACTGAGACGGTTGGGACTCAAGTACTGAAATACTGCTCTGCCCCTGATATATTCCGTATACCCCGGCTGCTACTGCCGCAAGAAAAAAGAGGGCCCTGAAAGCCGGAAATTTCCTAACCCAGAAAATTCCGGCTTTTTTCGGATACGAATAATTGTCTTTTTCTCCAACCAGGTATCTGAAAACACTCTTTCCTATAAGAATCTCATCTCCATTTTTCAAGTGAACTTCATCACTTTCATCCACCTGACGCTGATTTACAAACGTGCGATTCCTGCTGCGTTTATCTGTTAAAATATGTTTTTTGCCATCAAAAGTTATGGTTGCATGACGCCTGGATACGCTTTTATCCATGTCCTTGGAAAGCCAGATATCATTGAAATCTTCCGACCTTCCAATTCTTGTCTCACCGAAATTAACCTCATATTTCTTTCCGTCTGCCCTGCCCTGAACACCTAAAAGGTACGCCTGCTTTCTAATTGGGGACCTTTTAGCCAGTTTTACCGAATATTCGCCAATCTTAATTTCTTCCCCGAATTCAATTTTTTTCTTATCTATTTTCTTTCCCTTAAACTGGGTACCCAGGGTAGAATCCAGATCCTTTACAAAATACCCCTTCCCATCTCTGAATATTCCGCAGTGCCTTCTGGATACTTTTTTATCGCTGATTACTATATCATTCTTTTTACTGCGGCCTATGCTGATTTTTTTCTTTCTAGTGTGAAATTCCTTTATTACTTCCGCTTTATGCTTTAAAATCAGCCTTATCATTCTCTCCCTCTCCTTCTACCTTGACATAAAAAACAGTGTCAATGCTGAAAATCCTATACTAACCCTGGCCCACAAAGGCAAACCCTCTGTATCCTGCTGTGCAACAGGGTCAACCAACCTAACCCCGCCTTGATAACTGAAATCATCCATCCTCTGCTCCAAATTCTCCACATTACTTTTTATTGCGTCAATTTCACCAAGCTTCTCACCAAGCTCAAAAGCCCCGGTTTCCTGCAGCTTTTGCTCCAATTCTGAAATCCCGGATGAAAGTCTGCCTAATTTATCCCCGTCCACTTTTTCACTGATTAAGTTCATGGAAGATTCAAGCTGGGAAAATTTACTATCCAGGTTTTCCAATCTTTCAGTTATATTATGAATATACTCACCCCTTAAGGGTTCTGCCGCTTCTTCATCTTCCGGAAGACCGGCCTTTATCATATTTATTTCTTCTTTAAGTTCAACAATTCTTCTATCAATACTATCAGTCATTTCCTGCGATGCTGCCAGCCGTCTTTCAACTCTATCTTCAAGCTCCTTTATTTCCGGCAATTCTTCAACAGCCGGGCTTAACTCCCTTTTAACTTCATCCACTATCATTCTTAATTCTTCATCTCCAAGCTGCGGCGCCTGCAGTTCCTGCATATCTGATAAAATCCGGCGGTTCTGTTCAATAAGCCTATCGGCTACCACATAGTACTCTTTCAGCACCATTATGAGATCAGCCCTTGAAACATTCCCTTCCGGGCGGAAATATTCGGTCCCGTGTTTAAATATGAAGGATTCAAACATCCCGGAAGCAGACAATTCTTCGGCTGCTTCTTCTGTTTCTGCGGTTACATCCCTGAATGCATAAGCGCCGTTAAAACCAAGCAAAAAAACAACTGCCATTATACAAGAAAAAATTCTTTTTGTCTTATTCATATCATTTTTCCCCATCTTTTTTCTTTTAAACACTTATAACTTAAGGGCAGGCATATTGTCAAAAACCTCCCGCCTTTCACAAACCGCAAAAACCATCTTAAAACAATGCCGCAAGAGAAAGAAGATGATCGCTTCCCATAGATGCCTTTACAAATGCATAATCCACCCTCATTTTAAAATCAAAATAATCAAACTCCATTCCAAAACCTAAACACCACCTTAAAGTCTCGTTAATTTTACTCATATATCCATGCCTGTTTTCAATTGCAAGTCTATTCAGACCCGCCCTGACGAAAAGAGCAGGTATATTTGGAAAATCCGGCCTGTATGAAAATTCCCCGCCTGCGGAAGCCTTAAGCGGCATCTCCTTTCTCTGAATAAAATCCGTTGCGGAAATTAAACTTAATTCTTCCGTAAAAACATACTTATATCCAAAGCCCAGTTTTGCCATCACTTCTCCGCTCTCCCTCCGGCCGCTTTCCCAGCGCATATCAGGTCCCCTCTCAACTGTAAACCCCATATTTAAACCTTCAGTAAGAGACAGGATTTTTCCAATCTGCGCATCCCAACCCGAAGCCTCGGCTCCGGAAAAACCCAAATCCCGGCTTATATATCTCAAACTCCCCCCCATTGATATATTATCATTTAAAACCGGGTAACCGGCAGATAATATAAAGGCCCTATCAATACTGCTGAATGTGTTCTTTATTACGCCCTCATCGCATGTATGCGGAATATTATCAATCTCCATAGAAATATAAGAAAAGGATACCGCCCCTTTGTCTATCAGTGTCGTCATCCTGAGCGGCACGGCTATACTGAAGTACTGATAATCCGGCCCTATCTCCTCCAGGCCGGGCCACATTTTACCGCCTAGTTTTTGAAGCATTGCCGAACTTTCTATAGAATCCACCTTTCCCAGTCCGGCCGGATTCCAGTATCCCGATGCAGAATCATCGGCCACAGCTGTATAAGCTCCCCCCATACCCATAGGCCTCGCCCCCACCCCTTTATCAAGAAAAGCCGCCGGGTTTGCCCTCACCCCGAATGCAAATGATAGGAATATAAACCCGAAAAGAAAAAGAACATAGAATTCTTTCTTGTATTTAAATACCATATTATACCTTATTTTCACTATTATAATGTTAATCATTTTCCCTGAATTATACAAGCAGTTGACATACTGAGACACTTTATTCAGCATAAACCACCGCCGCGGTATAGCTTTTATAGGTGTTTTCTCCTTCGGCGACAACCTCGCAAAAATAAACCCCGTTAGCCACATAAGCGCCCGTAAAATCCCTTCCGTCCCAGCTCTCCTTATTCTCCCCGGCTTTTCTACTCTCCGCCTTTACAATTGTTTTCACCAGGGAGCCGGAGGAGTCATACACATTTACAGTAACATCCGCCTCATCTTCAATAACATACCTTAATGCCGCATCCGATGCCCGGTTATCAAACGGATTTGGAAAACTGGTAAAATCCGATATGAATTCCCCTTTCGCAGTGAAATTTCTCTTTTCAACGGATGTCTTTTTTTCCTTATATCCGCTGTCTGAAACGTGAATCTGCAGCTCATACTCTTCCCCCGCTTCAAGCACTTTATAACCGGAACTATACCTTATTAAATCTCTTGAAGAATCAAATATGCCCGGGGTATCGCTGCTTTCAGCAACCAATACGGCATCCCCCCCCCGGTCATAAATACGGATAGCTATTGATTCTTCATCCAGCGCTTTAGCATAATTCACCGCCCGTGCCTCCACAACCGGTTTTAAGCCGCTTCGCTCTTCGGGCTGAATTACATCAATCTCCGGGGTAAAGTTCGGAGGTATATCAATGTAAAACCTCTCCGATACTAACTCATTCCCCTTAATTCTCCATTTTATGCTGTTCTCTCCAACCTCAAAACTATCAACTGCCGCTTTAAACTTCACCTCGTTATCGCTGATTCTTTTATACTCAATACCCTCGCCGCTCCAGGCTGAATCGTTAGTTTTATACTCCGGTAAAACCCCCTCTTCAACTTTCCCGGAAAAAGAATATACCCTTATACCGCATACAACCTCAGCATCCCCGTACACTTCAGAGCCGCAGGGCGGATGCGGATCGATAAACTCCATTCCGCTTAAAGCCCCCTGGCTGCATAAAAAAACAAGAAGGCACAAAAAAACAAAAATCTTCACCGAGTTTTTTTTCATCTTTAATCCTTATAGACAGCAACCGGCCGGTACTGCCTGCTCTCCCCTCTTCCCTCCGCTATTACTTCAATATAATATATCCCGCTTGCCGACATTTTCCCCGCCAGATTTCTACCGTCCCATTCTTCTTCATTCTGTCCCGCCTTTCTATCTTCCCCGCTCACAAGGTTTTTTACCAAAGACCTGCCTGAGTCATAAATATTAACCGTAACAGAGGCGCTTTCAGATAAAACATACCTTACTGAAAGGTTCTCCCTTTCAGGATTGAAAGGGCTGGGATATGGAATAAGGCTCGTAATCTCCCCTGAACGAACCGTAAAATCCGCGCTGCCCCGGGCCCTTACAGCGTATTCTCCGTATCCTTTGTTCTTTGCCGAAACCTTAAGGCTGTATTCTCTTTCGCTTTCAAGGGGTTCACCGTCGTATCTGTATTCCAGAACCTCTCTTTGAGGGTCGTATATCCCAGGTTTTTCGCTGCCGGATACAGAAAGGATCTCTTCGCCTCCCTCGGCATAAAGCATAAGTTCTATCGATTCAGGATCCACTCCGCTTCTATCTGATATTTCTGCCTCTATTACCGGTTTTTCCGAGGAAAAACCCCTGTGCGGGGGCTGAACTATTCTCACAAACGGTCCTGGATCTTCTTTTATCCTTATGCGGTGCAGTATACCCGAGCTCCAGTAATTTCCTTCTGAATCTTCACAGTACCACCTCACGAAATTGTTTTCCCCCGGCTTAAATTTATCAAAATCAGCGCGAAAAAAGGCATCCCTGCCGTCATCGCTTATATCGTAAAGCGAGGCATCCCCCTCATGGACCTTCTCTACCTCTGTGCCCTGATAAACCTTAAAACCCGCCGTCTCCGTTGCCAGCTTCACCTCTTCCGGAGCTCGCATAACGGCCCTTACCTTCATCTCTACCGAGATCCCATCCTGCCACTCATCAGATGGAGGGAAATGCTCCCTAAACTCTATTCTCAAATCAGTATCAATTCTAACCTCAACACTGTCCTCACCGTGCCTTTCTCCCGTATCAACCGCCCTTATTTTCAGGGTGCGTCTGCCTTCTGACAAACCCTCAAATGTGTGTTCCCTTACTTCATCCTCGCCAATCTTCTCCCACCCTTCTTTATCCACTTGAGCCTCATGTCTATCGAGTTCATCGGACCCCGGGGTGGTTTCCCATTTAACCGTAACTCTATCCTCATAAAATGTCTCTTCGGCTTCGGGTGAGGTTATCTCTACTTCGGGCAACTCCATAATTATCTCCACCGAGACACTTTTATCGCCTTTGTTTCCTACATTGTCTTTAGCTTTCACATAAAGCTCGTTTTCACCCTCGGGAAGGCCCTCAAAAGTATGCGACCAGGTAGAGTCGGCAACATCCCACTCTTCTCCATCCGTACTTACTTCGAATTCATCTTTATTAAGTCCGCTGAGGTCGTCACTCGCGCTCCAGCTCACGGTTACCACATCTACAGCAAACTCACTCTCCTCTTCAGGCTCGATTATTTCCACTTCCGGAGGCGTATCATCCACGCGAAAGCTCCACGGACTGCTCCAGTCCGAGTATATACCGTCATTATCTTCCGCCCTTACTCTCCAGTAGTAGGTGGACTCTTCCGGATTTTCAACGGACACCTGCTTTGATTCCGTAAAACCTGAAACATCTATTGGATTAAATTTTTCATTTTCGGCAAGCTCGTATTCATAACCCCTAATCTCATCAGAATCCCTCTGCTCCCCCGGGTCCCATTCAAGCTCTACATCCGACGAAACCCATTCACCGTCCTCCGGGAAAACTGGCTCCGGGGATTCAAAGTGACGAACGCTCCTGGTGGAACTCCATCCCGTATAGTTCATATTTTCATCCCTCATCCTGGCCCTCCACCAGTAAGTCGCGCCGCCTGAGAGTTCTTCTATTGAAAAATCGGTATCTTCCACCGTTTTATTTAAA